>Ga0315274_10016925_pt1 | contig 10294 bp, 8 predicted proteins | sample YL17G02_20_MG_FD_203700 | JGI IMG/M metagenome (GOLD analysis project Ga0315274, IMG submission 203700) | Sediment microbial communities from Yellowstone Lake, YNP, Wyoming, USA - YL17G02_20 | ecosystem: Environmental > Aquatic > Freshwater > Lake > Sediment | place: USA: Wyoming | collected... | reverse complement strand
GGTGGCGGTTCGTGGCGAACCATTCCTGCGCGTCACGGGTGAGCGTGTGGAGGTATTCTGCGGAGAAGTCCGGGCCGAGATAGGCGCCGTGGCCCCAGATCGTGCCGTTTTCCATGAGGGCGTGTTTGAGGAACACCTGCTGTCCGGCGAGTACGCCGTCTTTCGTGAAGTTGGTGATGACCGTTTCGCCGGCAGCGGTGACGACTTGGTTCGGAATCGGCGGAGCGTCCTTGAAACTCCGCAGGGCCAGCCAAATCAGGATCGTGAATCCGGCCACCATGGTCAGGATGACGGCTTGTCTCCACCAGGGAGATAATTTCTCGGTTTGTTGCATAGCGTTACTCTCTTGCTGGTTCTGTTTATGACGAGACGGTCAACTCGAGTTTCTCGATGGCTTCTCGCAAAATGGCCGCAGACTTCACCAGGGCGCTCTGCTCGTCGGGTGGCAAAGTAACCTGCAAAACCTTTTCAACGCCTTCTTGGGAGAGGATGCAAGGAACCCCTAAACTCACACCGCGGAGGCCATATTCCCCTTCCAGCACTGATGAAACGGTGAGCACACCATGCTGGTTGCGCAAGATGGCCGCGGCAATTCGCGTCAGGGCTAGACCCACGGCGAACCAGGTGGCTCCTTTATAATCAATGATTGGCATCGCGCAAGACGATCTCCTCGGCCAAACCACTCTGGGCAAGAGCATAAGCAAAAGTGGATCCCACTGCGCCGGCACCAACAAGCACGACCTTTCGCGGTTTCCATATGTCACTCATAATTCATTCTCTTCGGACGTGGTCGAGGCTTCACGACGTTAGCCGACACTTTCGTTCTCCAGGCATTTCACGATGAGTTCGGCGGCTTTCATGGCGTGCTTGGCGTCGCGGATTACGTTTTCAAGGACTTTGGCTCGGACGAAGGTCGCTGTCTGTCGTCCTTTTCCTTCAACGTGAGCTTCAAGTACTCGCCCATCACAATAGCGGCGGGGTAGAACACCACTTCGTCCATCCACGCCCGCAGCAGCAATCGCTCGGTAAAACCAGCCACCTTGAGCTTCCGTTCCGCCTTGGCCGCTCGGCGGAGTTTGCGCGCGGCCTCGATAATGGCACTGTGCTCGCGCACCATCTCGAAAACATGTGTTTTCAGGCGGTCGGTCTTGGGCGGGATCTCGCGCATGTCAGCCGTGATTTCACCTTTGGCGATGGGCAGCAGTGCCGCAAGTGTCTGCAACAAATCCTTCTCCTCTTTCATCAAGTGCGGCTGCAATAGTTTCGCGAGCTTCCTGGCTGCCGCGCCGGTTTTGCCTCCGGCCATGCTGGCCCGCTGCAATGCCACTCGCAATTCTTCCTCGTCGAGTCTCAGGGGTTCCGGGATTTCAAGCTTCATAAGTTGCCTCTCTTTCCTGTTTGGTAGGTAGCAACTAGTGTTTGTCCGCGTGCTTATGCCCAGGAGCGGGGGCTGCTTCGACTTCCGAAAAGTGACCATGCGCCGCGCTGGCCGCCGCGTCGTGGATGCCTTCCACGTAGTGGATGTATTCGACGTAGGCCCGCACAAACTCGCGCCCCGCCTCGACATTGTTCTTGTCGAACTTCTTTTTGGCGAACGCTTCCTTGAAATGCTCGCGCCCGCCGTGCTCGATTTTTTCGGAAAGCAGTTTCACCACCGGTTCAATGTCGCCGGTTTCGAGCGCTTTGTCGCCGGCGGGAATCGCCGGGCCAAGGTCGCGGCCCGCCGGCTTCAGCCCGGTGTACGGCGCGCCTTCGCCGGCGCGATGGATGCGCACAAGCGTTTCGAAGAAATACATGTCCGCCAGTTCGCGCGCCGCGGGATTCAACTTGCGCACGGCGAGCGTCTTCTCGAAGGCGTGTTTGATTTGCGCTTCATCGTCCTTCTGCACCCAGATGAGGACGAGGTTGACGTTGCTGTCGGCGAGCGCTTTTTGCGCGGCCTTGACCACCAGGCCGTCCAGGCCGTCGCAATGGGCCAGTGCCTGGCTGGAGCCGACCAGTATAATCGCCAAAGCAGTGGCTGAGATGGTCAGTGATTTGAGAATGTTGGTTGTTTTCATCTTACCCACGGACACTCGCGCAGTTTCAAATAATCGCCGACGAGCATGGCCGCCGGATACAAGACCTGCTCCTCAACCGCGATGTGGGCTTTGAGTTTGCTGGTCAGTTGCACCTGGGCGGGCTTGCCCTCTTTCCGGGCGGCGGCGGCCAGCTTCTTCACCGCCACGAGGATGGCTCGGTGTTCCTTGAGAAACACCGGCAGTTCCTCCCGCAACTTGTCCGCCAGCGGGAGAATGGTTTTCATGCGCGCCGGCACTTGCCCGCGAGCAAGCTCCGGCAGCAGTCCGAGCGGCGGCATCGCCAGTTCGTCTTCTTTCACGAAATGGCCGTGCATGACCTTGACGAGGGCCTCGGCTGCTGCCGCAGTCTGGCCGCCCGCTTTGAGCGCTTTGGCGAGTTCGCCGTGGAGTGCTTCGTGTTCTTGTGCCAATGGCTTTGGTACTGGGAACTTCATAATTGTGCTTTCCTTTCTCTTTGTCTCGTTTGGTTTAGTGAGTCTGTTCGCCTTCCATTCCCCGGTCAAAGTGTTTTTTGTTGGCGCTGCCATCCCGACGTTGGCGGTGCGGGTAGGTTGTGCTGATTTGTTCCTGGTCGTCAGTTGCTCTGGCGCCGGCACCGGCCTGTCCGGCTGCGTTCGCAATGGAGCGGCGGCCCGCAGTCGCCCGTCTTCCATTTCCAAGGTGCGGTCGAATACGTCGAGCGCGCGGTGGTCGTGTGTGACTACGATGACCCCCGCGCCTTTCATGATCCGCACCCGCAGTCACAGCCGCCTGACCGCTCAGCACTCGGCAAGGGCACCTGCGCATTCGTCGCGAGGCTCCTTGCAAATGTCTCCAGCCGGGCAATGGTTTCAGGGCCGATGGCCCCGTCCACTTCGGCGAATTTCTCGGTGAGTTCCGCCTGGTCGGCTGCGGTCAGGACTTTGTCGGCCATCGGAAAGACCATCGCGTCCTCTTTCCAGATGTGGTTTTGATACAGGTCGAGAATTCCGCGCAGCGTTTCGAGCAAACCTTCCTTCGCGCCGGGTTTGCCCTGGGCATACACGGGAGCCTGCTCCGCCAGCGCCCGGACCAGCGCGCGGCCTTTCTCGTGTTCGTGGTTCAGCCCGCCAATCGGGCAGCCTTGGGGCGGCACGCCGCGCTTGACCAGCATGGGGAAGAACAGCGTCTCCTCCTTGCCGTGATGGAGCTTATCTGCATAGACGCGCAGGAACTCCACCGCCGTCGCCAGCATGGCATCATCGCCGCGCTGGCCCTTCTCGGTGGCAGCGGCAACGCCGCCCAGGGCCTTGACCACGGTTTCGATGAGCCGGTGCTCGGCCTCCATGACTTGTGTCGGTGTCATATCGGTTCCTTTGTCCGCTCAGTGCTTGTGTTGCGGGGCGGGTTCCTGGTGGGCGTCTTTCGCCGGGGCTGCTTCGTGGCCCTCCGCGTGGTGCGCACTCGCGCCTTGTGCCGTTTGGTGCAAACCCTCCACGTAATGGATGTATTCCACGTAAGCGGCGACGAACGCGCGCCCGGCCTCCAGGTTATGCTCGGCGTGGGCTTTTTTCTCGCGCGCCGCGGCAAAGCGCTGGCGGATGCCGGTGGCCGCTTCGTCAGTCACCAGCTTGACCACTTTCTCCACCGAGCCACTCTCCAGGGCCTTGTCGGCTTCCTCAATGGCCGGCCCCAGTTCCGTCCCGGCGGGTTTCAAGCCGGTGAACGGCGCGCCTTCGCCGGCGCGATGGATGCGCACAAGCGTTTCGAAGAAATACATGTCCGCCAACTCACGCGCCTCGGGATTCAACTTGCGCACAGCCAGCGTCTTCTCGAAGGCGTGTTTGATTTGCGCTTGGTCGTCCTTCTGCACCCAGATGAGGACGAGGTTGACGTTGCTGTCGGCGAGCGCTTTTTGCGCGGCCTTGACCACCGGGCCGGCCAGGCCGTCGCAGTGCGCTTGGGCGGCGTGAGGGGCGAGGATCGCCGCCGCAGCCAGCAACGGGAGGGCGGCCAATGACATTCTCAGGTTCAGGTTCTTCATGGTGTGAGGGCTTTGAGATTTGCGGTTTGCAGTTCAGGGCCGAATCAGGGTCAAAATCATTTAAGCCAACTGCCCAGCGGTTGGGCGCGGCCAGTCTTTCATATACGGGTTCGACTTGCGGGTGACTTGCACAATTCGATTTACGTTCCTGCCTTGGAAGCCGTGGACAGTTGTTTGCCTACGGACCGCCTTTGCGCGCGGCGCGCATCGCCGCATCGCCGGAAAATGGCGGCGGGCCGAGCGGGCGCCAATTGCCACCGGCAATTCTGCCCCCGTCCGCGCTCCGGCCCGTGCGCACGTCGTACCAGGTGACTTCAAACGTGCCTGACACGCCACGCAGGTCGAGTTCGCACGGGCCACCTTCGGGAAGATAGGCGACGTAGAGTTCACCTGGCTTGGCCAGGCAGAAACCCGGTTTGATCAAGTCGTCACGCGGGGCCAAATCCTGAAACGGCAGGCCCTCGAAGAAACTGCGCAGGTGCGTGAGTTGCGGGGCAGCTTTCCCCGGCCCTGGCTCGCCCATGTAGAAATACGCGACGCCGCCACTCCAGTCGCCATACGTCGCGTAGCCGCCGGCCATGGCGATGGACCAGTGACAGCGCCGCGTCCAGTCGGCGTTTTGGCCGTGGCCGGGTTTGTCGGCGTTGAACTCATAGCCGTACTCCTCGTTCACGTAGGGCTTGGGTGTCGCCTGATAGCGGAGCACCCAGTCATGCACCGCGCGGCAGTCGCCGTATTGCTGGGTAATGATGAAATCGGCCCAGGCGGACTTTGCGTAAGGGAACTCGGCGTAGGCGTGAGCCGAGGTCAGGCGGTCATAGGGATCAGTCTCCTTGACGAACTGGCCCATGATGTTGCCCCACGCCACGTCGCGGAACTCGTTGTGTTCGTTGCCGAGATCCCACCACACGTTGTCGAACGCGGCGAGCCGGGCGATGGCGTAGCGGTAGAAACGATGCTCGTGCCCGGTCAGCCGGCCGTATTCCTTCGGCAAATCCTGCTTCTCAATGGTGAAGATGCACGTAGCCACGATGCCGCGCTCGCGCATCCGACGGATCGCGTCGTCCACGCGTTGCCAGTGGCGGACGTTGAAGCGCGTGAAATCGTAGGCGTGCGGTTTGCCCGCCCACGCCGGCAACGGGTTCACCTGGCCGGGACGCGCGCCGTAGTTCGGCGCCTGCATCGCCTGCGCCACCACGCCATATTCCACATCGCCGCTGGTGCGCTGGTCAAAATCACGCGGATAGCCCGCGAGCAAAAAGCGGATTTTGTTGAAGCCGTGTTTGGCGCAGTAATCAATCGTTGCCGCGATTTGCGCGTCGTCGTTCGACGGATCGAGCAAATGATAGGCGGTGTAGCCCAGGTGGTAGAACGGCCGCCCCGATCCCGCATAGATGAAATGTCGGGGATGCTGGGGGGCCGCGATCACTGGACCCGGCCGCTGCGACGGCGTGCAGCGCAGCGTGCCCCTGAATCGCTCGTCGAGTCCGCCGCCGCGGAGCCGGAGTTCGTATGGGTAAATCGCCCCGGGCTGCGAGGGGGCAAAGCGAAGTCGAAACGTGCTTCCATCTTCCGAGTCCGCGAAACCAGGCACGGTGATCGGCGGCGTGTTCGAGGCCGTGAACACGGCGGTCACTTCAGCCTCGGTGAAGGGATTCTTGAACGGCGGTTGCTCGACGCGCACGGTAAACTCGGCGGGATCGAAACACGGCACCGTCGTCGGCGCCTCGATGGTCACTTTCACCGATCCGGAAGCTGCGACCGCGAGTTTGCCGAAGAACGTGTTCCACACCCCGTCGGTTTGGGCGAGGTCGCCGATAGGCCGCGTGCCCAGGCGCACGACCACCATGTTCCATTCGGGAATCACGAAACAGAAGTTGCAACTGTGCCCGCCCGCGGCGTAAGTGCCCGGCGGGGCAGCGGGCCACGGCCGCTTCGCGTCCCGCTTGACCCCGTTGCTCCACCAGTAAAAGCCATAGTGCCCGCCTGGATCGGCCCCGCTGGGGTTCGGCAGCGAGGCGGGAACCTGGTTCGTCGTCGCTTGGTCCACGAACGAGGCGCTGAGCAACTGCTTCCCGTTCCAGCGGCCCCGATTGAGATACAGCAGTCCGAAGCGTGCCAGCTCGCGGGCCGTGGTCTGAATCCCCGGATGTGTGAAAGGGGTGCCCGCGGCGTTGTTAAGCGCAATCCCGTTGTCGAGCTTTCCCACGACTCCCCAATCCCAGCGCGTCATGCCAACGGGCGCCGCGATGCGGCGTCGGAACAGTTCCTGGAGGGATTCCCCCGCGAGGCGGGTCAGGACGTGGCCCAACAGGAAGACGTCATGGTCGTGATATGCGCACGCAGTGCCCGCTTGGTAGCGGGGCGGCAAGGGAGTGAGATACGCCATCGGATCACCCCACGGACTTTCCGGAGTGACGTCGCGAACGACGCCCCGATAGCCCCCGCTCATGGACGCTAGATGGCGCAATTGGATGTTGGCGTAAAGAGGGTGCTGGTCATCCAGCCTGGGCAGGTGCTTCACCGCAAAGTCGCTCACGCGGCATTCCCCGTCGTCTGCCAGCAGACCCAGGACGGCGCTGGTGAAAGTCTTGGTGCATGACCAAATCGGATGGAAGGCGTCGCAGTTCGGGCCTTTCCAAATCAAGTAGCCATGGCGAATGACGACCAGTTCCTTGGCGCCGTCGGGGCCGGCGTTGCTGTCCAGCCACCCAACGGCCTCTTTCATCTTCGCGGAGTCCACGCCCTGGGATTCGGGTGTCACTTCTTGCCAGTCTGCGCCGGGATAAACTCGGGGCAAAGGTTGCGTGGCCTCTGCCGCGAAACCGGCCCCACCGATGGCAAGGTGCGCCCATGCGCCGATAACCGCCGCGGCTCTAAGAAACGATGGCATGTCTATTTGACGCGCGTGCGTTCGACCAATTCGTGGACTTTCCAGATGATGGGTTCTTCGATGGAGGGCGCATAAGGCCCAGGCAGGCGCTCTGGGCGCAAGGCTCCGCCAGGGTTTCCACGAACCGATCTCGGTCCTTGTCATCGCGAAAGATGTTTTCCCGGCGATCCCCGCGGTTCATGACCCGGAAGATAGCACCATGAAACTCAACGCGAAGCTTACGAGCCAGGCGGCGGCGGATGGCGGCGCGCTGGTGACTTGTCGATAGTATTGATCCCTTCTTAGGCCAATGTGGTCGGTGCGAGAACCCTCTTCCTCGGTCCTCATCGTTCCATCGCATTCACGGCCCGACCCTCCCATGCCAGCACATCCCCACCCACGACCATCCCTCGCCGCACGCCGTCTTGCTCGTGTATCCAGGCGAACTGACCATCGGTGGCCAACCGGCCGTCCAAGAGCGTCAACGGTCTCCCGCTGCCGAAAACTAGCGTGTCGGTGCGGTCGCCGCGCCGAAGCGTCACGCACGCCGTGCCGGGCGGGCTGGGCGCGGCGGTGAACTCGACCTGCGGCGCGGTCTTGGCGAAGGGCAGCATCAGCACCACGAAACGATTGTCGTCGCCGCGACGCGCGGGCTTGTCCAGGGCGACCCAGTCGATCTCCCGATAGCCGCCCAACTCCGCCAGGGAGCACATCCCCTTGCCGTGGCGCACGCCCGTGAGCTGTTCCGGCGAGGCGGCTGCAAGGAGCACGCCCGGCCCAGCCGCGCTCGCGACGCGGCCGCCCGGCTGCACCACCAGATCCGTCGGGGAGTGGAAGTACCAACTGAGCGTGTGCCCGTCCGCCTCTGCGCTGCAGGTGTCGAAAACCACGAACACATCCGGCTTGAGGAAGGCGATGGCGCGGCGGTGCGTGACGCCGTGCGACTTGGCGTAGCCGGCGTGCGTCGCCGCGAAGACATCGAGCTGCGGATCGGAGTGCCACAACACGTCCCGGCCCCGGGCGGTCGCCCGATCCACATTCGCGTCATCCACCACGAGCATGTTGTGCGCCTTGGCGGTCACGTACCAGCTCAGATAGAGGGGATCGTCGTAGGTGCGCCCGAGGCCTGCGTCCATCGCCAGCGGCGCGCCGTGCGCATAGAGTTCGAAGTCCAACGTCGCGCGGTGGGTGTGAAAGGAGTTGTGCGTGCCGTAATTGAGGAACAGGTAAGCTGCTTCCCGTTGCCACCCGCCGCGCATCACCGCGACGCCAGAGGGCGCCAGATGCACCGAGGTGGCCGCCGGCAGGGCTGGCAGGGGTTCCTTGCTGCGGGCCACCAGTCGCTCTACCACGGAGCGGAATTCAGGCCGGTGGTACTCCTCGGCACCGGTGCGCAGCCAGGCCGCGGGAAGAGAGCGCTCGCCGCCGTCGCCCAGGGCCGGCAGAGTTCCCAGGGGCGTCGCCGCCCACATCCACCACTCCAGCACCTTCTCCAACCGTTCACGGAAGGGTGCGGTCGCCTCCGTCTTCACGCCGGCGGCCCGAAGCAGCACCAGCAAATTACGCGGACCGTGGTAGGCGATCGGCATGTAAGCCGTCGGCACCCGCTCCGAGTGACAACCGTCGGCGTAGAACTCGCGCTCGATATGGTCTCTGAGACGGGCGATCCCCGTGTCTCGCCAATGGGCCGCCTCGCGGAACTCGGAGAGGCGAACGCCGATGTCCACCAGGCCGTAGCTGGCCGAGAGCTGATGGTTCCCGCTTTGGAAGGTCCTGCAATACTCGGATAGCGACCGCCCTGCACCCAGCATTGTCTTGAGCATTCGCTCGTGCGTGGCCAGCGGTCGCTGCGCGAACGGGCAGGTGTAGTAGTGCAGGAACTGGTGGCTGCGCAGGCCCAGACCCAGGCCATCCCAGATGATCGCGTCGCGCACGGCGTCGCGCTGCTCGTACCACTGGCCGAACAGCCGGTCGAACTCACCCAGGTACTTCGCGTCGGCCGTAGCGTGGTAAGCCATCAGCAGCGGCTGGGCCCACAACCAGTAGTGGAAGCCATACTTGCCGTTCCAGCCGTAATCGAAGTTGAAGTCGACGACGTCGCCATGTTGGTGCGTCACGTTGCCCCACCCGGTGATCTCATGGCGCATGACCGGCTCGGCTCGTTGGATCCAGGACTTGCCTTGCGTGAGATCGGCACGCAGTCGCGCTTCGACCTCGGCCGCGGGCAACAGCTCCCCGTCAAGCTCCGGGTCTCCATATTGCACCAGTGTGATCTTATCCTTCGCTGCCCAATAGCCCGCCCAGGTGCGATACGCCGCAGCATAATCGCCAGCGTTCACTGCGTTCTTCACCAAAGCCAGAGCGGGGGGGTTCAGGTCCAACGCGGCGAAGAGGTCCGCGTCGCTGATGTGCTTGATCCGGGTCTCCAGATCACTCCGATTCCCCGGCCGGTCTGCCGCCGGCGCGGCCTGTATCGTGGCGGCTGCCAATGCCAGAGCCCAAGAATAGCCGGAGATCGGATTGGAGCCAGCCACCAGGTGGCTGATGCGGTGCTGGCCCAGTTGGATCGTGGGCAAAGGTCCCGCTGACGGCGACGTCTCGGCGGCGTCGGCAGTTCGCTTTGTTCCCAACGCCGTGGCCGCGGCCAGGCCCGCCAGTTGCGCAACAAAGCGGCGGCGGCCGGTCAGAGGGCCAGCAATCGCTGAACCTGCCGAGCAGGTTTCGAGTTTCGCCTGCGGCATGTCCTCTGCCGCCGGGATTCGTGCGCCATGCGGTTTCATGGTGGCCGGATTCTTCTGAGTCATGGTTCGGCTGTTCAACGCGATTCAATTGATAGCAGGAAATTGCTTTTTTTGACACTCTGCGGGTGAGCACCAGGTCATTGAGCGTCTGTGTCAATAGTGAGCACTGGGCCTCTTCTCGTCTTCTGCTCTACTGGCACAGATGGTAGTCGCTGCCCAGAGCCTTGATCCTGGAAGACGGGACGGTCATGATGGTCGCGTGAAGGATGTCCGAGTTGATGAACGTCGGTTTTTCACCACAACCTGGGACGCAGGTTGCAGTCTGAGAGCGTTGATGGTCGTTTGGGCCCTGTTGGCGGGAGCAGTGATGGGAGCACAAACCCGCCTGGAAATCGAAGCCGCCTTGGGCGGCGGCGGGGTGCGGTTGCAGGGCCGGAGCGCAACCAACCAGGTCTTTACCCTCCAGGCCTCCTCGAATCTGGTCGATTGGGAGGAGATGGCGGTCTTGTATGACCGACCGACCGACTCCAATGGGCAGACAAACAGCGCGTTCAGCTTTCAGGATCTTGCAGCCCCCAACTTCTCCCGACGCTTCTAC
>Ga0315274_10016924_pt1 | contig 10294 bp, 14 predicted proteins | sample YL17G02_20_MG_FD_203700 | JGI IMG/M metagenome (GOLD analysis project Ga0315274, IMG submission 203700) | Sediment microbial communities from Yellowstone Lake, YNP, Wyoming, USA - YL17G02_20 | ecosystem: Environmental > Aquatic > Freshwater > Lake > Sediment | place: USA: Wyoming | collected... | reverse complement strand
GGTTGGCGGCCAACTGGGCGATCTTCTCGGTGTTCTGGGCGGTCGCTTCGGTGGCGCTCGCGATCCGGTCGCTGACGCCGCCCGCCCCCATCCCTGCGGCCTCCATCGCGTTGAACGTGCCCCGGACACCAATCGTGGCGCGGGCGGCCGCGTCGGGCATGGCGGCGGCCGCGTCCTCGAGAGCCTTCCGCACTGCCCGCTGGTACGTTTCGCCGGTGATGTTGCCGCCTTCGAGCAACTTCTTGTAGCGCTCAATCTGGGCCTTGGCCCGTTCTTCGGGCGTCTGCACGGACTCGGTGAGCGACTGGCCCTCCCGCTTGGCGGCGTCCGCTTCGCGGGCGGCACGGAGTTCTGCCATCGCGGCCTTCAGCTTCTCGAGGCGCGCGGTGTACTCCTGGAAGCTGATGAGACCGGCGTCCATCGCCTCGTCCAGCGGCTTGGCGGCCCGCGTGACTTCTACGTCGAACGCCTCGAACGTGCCGCGGAGGACCCCGGCCTCCAGTTCCAGATTCCGCATGGTGCCGGCAAGACCGGTGTCGAAGTCCTTGCGTTTCTCGGCGGCGTGCTGTTTCTCGGTGACATCGAGGATGGCCAGGCGCCAATTGAGGAGCGACTCGGCCTGGTTGGCGGCAAGGCCTAGGTGACGGACCTCGTAAGCGAGGAACTCACGCTCGGACATCGTGGCCCGGGCGTACTGGTCCATCGCCTGGCCGATCAGGCTCTCGCCGCGGGCGTGGGTCTCCTGGAACTTCTCGGCGGCCTTCCGCTGCTGCTCAATCTGGATAAGGCGGAGTTTCTTGGCAAGGAGGGCCTCGGCCTCGGTCTGCGCAAGGCGGAGGCCGTCAACCTCGTACCGTGCAAACTCCTCGGCCGACATGGTGGCCTGCGCGAGGGCCCGGTCCACGGAATGAACGGCGTTGACGTAGCGGTTCCATGCCGCCACCCCTTCGTCCCGGTCGCGTTTCGCCTTGGCGGCGGCAGCGCGATCGGCGCTGTCGTCGGTATCGAGGCCACGCAGGCGAAAGACGAACCACTTCATCGCCGAATCGACGGGGCCGGAGAGTTCCTTCACGATCTCGCCGAGGCCGAAGGGCAGTTCCTCGGCGGCCTTGCGAGCGCCCTCCATGTCGCCCCGGAAGAGGGCCGAGAACATCTGAACGTCCTTGATGGCAACCTTCGTGGCGGCGATGGCCGTGGCGAACTTAAGGCCCGTCTCGGCGATCTGCATGCCCTTGAAACCGCCGGAGAGGAACCCGCCCCCCTCCCGCCCCTGGGCCAAGACCGACGCCTCCGTGCCGCGCGTGAGGGCCGGCCCGCTGTTCTCAGCCACCCACTGCCTGAGGCGGGCCTGGGATTCGCGCAGCCTGCGCAGCATCGGTGCATCGTCGGCGGAGATTTCGACGTAGGCCCCGCCCATCCTGATTGCGCCGGCATCGGGCATGGTGCCTCCTACGCGGCCGCCGGCGCCGCCACCGACGTGGCCCAGAACTTGGGCAGCATCGGCTTGGCCGATGCTAGCGCCGGGCGCATGTACGGGCGCGGCGGGAAGTTCACGGGCTTCAGCATCCACAGTGGGCCGTACAGCGTCTCGTTCAACTCGTTGGAGCGCCGCACTTGAGCGGGCGTCCGGAGGTGCGCGTACACGGCCTTCGTGCTGGTGTCCTGAAGGGCCACCGCGTCACGGCCTGTAGGCGAATCGGCCATGACGGTCCTGGCGGTCGTCACCAGGCGAATCTCGCCCACGCCGCCGAGTTTGCGGACGCGCCGGCGCCGGTTCCGCAGCCGCCGGGTGCCGGTGAAGCCGAATTCGTGGATGCGCGGCACATCGCCCACGTATCCCAGGGGCACCGGGCCGACCACCACCGTTCTGAGCGTGGGCGAATAGTGGTAGTAGATGTGCTTCTTCAGAGCCTTGCCGGTCTTCGGGTGCGCGTACGGCGGCGTCCCCGGCGGCGAGTGGAGGTCGGGATTGGCCCGCTCGGCCATGCTCCACTTGGCGGCGTTGCGAATCCACTGACCGGCCGCGGCGAGCGCGCGGCCGGTCTTCTGGTCCACCATCGCCCGGACGATCTTCTCGCTGAAGAACCACTGTTTGACCGCGAACTTGAGGGCCATGTAGTTACCCGCCCGCCGGCGCGGGAGCGGCCGGGGCCGCCGCCTGGTTCGCGGGCGCCGTGGTCGCATCCGGCTCCTTGGTCTTGATGACGCCCGTCCGCACGCCGAGTTTGTAGAGCGCCGACTGCGCGTCATCGACGATCTGGTGCACGAGGCCCGGCACGGCCCCGTCGCCAAACACCGCCTTGACGCTCTCGGGGTCCATCTGCTGCTTGATGGCCTCGACGAGATTACCCGTCTGGAAGAACGCCTGCCGGCTGCGCCAGAGCATCCACGCGATGCCCGCGATGGCCGCAGCGATAAGGATGGCGGCGCCGATGGCGATCCATTCCAGGTATTGGTGGACGAGCGTTGCCGCGCCCACCAGGAGAAGCGCCCCCGCCGCGACGGCCAGCCCCGCCTTCAGGTCCACCTTGAGCGCAAGGAACACGCCGACCGCCAGGACGCCCACGCCGGCCACGATCAGCCACTTAAGGACCGCCCGCACCGCGCCGTCGGCCTTGGCCTGTTCCTCCGCGATGCGTTTTTCGGCGGCCGCGGCCTTGGCCTGCCAGGCATCGCGCTCCTTGGCGAGGGCTTGGGCAGCGGCATCGGCCCGGCGGAGTTCCGGCACGACCACCTGGACGACAACCTTGGACTCGCGCGAGATTTCGGCAACGGCCTCGCGGGCAACGACAAGCCTCGGGGTCACGTCATTCTGTAGCGCGTCCGCCTGGGCGTCGAGGACCTTGGCGACAGGCTCGGCGATGGGCGTCGCCTCGCGGAGGGTCTGGGCCTGGGCGCCGACCACACCGGCCACTTCGCTGACCTTCACGGCAGCGCTGTCGATGTTCTGGCCGGCGGTGTCGGCGGCCCGCGCGATCGCCGTGCCGGCGTCATCCGCCTTGGTGGCGGTCTCGACCAGCCGCGGGGGCTGCTTCGGAAGTTCCGGCTTGTGGCAACCGGCCAGCACCAGAACGGCAACCAGGATCACGAACACGGACATCGTCACATATCGGCTACTCACCATGATTCAACCTGCCTTTCCGTCAATGAAGACCTGTTTCAGGACCTCGATGCCGCAGTGCGGCAAGATAAGGTCCTTTTCGTTTCGCTTGTGCGGATCAAAGTCGCTGGGCTTGAACGGCCCGTGCTTCTTCGGGTCACGGTTCACGTTCGCAATCAGGGCCAGCACCGACGACGTGTGCGTCCACGCGGCGCGGCTGCGGGCCTCGGCCATCCAGACCAGTTCCCGCAGCGTCAGGTCGCCGGGGTCGACGCCGCAGGCGCCGGCGAGTTCCCAGAGGAACCGCCAGATGCGGGTCCCGTCCCATCCGGCGGCCCGGCGAGCGCCTTCCTGAAGATGCTCCGGATGGGGTTCGGGAAAAAATCCACGAGGTCCCCCAAAATGGCCTCCCGCGCCGCGGCGATGGCGTCGCCCACGAGGACTGCGTTGAAGTCGTCGCGGGTAAACTTGCGGGCGTCCGCCTCGGGCTTGCACACGCCGTAGGCCACGTCGCACACGAGCACCGGGTCGAGGAGCAGCCGGCCGTACAGGTCGCTCTCTTCCTTGACCATGTCCACGAGGTACACGCCGGCCGTTTCCTTGGCGCGCTTGACGGCGCTCGTGTTGATGGTGACGGTCCAGGTCTTGCCGGTCGCATCCACAAACGTTTTCATGTTGCCTCCCGAAGAATGGTAGCGGGGGCGGGAATCGAACCCGCGCTGGCGAGATAATGACTCTCGCGGCTTGCCACTTGCCTACCCCGCGGTGCCTACGATGATTCGATGGTCACAAACTGGGGCTGGTTGGCCGAGAACGTCGGCTTCGCCGTCACCAAGATGGTGATGGCGTTCTCCAGCGGTTCCTTCTCGTCGAACTTGAGGACCGCGCAGTCGGCCATGAACACCTTGGTGCCGTTGACGGTGATGTCGCCCTTGGCCACGGCCAGGCCGATGATGCTGCCGGCAAGGAACGCATCGAGAATCGCCTGCACCGCCGCGTCCGCGTCGTCGTACACCAGCTCGAACTCGATGCTGGCGTCCTTCAGGGCGCCGACGGTCGCCTTCCACCCGCCCCCGCCGCGCGTCGAGACGTCGGCCTCGCCCTTGTTGATGGTGCAGGTAACGTCCTTGGCGGCCGTGACTTCCGTCCACTCCGGCGTACCGCCGATGCCGTCCTCGCAGTAGTAGAGTTTCGCGTCCAAGCCGAGTTTGACAGCCATGACGAAACCTCCTTATGCGTCAGGCGGCGTGACGCCGCCGAAGTCCTGCACCAGCGACTGGAGCCGCGTGTAGAACTGCTGGAATTCCGAGGCGTCGGCCGACCCCAGCGCCGCGGCAACGGGGGCCTTGCCGCCGCCCTGTTTGATCGTGCCGCGCATAAGCGCCATCGACGACTGCACGGCATGAACCAGCCGCGCCGATTCCTGCCGCAGCCGCGCGGCCGCCGCCTGGGCCGGGGGAAGCGCGTTAACCTTCTCAATCAGTGCCATTGGAATCCCCTTCAGGCCTTGTCGCGGTGGCCGCACCAGCCGCCGCGGGCGCACCGAAGGCCCGCGTCCTGGACCTTCTTCTGAAACGAAAGGCACTCGCACCGGAACTCGCAGCCGTCTGCCGAGTGTCCGAACTGCCACCAGGGGGCCTGCGACGCCAGCGCCGTAACGACCTTGCGGTTGAACCGGAACAGGCCCCCATGCACGGCATCGGGCTTCGCCCACGTGCCCGGCTGCCCCGTGTCGTACATGCAGCCCACCAAGTCCCCCTCGACCTGGAGGAACGGAAGCGCCGCCGGGCCGGGCCGCATGTCGCGGTCCACCATGATGAAGTGCTCGATGCCGGCCGGTGCTCGCATGCACAGGTCACGGAAGGCCGTGTTGCGGGCCGCCACGAGGTCGCGCTTATTGACCTCGAAGCAGTTTTCGGGCGGGAACATCCGCAGCCACGCCGCCAGGCTCCACGAGAGCGACGAGAAAGACTCGCCGGGGCTCTTCGTGAAGACGATCACCCGCGTCTCGGCGGGCCTGACCAGGATTTCTTCGCCGATGGGGTTCATGCCGCCACCTTGATGACCGCCATGAGCACCAGGTACGGCTGCATGTTGTTGTGGGCCTGGCTGCCGCCGCACGAGCAAGTCTGGAAACTCGCGCAGAACGAACCGCCTCCGCTGAACGTGCCGCAGACGGGCAGCGTGTTGCAGTAGCCCTCGCATCCCCCAATGCAGGAGATGACCGATGGCGAGGGGTCGCTGTCACAGACGCAGTAAGTGCTGACCTCGTAGCCGGCCTGGCCGGAGATGTCGCCGGACACATCGACGCAGCCGTTCACTTCCCCGCCGCCGTGGTCGTGGGACGGCATCTCGTCAGTCGACAACTGGTGCTCTTCCTCGCCGCCGCAGGCGCCGATGGAGCGAGAGCCGCTCCGGCTGAGGGCTACCCGGTCCGGCAGGTTCGGCAGCATGAACTCGTCCGATCCCTGGCTGCCGTCGTTGAAGGCGTCGCCGATCTTCGCGTACAGGTCGGGGTAGTCGTCTTTCTTGAGTTTGGCCCCATCGCATTCCAGCCAGCCCGTCTCGGCGGTGCCGTGGGCCTGCCACTTGATGTCGCCGACCGCGAACCCCTGGCCGGGGTCGCCGGCTGCGCCCTTGTCGGCGACCTTCTGCCACAGTTCGGGATGCTCCTCGGGCGGATCGCCATCGACGTAGCCGATGGCCACGTAGGACGCCCCGCTACACGACACCACATCGCCGCACCCGTAGGTGTAGCCGTTGTCGTACTCGCCCTTCCAGACGAGGCCCGGGGACCCGATTTCGCCCTTGCCGGCGAGCAGGTCCCAGTTCTCAGACAGGTCGGGCGGGTAACACTGGTTCCCGTCCGCGTTCGACACGTAGGACGAGCCGTTGCAGGAAACGGCGTCACCCTTGGCGTAGGTGGCCTGGGCGTCCCAGGCGCCTTTCCACGCCAGGCCGGGCGTGCCGCAACCGCCGCTGTTGCCGTATCCGTAAGGCATCACCAGGTCCCGCCAACAATCGTTACCGTGTCGCCGTCGGTGCCCTTCACCAAGATGCTGCTCAGATCGACACCCTTGAATTCGTGCCATTCGCCAGCGATCCACGGCACGTCGCTGCCATCGTCGCCCTTGAAGAACACGGAGCCCGCGTTGGCCGGCGGGCAGGAGATGACGACCGTGCCGGCAACAAGTGACTCGGACACGAGCGGCTGGTAGTCACTCGTAATGGTCACCACACGCATGATGACGTTGTTCATGGTCTCTTACCCCACCACGCGGAACACGAGCGCCAGGACGCCTGTAAACTGCTGGAGCTGGTCCAGGTGCTCCGGTGCGTAGCCCCGGTCCGACCCCGCCGCAAACGCCGCCCTTAGGCAGATGACGCTGGGCATGGCGGCCAGGCGGCGGTTGGCGAGGAAGAAGTCCCGAATCTCCTCCACCAAGCTTACCAGCGGGTCGAGCGCGGCGTTGCCCATCGTCTCCGGCGCCTGCTGGACCGCCACCTCGACCGTGTAGTCTTCCTGGACCTGCCCGCGGCCCAGGTTCTCCATTGAGTACCCGCCCGGCACCACCGTGACGTGGAGGTCCTTCATCTCCTCGCGGGTGTAGACCGGCCGATACGAGCGCACGGCCGTGAAGGGCCTCGTGAACGTGTGCCCGTTCAGCGTGGTCACAACGGCGTCCGCGATGTCCGCAAGGACCGCCATGTCAGCCTCCGAAGGCCCGGTACACCATCGCCCCGGCCGCCCCGCCCAGGAGACCACTGCCGACCATGAAGCCGATCAGGGCCGACAGGCGAAGCTCGATCTTCATGACCCGCGTGGCCACCGGGCAGGTCTGCATGTGCTTGAGGAGCGCCCGGTCGATCACCCGCTCCACCCACGGCTCCAGCGGTTCTGTGACCTCGTTCTGCGGCGTCATGTTCCCGTCTCCGTGTCTACGTGCGCCGTGTGAATCCGCAGCGTGAGGCCGTCCGGGTCCGACTTGCGGAAGTGTTTTTCCTGCCCAGCGCCCATCACCTCGTACACCTGCACCTTCCCGCCGACCGTCTCGCGGATGCGGTCGCCGACCTGCGGCTCAACTTGCACGCCGCCGAGAACCAGGTCGGCGGCCCGCACGAGGTAATCCCGCCGCTCCACCTGCTCGACCATGCCATCGGCGGTGACCACCTGGAACACGCTCCGGCCGACCGTAGCATTCAGCGCGATGCTCTCCGCGCCGCGCTGGTACGTCACCGGTCTGGAGGCGTGCTTGTGTCGCATGCTCTCAAGCCAAGCCGCGCCCTGCTGGAGGAGGTCGGCCACGGGCGTCCCTTACAGCGTGCTCAGCGTGCAGCCGTCGTTGGAAACCACCGACCACCGCTTGTTCGAGCCGTTGGCCTTCGCCACCAGGAGGATCGCGTCGCCGGCGTCGTCGAGGGTGATCGTGTTGTTGCCGGTCTGGTTGACGGTCGTGGCGCAGGTGATGACGCAGTTGCCGCCGTCCGTCTTCAGGGACAGTAGCAGCAACTGCCCCAGATACGTCGGGGCGGCCAGCGTCCGCGTCTCGGCGCCGGCGGTCACGATGTCGCAGTGGCCGCTATCGGTCACCGGGATCGCCCCGGCCGCGCCTGGATCGGCCAGGTCGGCCGTCAGGGCGTTGTGCACGGTGTTGGTCAGGGCGACCGGCCCGCTCCAGAGGACGCGGACCGTCTCGTCCGTGGCGCCGGCGGCCGCCTGGGCGAACCCGATGAAGGTGTTGCCCCCGGCCGTCGTGGTCGCGCAGCCCGTGCCGGCCGTGCCCCCGTAGGGGTTCCCGTCGGCGTCCCAGTAGAGGGCTGCCCCGAGCGCCTGCTGCTCGTTGGCCTTGACGACATCGAAGATGCCCCTCACCGCAAGAGCCCCGAGGGCGCCCGCCGCGACGGGTGTCTTGGCCACGCCGATCATCGAGCCCTGGACCACGACTTGGCCGGCCGACACGGCCGACACGGGCGTGTAGTCGATGCTCTCACCGGCCTGCACGAACGTTGCCTGAAAGTTCTGAGCCATGTTCTGCTCCTTCTATGCCACGTGTTTCCATGTCCTTCGCTTCACGATCTGCCACACGTTCTGCATGGTAATCCCATACCGCCTGGCCACTTCCGCCAGGCTCGTGGTCGAACTCATCGCACGAATCTGCCGCACTTGATCGGCCGTAAGTTTGGCGGTGACGTTCCTCTCACCACGCGCATGGTCGCCGCTGTAGAGTCCCGTCCGCCACCCGTGCCGGATATTCTCCCGACAGGTGACGTACTCAAGATTGCCCACCGAGTTGTCCCGCTTGTCTCCCGACTTGTGGTTGATCTGGAATCCCGCCGGCCGGGCTCCGAGGAACGCCAGGGCCACGGCTCGGTGCACTTTCATCGTCTTGCAGCGGCTACCCGGCAAGGACATCCGAAACTGCAAGTACCCCTTGTTGTCGGGACAAACCCGCAAGATACGACCCCGCTGCCGCCCCAGCTGGCTCGTCTGAATCGGCTCACTCCGCACGCACCCTAGACTACTCACGCTGTAGAAGCCCTCGGAGCCGGGGATGGGCTTCCATTGCTCCCGGACCTGTAGTGATGCAGTGCCTTGGGCAGAGGACGGCATTGTGCTGGTCTCCACGATCAATTTGCTGCCCTCCGGATCAGGCTTCACCCTTTGCACGCAGGCCGCCCCTGGGGTCCTGAAGGGCCACGCCGAAGTCGTGGTATCCACGCATCTGGATACCGAGGACGTTGAAGTCGGCCTCGGCCGTCTCGATGGTCGGCGACTCCTGGCCGTTGAGGAACGCGACCTCGATCACCGGCAGGTCCGCCGGGTCGGCCAGCAAGTACCACGCCTTGGCGCTCGCGCCCGTGTACTTCGTGTTCGCCAGGTACCGGCTGACCTCGGCCCGGAACTTGCCCTGGTGCGGGTTGGCGATGGGGTACTTGGTGTTCGCGGTCGTGTCGCGGATCTCCAGCGACTTGAAGAGCTGCGTGCCCATCGCGCTCAGCGCCGTGGGAACGAGCAGGATGGCCGGCATGATGCCGATGGGCTTGCCGTCGGAGTCCACCTGGTCGAGGAACGTGACCTCGGCCTTCGTCAGGCCGTCAATCGTGAGGGCCGTGTCGGCGCCGGTGATGTAATTCTTGTTGCCGGCGGTGAAGAACGCGGAGTTGGCCAGGAAGATGGTCCAGAACACATCGTTGATCTTCAGGCCCGACCCACGGCCGAGTTTGCGCGGCACGAGCGTGATGGCTCCCAGGTCGTCGTTGATCATGTCCCGCCGGTCGATGCTGAGCAGCAGGCCGAACGTGTCGGCCTTGTTGGTGTACTGCTCCTGGCCAAGGGTGCCGTGCTTCAGTTCCCCGCCGGGGGCCACCGGCTGATACTGGTCGGCGCCGATGAGGCGGTACGAGGTCACGGTCTTGAAATCGCCCACGTTCCGGACGGCGCAGATGTTGCGCCAGGTCCGCTCGACGCTGAAGAACCCGTCGAGGAGGAACTTGTTGGCGACGTTGGAGAGGATGCCGCCGATGTCCACCGTGCTGAAGCCGGCCTGGATGTCCTTGCCGAACGCGAAGCGCAGGACCTCGCGCGAGTCGCGGAAGTTGCGGCCGGTGTAGCCGTTGGCCCACGCGGCCTCGAGCAGCAACTCCTGGAGGCCGATGCCCCCGCGGAACCGGCGGCTGGCCACGTCGAGGGTCTTCTCGTCGTGGACCTTTTCCACGTCCGCAAGGCGCGCCGTCAGCATGCAGGCCGCTTCGAGGACCGTGCCGTTGACCGTCTGGTCCACAACATAGGCGGCGGGCGCCTTCGGGCGGCTGGCGCGCAGGACCTCCAGTTCGGTCTTCGTGGTGTCCCAGCCCTCCTTGATGGCGCGGGCCGCGATCTCGGCGTGGTCGCTGCCGCAGACCTTGCGGACGGCCGCGATCCGCCCCTCTTCCGCGGCAGCCTTCGCACGCATGTCGGCCACCGGATCGGCGGCGATCGCGCCCTCGGCGGCACCAGCGCTCACCGGCGCCGCCGCCGGGGCCTGGACCACCGGCTCCTTCCCGCCCTCGCCCGCCGCGGCCGCACCACCCGCCACACCGCCGTCCACCGTCTTGGTCTTGTCGCTGCCGTCCATTGCTTCCGTCTCCTTGGCGGCTTCCGCCGCGATGCTGGCGGACGTCTGGTCGTCCGCGCCGTTGCCCACGAAACTCACT
>Ga0315274_10016923_pt1 | contig 10294 bp, 6 predicted proteins | sample YL17G02_20_MG_FD_203700 | JGI IMG/M metagenome (GOLD analysis project Ga0315274, IMG submission 203700) | Sediment microbial communities from Yellowstone Lake, YNP, Wyoming, USA - YL17G02_20 | ecosystem: Environmental > Aquatic > Freshwater > Lake > Sediment | place: USA: Wyoming | collected... | reverse complement strand
TTTTTTCGAGAGAATGGACACGGCAGTTCGAAACCAACATCCGGGGGAATAAAATTTCTGATAATGGAATTCCGAAAATATTTCAAATTCTCTCTCAACCTCTTGGCGAACTATCCTAAGGGGGGCGCCCACGCGGCGGGGAATGAATCGTCGCGTCAGCGAGGATTGATTGGAGAAGAATTCATCAGGATTCTTTGACTGTGGAGCCATTGGCGAAAACCCCCTGGAGCGTTTCATGGTACGCAACCATCTCGCCACAACCGATTTTTTCCCTTACTGTTCAAGAAATAAATTTCTTTCTCCGTTCGGGAATTTTGATTCCCTCACGGCTCAGGAACCAAATTCCCGATCCGCCAACCTTTTTTTCCCACACCACTGATATTCCTACCATGTCCCGGTGTATCATTTTCCATTCCTACTCAGGCATCACCCGCGGTGTCGCACGGAAGGTGCGGGCCGCCTGCGGCGGGGACTTCATCGAAGTGAAACCCAAAAAGAACTACAACGCGCTGACAGTCTACCCGCTGGGCGGGTACCGCGCGATGAAGGGCAAAAAGGACCCCATCAACGTAGAGAAGATCGATGTCGCGGGGTATGACATGCTGGTGATCGGGACCCCGGTCTGGGCATGGAAACCGACACCGGTCATCAACGCAGCGATTGCCGCGCTCAAGGACTGCAAGGGGAAAAAAGCGGTCATCTATGCGACCTGCGGCGGGCAGGCGGGAGAGACGATCGAGATCATGAGAAAGGCGCTCGAAAAAAAGGGCGTAAAGGTCGTCGGGGACATGGTCTTTGACAAAAAAACCGTCAGGGATGGAAAAAAGATCAACGAGCTCATCGTGATGGTCAACGCGGCAGCAATTGCGTAAAAAGGTGATGGTGGCTTTAGAAAAATATCAATCCTAATAACGTTCTCGGGGATGTTTGCCGTTCCTTCAGGGAAGGGCAAACTGGAGAAGATGTCCATCCGGACATCTTCGAGCTAATATTACCCGCCACTGTGGCACCCCCGTTGCGATATCAGGAAGAAAACCGGTTCGACATTTCTCTCTATTAAAGGAAGGGTGCTGCCCGGTCGCCGCGCTTATAAGGGTATTAGAGTCCCAGCCACCACTCAGGAGAAATACCTTACAATATTTTTGAAAAACTGCATATTCAGTGATTCCTGCGGCACGTCCACACCTTCGCGCCTCATTTTTTCTTTCTGGTACGGCCAGTCATACAGGCTGGTGAACTCCATGGCCCGTTCCGGGTGCGGCATCAGCCCGAGGACTTTTCCGTCCTCAGACGTGATACCGGCAATATCTTCGAGCGAACCGTTGGGATTGTCAGGGTATTTTCCGCCTGCAGGGCTTAAGTCATCCCGGCAGTACCGGAACGTGATCATGTCCCCCTTTTTCAAACGGAGCAGGGTTTCACTTGAACAGAAAAAATTTCCCTCCCCGTGGGCGACCGGGCAGTACATCCGTGCAATGCCCCGGGTCCAGAGGTTGTCGGATACGGGCTGCAGCGTGACGAACCGGCATTCCAGTACCCCGTTCCGGTTGGGCATCAGGGCGATGTCCCGGGCATATTTTTTATCGAACGCCGGCACAATGCCAAGGTTTGCGAGGATCTGGAACCCGTTGCAGATGCCCAGGACAAGGTTATCCCCGTCCAGGAATTTCTGGAGGTCGCCCCACAGGTTATTCCGCACCCGGTTTGCATACGCGTTGCCGGCACCGGTATCGTCACCATACGAAAAGCCGCCGGGAAAGACCAGCAGCCGATACTCTGATAACGTTTTTCTTCCCGCGATCAGGTCGTTGATATGGACGATGTCCGAACCCATGCCGGCCCGGGCGAGCGCTTCCTGCGTCTCCATCTCGGAGTTGATCCCGTAGCCGCTCATGATCAGGGCTTTTTCTTTAACCCTCGCGGGAACCGCTGAAGCCTTCTTCCCGGCCTTTCGCACAAGGCCCTTCTTTATCGTTGTTTTTCCCACAGGCATGCTCAGTACCCCCGGAACGGTGAGCGGTAGGCAATCCCGAGTTCGTCAACCGGAAGGTCAATGACGGTTTTTTCCGCCGTTACCCGCAACGCCCCGCCCCCCACAGATCCCAGCAGCAGCGCATCAGGGCCAAGGATCGCTTCAAATGCCTGCCGGTTCTTTTCAGAAACCGTGACAACAAACCTGCCCAGCGACTCGGAGAACAGGTAGTAGTCCGAGCGTTGACCGGAAGGAATAGCGATATCCATCCCGATCCGGCCTGCGATCGCGACCTTTGCAAGGGCTGTCCCGAGCCCCCCGTGGCTGACCGGGTATGCCGAGGCTAAAAGCTCCCGCTCGATCGCCGCCGTCAGTTGCCGGTACCTCACTTTTGCTTTTCCTGCGTCCAGCGCCGGAACGGTGTTCCCTGTGCTGCCAAGGCAGGCAAAATATTCAGACCCGCCCAGTTCATAAGACGTCTCCCCGATGACATAGACCAGGTCGCCTTCAAATTTGGCATCCATGGATACCGCCTTTGCCACATCATCATGGATCCCGATCGAGGAGATAAGAAGCGTCGGGGGCACGGATATTTTGACCGGGGTGTTCCCTGCATCAAAGCCGGAGAAATCATTGAACATGCTGTCCTTTCCGGAGATGAACGGGGTGCCAAACGCGGTGGCGACATCGTAACATCCCTGTGCAGCCCGCTTCAGCTCCCCGAGCCGCTCAGGTTCGTCTGATGAGCACCAGCAGAAATTATCCAGGAGGGCGATCCTGTCCAGGGATATGCCGAACGCAACCAGTCCCCGGATCGCAGTATCGATCGCTGCACCCGCCATCCGGTACGGGTCGAGCTCCGAATACGAAGGGAAGAGTCCCTGCGACAGCCCGACCCCTTTTTTTGAGCCCAGCACGACTTTTGTCAACGAAGCTGCGGCCTGCACCCGCCCCCTGCCCTGTACAGGCCCCAGCACATGGCCGCCCTGCACCGCATGGTCGTACTGGGTGGAGATAAACTCTGTTGAGCAGATGTTCTTCCGTTGCAGCATGGCGAGCAGTGTCTTGTCCAGCCGGGCCGGGCAGGCGGTTTTCGGTTCAGGGTACGATTTTTTTGTCCAGGTGGACTTCAGGTGCTTTTCCGGCAGGCCGTTGTGCAGGAAATCTAACTCCACGTCCATCACGACCCGGCCCTGGCATTCGACGACACACCTCCCGGTATCCGTGAATGTCCCGATCACCGTCGCCCCGACATCGCGCCTCGCCATCAGGTCCATGAACCTGGCCATTTTCCCTTTCGGGATCGCAAGCGTCATCCGCTCCTGCGATTCAGAGATCCAGATCTCCCAGGGTGCCATACCGGGATATTTTAACGGGACTTTGTCAAGGAACACGTGGCAGCCGTTGCACTCTTTTGCCATCTCGGCAACAGAACAGGAAAGGCCGCCGGCCCCGTTATCCGTGATACTGTTGTACAGCCCGAGGTCCCGTGCCTCTTTGACAATGACATCGGATACCTTCTTCTGGGTGATCGGGTCCCCGATCTGGACCGCGGTTACCGGGCTTGCCGGGTCCAGGGCTTCTGAGGAAAATGTGGCCCCGTGGATGCCGTCCTTGCCCACACGCCCTCCCGCCATCACGATGAGGTCGCCGGGTTTCGCCCGCTTAAAAAAGAGTTTCCTCCGGTTGTGTACAAGGGGCATCACACCGACGGTACCGACAAACACGAGAGGCTTGCCGATATAGCGGTCGTTAAAACAGCACCATCCCTGCGGTGTGGGGATGCCCGAACAGTTGCCGCCGACACCAACGCCCCGGACCACGCCGTCAAGGATCTGGCGGGGGGAGAGGATTGGATTTACCCTGTTTTTACCCCGGAACAGTTTCGGATCCGTTTCAGGGTCCCCGACGCAGTACCCGTAATAATTGACGCAGGGTTTTGCCCCGAGGCCAAACCCTATCGTGTCACGGTTCACCCCGACAATCCCGGTCAGGGCCCCGCCAAACGGGTCCAGGGCTGACGGCGAGTTGTGTGTCTCGACTTTATGGGTCACCAGGTACGTGTCGTCAAACCGTATCGCGCCGGAGTTGTCCGAGAACACCGATACGCAGATATCCTTTTTTCCTTGTTCCTTGCGGATTTTATTGGTCGCTGCCTGGATGCAGGTCTTGTAGAGCCCGTTGGGAATATCGTCATCCATCGGTGACCCGAAGATCGTGTGCTTGCAGTGCTCGCTCCAGGTCTGGGCAAGGGACTCCAGCTCCACGTCCGTTGGTTTCCTGCCTTTTTTTGAAAAATAGGTGCGGATCGCGGAGAGCTGGGCGAGGTCAAGGGCCAGCGGCCCCCGTCGCTGCCCGGTGAGCGGGTCCAGAATTCCCTCTTTTCCCAGCCGGGCAAGGTCCGAATCATCCAGGTCGAGATCAACGGCCTCTGCCGTGGGAAGTTCATGCAGGCGGACATGGGGCACGGAAGTATCCATGCCCTTATCGCCGTATTCCTGGAATGTTTTAATATGCAGCCGGTGTACCAGGGGATTTGCGAGCGTTGATGCAAGGTTCTGTACCGCACCAGGTGAAAGGTTCCCGCAGACAAAATAAAGGTGCGAACTATAGACAGATTCCCCCTCAGAAAACCGGACCGAAAAATAATCCTCGATGGTCTGTTGTGCGGTAGCACCGACATTATCGGTAACGCCGGGGAGAAATCCCACCTCGATTGCATAATCAAAAACGGCTTTGGTCGCCCTGTCTATGGTATATTCCTGGACGACAGGGTTGAAGAGCTGTTCAGCAATCCGCACAAGATCATCCCGGGTTAAATCCCGCGAGACGGTGGCAATCGTATAGACGTCGATGAGGTGCAGTTCATCAACCGGAAAGCCCAGGGAGCGGATCCTGTCAGTTCTGGATGTTAACCTGGGATCGGATGTATAGCGGACTTCTATCCGGTGGATAAAAGAAGTCATAACCAATGATTGGACGTAAAATTACAAAATAGCTCCTGTACCCGGTATCAGTGGGATCCGGATCCTGATTGCCTGCGGGAATGTCTTTTTGTCTGCATTCCCTTTCACGCCAGCCCGACCGCCGAATGCTCGAAAGCCTTTTTTATGCACCCCCCTCATTATGTACGATGACCGATCCCTATGAAAACCTGTTAAAAAAGGCGTATTCCAATATATCAGAAGTAAGTGCGTCGTCAGAGCGTTTCGTGGTCCCGGAAGCCAAGGCGTACATCGAGGGCAAAACTACGGTGCTGGAAAATTTTGTTGAGATCGCCGACAAGGTGCGGCGCGACCACGACCACCTGATGAAATTTTTGTTAGGGGAGCTTGGGACTTCCGGCAAGATCGACGGCAACCGCGCCATCTTCAACGGGAAGTTCGAGATCTCCCTCATCAAGGCGATCATAAAAAATTACGTCGACGATTACGTCATATGCTCCGAGTGCGGCAGGCCGGACACCCGGCTTGTCAAGGACGACCGGATCCTCCTCCTGCGCTGCGATGCGTGCGGGGGCCACCGCCCTGTCCGGAAGCGCAAGGCGCGGACGGAGCCGGTCGAAAAGAACCTGGAGGAGGGGGCGATCCTGGACCTCGAGATCCAGTCGCTCTCCCGGCGCGGGGACGGTGTCGTGAAGATGGGGCGGTACATCATCTACGTCGCGAATGCAAAACCGGGCCAGCAGGTAAAAGTCAAGATCACCCGCGTTTCCGGCTCGATCGTTTTTACCGAGCGGGCCCCGTGACCACTAAGGGCAGTTATTCCTTTTTCATTCAATCCGATTTTTCTTCCCTGCTTCCGGTACAATTTGGATTCCGGCCAGGTTTTTTTGTCCAGAAATTTTTTAAAAATTAAAAAAAACATGGGAAATTTTGGCCCCTACGAAATCATCATTGTTCATAACGTTCTGGGGGGAGTTTACCGTTCCCGCAGGGAAGGGTAAACTGGAGAAGATTTGAAAAATCTTCGACCCTGTTGTGTTCCCATCGGCAAGGGTAAGCTAGAGAAGATATCCTCTGAGAAACCTTCGAATTGATTTATGCCACTGCGGTAAGGTCGAAAATTGTCTATTGTTCATTGTCTACCTTGCCGTAATCCAAACAGAAAAATAAATTAAAGGATTTTTGTCATGGTTTTAAAGCGTCGAACACGTGGGATTTGATGACAAGCAGAGGCTTGAATTAAAAAGCTCAATTCTTTTAATTCTTTTTGTTAAAATCTCCTTTATTCTTTGTCTGATTATCTTTTTATCCAGGAAGATTGTATACAAAAATTATTACAAGAAGATCGCGCATAGGATCTGCAAACATACGAGCAGACCGATATAGATGCAGCGGATCTATGTCAGGCAAAATTCTACATTTGTGCCTATTGAATGGAGCTGCCCGGACTGTAAACAGATGACAAGTGACCAATCATGACGGAATGGAGAAAAGGCGCTCGTGTTGTTCTGTGGCACGTTCCCAGGCGCGATGGGATAACCAAGCAGCGATACAAAAGAACCGCTATTTTGAAGGTGAATTATTGCTTTATGGTGCCCGTAATGTGGGATGATGCAGCTGTACAAGAAACTACCATTTCCACGTTAGGGAAATCAAAATCAAAATAAAAGTGATCCTCTACAACATCTCAAGACTGATATCGTCATTCTCTAGTCTGGTGAATGGGAATTCTACGTGCCATATTTTTGTTTTTTATAAAGATCAAATAAGTATTTCGTGTCGCATGAGAGATCCAGTCTAACGATGGTTTTGACCTCCCCTTACGATTGTTATTATATGATCTTAACCAAAGAATTAGAAAACCAAAATAAAGCACAGTCAGAAATTTTTATTTTCCTTGGTATAACGTTAATTCTATCTCTAATAATATGCCCAACCTCTGCGTTTTCTGGGGCCGGTAGATTATTCCCGGTAGATCCAAATCAAATCACAAGGGACAATCCTTCGAATGATTCGGTGTCAACCACTGCATTGATTCCTCCTACGTCCTTTCAATCAACGGTTACCAACATCAAAAATTTGGCAGCTTCCGATGTCAGCACACCGATAACGGTAAAATTGACACAATCAAAAATCCCTCTTGTCAACGAAGAGACTACACTCCGCGTTGAAGTGAGCAGCATTTTTGATGCTCCCGGGACAAACATAAAAATCATTCTACCCCCAGAAGTTGAACTGATTAGTGGATTATTAGAGACAAATATTGATTTGCAGGCAAACATGCCAGAATCATTTGAAACGATTATTAAATTTTCCCAACCGGGAAATTTTAAAATTACCGCATTAGCGCACAAGGAAATAGATCAGGATAATTCGTGGGGAGACATGAGTGTCCTCTATCTTACAATTGGGGAAGTCGGTTCAAAAATATCAACCGCCGGATCGATCACGTATGCACAACGGGCACAATCTGAATCAGAACAACGTCTTAATAATAGTGAGATCTCAACCCTACCCCAATATTTGAACAGTGAATCACCACAGATGGTAATGCCAAATGAGCTCCCAATTGATAGCAATGAAAAATCTGCTGAACCAAATTTTATTTATTCACCGCAAAACAGCCCGAACAATACTATTCAGGCAGGTACATTAACTGTTAAGGGTCAATGGACGTATTATACGAAAGTTATTGGGGGGGAAATCGCCGACTACCGGGATACCGATGATACGCGTGTACGTCTGAAACATGCATACGTCGCGATTTATGACTCCACATTATTGTTTTTGTTGGGATCTGGATATACTGATGATTACGGGAACTTTTCAATAAACATTGTGAATCAATATCCTAGTTCATTTTACGTTTCTGTCTATTCATACAATAAGTATACTGATCCCGGGGGAATCAATCGTGAATTACGAGTGGTATCTCAAGGAACCACGTTATCCGGCTTAACCGATGTCTGGAGGGTTTATGCAGGGCCATTTGCATCAACGGATGGATCTCATATCCAAAATATTGGGTCATGGTATCCACTTGTTGGTGGTGATTATGAACATGCCTTCATGTTATTTCAGGATCTTATCCGTGCCCGGGATTTTATCGGGTGGGATGTCGGTTCCAGCACAATTCTTTGGTATCCGACCAGCAATGACGGGACATATTATCATCAAGGGGGTCAAATTTATCTCCTTGGGGAAGACTATAAATCAGCTGATATTTCAATCCACGAATTCGGTCATAACTACATGTGGACAAAAAAAGGAAACTGGGCCAATACCTGCCCCAGTCCCCACTATATTAACGCAGGGAACAATACTCAGTGCGCCTATAAAGAAGGGTGGGCGGATTTTCTACCACTCGCAGTCAATGGAAATCCCTATATCACATGGGCAAGTGGAAGCAGTCTAAATCTTGAAACCCCCACATGGGGAACACCCTACTGGGATAATGGTGATGGCTGTGAAGGACGGGTCGCCGGTGCACTCTGGGATATGTACGATAATATCAACGACGGCTATGACGAATACCAGTTTCCGTATTCTTTTAATGATGCTACGATGAGGCAGAATACAGGTTGGACATTCTCTGATTTCTGGAATACCTGGAAATCATTTGGGTATTCTTCTGACGCTGGTTGGGCAATCTATCAAAATACCATTGATTATTTTCCGCCACCATCTGTTACGAGTATTAGTCCAATATCCGGATTGAATTCCAATTCTGTTGTTCAAACTACACTTACAGGCAATTATTTTTTAACAGGGGCTGTAGTGGGACTAACAAAAAATAATCAAACAGGAATCATTGCCACCAATACTATAGTGAATTCCCCACAAAAAATAACCTGTGACTTCAATCTAACAGGTGCCGAAGCAGGTCAATATGATGTGGTCGTAATGAATCCAAGTTCTCAATATGGAATGTTAAACAAAGGATTTACGATTTTATCTCCACCACTTGTTCCAAATTTCTTCGCCACTCCAACCGATGGTATTGCCCCGCTTGTAGTACAATTTACTGATAACTCAACTGGTTCTCCGACGAGCTGGGACTGGTCATTTGGTGACGGGAACATCTCGATAGAAAAAAATCCGGTACATACCTATCCTTTCAGTGGAACGTTCACTGTCAGCCTGAACGTGACGAACGCCAATGGTTACAATACGACGACCCGGACCGGTTATATCACGGTAAACTACCCGGCACTGGTCTCCCGCCCCGGACTTAATACCGCGATTGAAAATATTCCCGGACTATACACGAACGCAGAACATATCCACCTGTTCAATGGGACCTGGAGCGACAATGCTACAAGGGATAACCAGTACTCTGCGAATTGGGACGGACTGGCCGTTGGTGAGAAGTATACCCTTTTCGTCGGAAAAGCCGGTTATCTCAACGTGAGCAGCGATATGACCGTGACGGGCGGCAACCCGCAGTGGGTGAACGTGACACTGGCGCAGCTGGGGCAATTATACCGGCCGGTAATGGTATTCTCAGAGAACGGGACTGTGATATCCACTATTGCATCGTTCTATCAGGCACCGACCGGGGAATGGGTAAACACCCCGGCAAACAAGCATAAGGAAACCCTGACATATGATCTGACCATTGCCGGCAATGACGCGATAGGGGTGGCAGTGGAAGTTCCAAGTTGGTTGACAGTAGATGTAACGGCAAACGGGAATCAAGCGATTACCGTTTTGATTGAAGGATCAAATGCCCCATACCAATTCGTAAACGGCATATTTACTGTCGATGATTCAGGATTCTTTACAAAGACCAATGCGACTGTCCAGGTATCTGCTCCTGCCGGCAGTGACGGGAAGATCATCCATATCCAATTCGACGGCACGGTGAAAGGCGATGGAACCGGTGACGGGAGTGTCACCGCAGCGGATGCCCTCATGGCCACGCGGACTGCCCTCAGGCTGACCAACATTCCCACTACCCATGGTTACCCGGATGTCTCTTTACCATTCGGAAGGTTCACAGCTGCAGACACCCTAAGTATAACACGAAATGCACTCGGTCTTCTTGATTATTAATTTCCCTTTAATTCCCATTTCTCTGCATCATAAAATCGCTTTCCATAATTATTATCTTAATAGATTACTTCGCATTCAGCCTGACATACACTTTACACTTCGAGCAATGCACCTTTGTGAGATTAGGCATATCTGCCGAACTAAAAATTTTAAAAAAAAGAGAATATTTTAAAAATAAAAAAGAACCGGCAGGCCAATTATTTCCCCAGTTCCTTGACGAGTTTATCGCAGTTTTTGGAGAGCCGTTTGCAGGCGTCCCGGATGACCACGATGGGATCTTTTTTGCCCTTGGTTGTGACGAGGAGTTCGGGGTCCGAGAACT
>Ga0315274_10016921_pt1 | contig 10296 bp, 5 predicted proteins | sample YL17G02_20_MG_FD_203700 | JGI IMG/M metagenome (GOLD analysis project Ga0315274, IMG submission 203700) | Sediment microbial communities from Yellowstone Lake, YNP, Wyoming, USA - YL17G02_20 | ecosystem: Environmental > Aquatic > Freshwater > Lake > Sediment | place: USA: Wyoming | collected... | reverse complement strand
GTGAAGGTGTTCCGTGACGACCCGGCGCCCGCTCAGGTCGGTAAGGCAAGCATCGCCGTCGCGCGCAATGAGTACGAGCCGTTCCAGCTTGCCATCCGCAGCGACGCGGCGATGGCGGGACTGAAGGTCGTCGTCGATGCGCCGACGGGGAGCACGGGCGAGAGGCTGACGGACGTCGCGGTGGCCGTGGTGGGGTATGTGCCGGTGGATCATCCCAGCGGGTATTACCAGTCGAGCGCGGCGGCCTGGCAGCGCAAGTATCCGGTGGGCGCGGGCCAGTCGGACGGATGGGCGGGGTGGTGGCCCGACCCACTGCTGCCGACGGATACCTTCGACCTTCAGGCGAAACGGACGCAGCCGGTGTGGATCACGGTGCACGTGCCGAAGGAAGCGAAGGCGGGGGACTACGCGGGCGCGGTGCGCGTGGTCGGCGCGTCCGGCGACCTCAAGACGATTCCGTTCACAGTGCATGTGCACGACTTCACGCTGCCGGAGGAGCGACACGTCTACGCCATCTACGACGTGCGGCTGAACGACTGGTGGGGGGCGCTGGAACAGGCGCGGCCGGCAGTCGAGACGCTCATGTCGGAGCATCGCCTCTCCCCGGACGCCATCTCCCCGGACCCGGTGATCACGTACGCCAACGGAAAGGTGACGGCGGACTTCACCGCGTTCGATGCGGCGGCGGAGCGCTACTTCAACGACCTGAAGCTGCCGCACACATACACGCCGTGGTACTTCTACGGATTCGGCTGGGGGATGCCACCGGGGACGTTCCAGGGCGAGAACCCCTACCCGGGTACGTATCCCTACAGCGATGCCGATCCGAGCCAACTCCGGCCGGAGTACAAGGCCGCCTACCAGGCCTGCCTGCGGGCCTACTGGGAGCACATGAAGGCGAAAGGGTGGGAGAAGAAGGTGGTGCTGTATCTCTCGGACGAGCCCTTCGCGCAGGACCCGCGGATTGTCGCGCAGCTGAAAGCGCTCGCGGCGATAGTGCACGAAGTAGAACCGACCATCCCCATCTATGTGAGCACGTGGCAGTACGTGCCGGAGTGGAAGGGCGCCATCAACATCTGGGGTCTCGGGCACTATGGGGGCGTGCCGCCGGACCAGCTCGCGCAGATCCGGGCACAGGGCGACCGCGTCCGGTTCACCACGGATGGGCAGATGTGCATCGACACGCCGTACCTGGCGGTGGAGCGAGTGCTGCCCTACTACTCCTGGAAGTACGACGTCGAGGGCTACGAGTTCTGGGGGTTCACGTGGCTCCTGAGCTACAACCCCTACGAGTTCGGCTGGTTTCCGTATCTCTACCAGACCGACAAGCCGGACAACTCGTACTGGACGCGCTATCCCAACGGCGACGGCTTTCTCGCCTATCCCGGCGCACCCATAGGGCACGACGGGCCGGTGGCGTCTCTGCGCTCGGAGCAGGCGCGAGAGGGCGCGGAGGACTACGAGTATCTATGGCTGCTGAGGGATTACTTGGCAAAGGCCAAGGACGCGGGGATGAGCACGGCGCAAGGCGAGGCCGCGCTGGCGCAGGCCGAGGAGCTCGTGAGCATTCCCAACGCGGGTGGCAAGATGTCCTCGGAGGTCCTACCAGAGCCGGACGCAGTGATGGAGGCGAGAGACGATGTGGCGTCGGCGATTGAGACGCTTTCTCGCTCTGTGAGTGCCGCCACTCGCTGAGTGTTGTTGCTGTGGCCCGATGCCCCTGTCAGCCGCCCGTGAGGCCGGCTCCGGGCACCCCCGACTCCGGCTACGCCCTGGGCTGGCAGTCACTGTCCGGGGTTCCGTCGCGGATCGGGGGCAGGCGTGCTCCGCAAGAGAGAACGGCACCCGGAGGCGCCGCCCAAGGGTCTCATATGGTGGAATGCCCGAGAGTCACCCGGAGGGCCCCCAGGGCTGTCAGGGATGTCCCAGCGCCACTTGACATGTCTCACATAGAGACCTCTGAGTGAGCGTGAGGGCACCTCAGAGGGGATGGTTGGCATGCCGTCTTGTAGGCACACCCACAGGCAGCCCGAGCGAGTCACTCCAGACGGACTCCCTGGGGGCGCAGGTGACCGAAACGTGATAGGAACCCCTCGAATTCGCCCGGCGGCAGCGGAGGGCTTATCAGGTAGCCTTGAGCGTAGTCGCAGCCGAGCGCGCTGATGATGTCCATCTGCTCCTGGGTTTCCACCCACTCCGCGATCGCCTTCATCCCTAGGTCGTGCGCCATGCTGATAACGGATCTAGCCATAGCGCGATCGGTGGAGTTGTCTGCGATGTTACTGATGAAAGAGCCGTCGATCTTCAAACGGGTTGCCGGAAACCGTTTGAGGCGGCCGAGTGATGAATACCCGATGCCGAAATCATCGACAGCGATACCCACTCCACGCGCCCGCACATCAGCCAGGATTCGCAAGTCACGGTCCTCATTCTGTACCAGAGTGCTTTCGGTGATCTCCAAGGTCAGGCGCGCCTTCACCGCGGGCATCTCGTCGATGATCTCATCCAGGCGCTGAAGCCATCCCTGGTCGCCGAGTTCAGCCGCGGATACATTGACTGCCACCCCGATGACTGGGTGGCCAACATCGCGCCAGCGCTGCCACGCCAGACAAGCCTGGCGCAGAACGAACTCGCCGATTGGCAGAATGAGGCCGGCCTCCTCCGCAACAGGCACGAATAGTCCGGGGAGTATCATGCCTCTCTCGGGGTGTCGCCACCTCACCAGCGCCTCGGCGTCGTGTATCAGCCCGTTTGCGACATCCACTATCGGCTGGTAGTGCACCTCTAGCTCGCCGTTCTGGATCGCCAGCCTCAGTTCGCTCTCGATACCCATTCTAGCGGCCGCTTTCGCGATGATCCTGCCCGTGCACCACGCGTACCTGTTGCGACCGGCTTCCTTGGCCGCGTACATCGCGGCGTCGGCGGCGCGCATCAGTGACTCGGCGTCGGCGGCGTTATCAGGGAACAGCGCTATCCCAATGCTCACGCCGACGGTGAGCTTGTGCGAGCCGACCTCAACCGGCGCGACCAGCTCCTGAAGCAGCCTCGTCGCCATCTTATCAGCATCCGCGGTCTCCGCGACGGACGGCAGTAACACCGCGAACTCGTCGCCTCCCATGCGGGCCAACAGGTCGTCTTCCCGCAGACAAGACTTCATGCGCTCACCCACCTGAATCAGCACCTGGTCGCCGGTTTCGTGTCCATACGTGTCGTTGATGAGTTTGAACCAATCGAGGTCCAGGAACAGCATCGCCAGTTTGCCCTTCCTCCTTTCTCCGATGGATGCCAGTTGTCTGATCAGTCTCTCTCTAAGCTCTTGGCGGTTCAGCAGCCCAGTCAGCGAGTCGTGGCGCGCCTGGAAGTCGAGCACCTCTTCGGCCTGCTTGCGTTCCGTGGTGTCGCGGAAGAACCCCACCAGACACTGTTTCCCCGCGTAGGCTACCGGCTGCGAGGCAATGTCAGCAAAGAAGATGCTGCCGTCCTTTCGTGCGCAAGGCAGGCCCGAGGCCATAACCTTCTCGCCCTTCGCTTGCGCGTGGAATTCCGCCATTACCTGCGTCAGGCTGGCCGCGGAGTGAAGGTCGGAAACTCGCTTCTCGAGGAACTCAGGCCTGGAATAGCCAAACATGGCGCACGCGGCAGGGCTGACGCGGACAATCCTCCCGGTGTCAAGCTCCGCCACCAGTAACCCATCCGCAATACCATCGTAGATAGCCTGCAACTCATCGGAGCTCTCCCGCAGCGCCTGCTCCGTTCGCTTCCGCTCGGTGATATCGCTGAAGATCCCCAGCACACCTACGACCTGTCCCTCATCGTCGTGGAGGGGCGTTTTCACCGTGGACACCGTGCGGGCCTGCCCGTGTTCGATGTACTCCTCTTCGATCTCCACAGTGTGGCCGAGTTCCATGACCCGGCGGTCGTCGGCGCGATACTTCTCGGCCAGTTCGCCGGGATAGAAGTCGAAGTCGGTCTTCCCGGTGATCTGCTCAGGTGGGATTCCTAGATCTCGGGCATAGGCCTCGTTGCAGGAGACGTAGACGGACTCGCGGTCTTTGTGGAAGATCTTATGGGGCAGGTGCTGGACCAGGGTGCGGTACTTGAGTTCGCTCGCTCGCAGCGCCTCCTCCGCCTGCGTGCTCCTGTTGATGTCGCGCACCGTCGCCACAAAGCCATACGGCTGGCCATCCCCGTCCCACAGGACCGAGCCCCCTACCTCAATGAGGATCAGTCCCCCGCTCGCGGTTCGACCCACTCCCTCGAATCCGATCCGCTGGCCAGACAAGAGCGGCGGTAGTTGGTCCTTCAATTGCAGAAGCGTCTCCTCGGTCACAAAGCGGGATACATGACGGCCGATCATGTCTTCTGGCCGTTGCCACCCGGCCAGGTTCATGAAAGCGTGGTTGACGTACTGCACGGCCAAGTCGAGGTCGACCACCGCCACCCCGTCGGACACAGCATCCAGCACCGCGAGTATCTGCTGGTGCTTTCCCCTGTCCAGCCGCAGTAAGAGTTCAGCTCTTGCCATGGTCTCTTTCCGCCTCTGGAGCGCGACGACCGACCGTTTCGACTGCACGCGGGCCTTCTCAGCTTGGCCCATGACGAACAGCCCTACCCGGTCGCGAGCGATCGCCCTTCGCGCCACGAAGTTCCCTGTGCGCTCACGTCAGCAAGGAAGGCAGCGGCGAGGCCGGGTACGCTGAGCGAGTCAGGCCGGTTCTGGTATACTACTGCCGAGAATGTCCTCGATATCATGCTTTGGTCTCCCCCATCTGGTGCTGCTGACCGAAACCGCGACCGGTCCTTCCGCGCTCATACTGCCGGCGCCTCTAACCACAGCTTCGCCATCTGCTGGCGTGAACTTGAGTGCATTTGCCAGTAGGTTGGTGAGGCACCTCATCTACCTCGGCCCGCTTCCGGCCGACACCGTGCCTTCGTCAATGATGATGACGCGTCTCATCCGCGGCACCACCCGGAATGTTACTTCGGCCGAAACACCTGGCTTCAGCGTCAGCTCCATTTCGGCCGTCTCAAAGTGGTGCTGGGACGGCAGCCCGTGATCGTACACCTTGAGCTGCCAGAGCCCGGGATGAAGGCCCTGGAAGGAGAACCGGCCCAGTGTGTCGGTGAATGCGCGCCGCTGTGGAACAACACTTCTGGTGAGCGGGTCACGCCAGCCCCTGCAGCAAGTCAGCGGCGGGGGCTGGCGTCCTTGAGTCGGGTGCGACTGAGGCGGCTGAGCCTCGCCACTCGCGTCTGTTCGCGCTCGCGCCAGACGCCTAGCCTGGGGAAGGATCAGTGGGGCGTTGAGAGTCGCGCCCGAACGGCGGCGGCTGCTGCCGTGCTGCGATGCCCAAGAGCTCTCCTACAGCCTCCCGCCTGCACTCATTACCCAGGTGAGAAACACATTCGGGAACGTGGAGCCCACACAGGAGACGAGTTTCTCGAATCGCCAAAGCGGGACTCGGGTGGCGCAGATGATCGAGACTTCGGGCTGGCTGCAGAGGCTCCGCAGTGCGCCGAAGAAAGCCGGACTCAGGTGCCTGTTGCAGGCTGCGTACTCGAAGTGGTCAAGCGCGTAACACACGCGCACAGCGCGGAGGGTGAATCTCCCCAGCACGGCCAGCAGGTGCGAGGAGACGAGGTCGCAGATGCCGGCTCCCGCCGATCTGGAATCCTCCGCCGATCCAGCGCGGCGAAGAGCGTGCACGAGTGCTTCAGCCAGGCGAGCGAGGTATTCCTCCTGAGTCGCACGCCTGAGGGGTCTGAGGTCGAGGTAGACCGGCAGTGGAGCATCCGGGATACCGAGTAACGCTTCACGAGCGATGGTCCTCAGCAGGTGAGTCTTTCCGCAACCGGCGGGGCCGACGAGGCTGACGTTGTGACCTTGCTGCATCATCCGAAGCAGCGCGCGCTTGGTGTGCCCAAACTGGTCCTGTGGAGAGGTCGGCGAAATGCCCTCGGACGTGGTTCGCGTCGTGGGCGGCATTGCCCTTACCTCCTTCGGGTATGTGCTGTGATCCAAGTCTTGCCGAGTGTTCTCGTGGGATGACGCTATCCTGTTGGTTGTCCTCGTTCAGTGATCGCTGTAGGCAGATTGCCACCTCATCGCAGTGGGCGCCGGCCTAAGCCGCCGGCGCCCACTGATCCCGATCCCCCTCTGCACCTCTGGCGTCTGGCCTTCACCCCTCATGCTCTTCCGGCACCTCAGAGTTGTTGCTCACCTCGAAGGAAATGGTAGGTGATACCCCATCGGGGCGATCAAGGGAACGCACCTTCGCGTACACCTTGTGGTCTCCGTCCTTGAACTTGGTGGTGTCTACCTCTTGCCGGTAGGGAGCCTGGTTTAGGCTCTCCACCAGGTTCCCATCAACGTAGAGATCGACACCCCTGACCGTGGTTTCGACCCCTTTGACCTCGACCTCGACCGGGATCTTGCCGGAGACCGCGCAGTTCTCGATTATGCCGTTGATGCCGCCGATCGGTGGGTCACAGGCCTGCGCGATCGCGAATACCAGACCGATCGCAATCGCTCCCGCAAGAAGCACGACGCACGCGAACCGTTTCACCATGAGTCTCCTTTCCCGTGTTCACCCTCATTAGGTGTATTGCGGGAAAGGAGCGCTTGGTTCAATCAGGTACCAGGGAAGGTCCCTGGCAGTCACGCCCTGAAGCGCACCGCTCTCCAGGCTAAGGGAACCTCTGAGAACCGACACGTGGTCGGCTAGAGGCCGTAGCGCCTGGCGGAAGCGAGCACGTTCTGTGCGAGCTTCACCTCGCCGAGCCGACGATACAGGGCAGCAAGTCTCTGATAGGCCTCGCCATAGGCAGGGTCTATTGCCAAAGCGGCCTGATACTCTCGCTTAGCCGCGGCGAATTCGCGGTTTCGCTCGAGCGTCATGGCGAGACCCAAGTGGGCGTATACGCCATCGGGGTTCGCGGCTATGCTCTTGCCGTAGGCGGCCTTGGCAGCGCCGAAGTTGCCCTGCTTCAGGTAGACCACGGCTAGGTTGTTGTAGACTAACGCGTAGCCGGGGTGGTTGGACTCGGCTTGCAGAAAAGCCTGCTCGGCCTCTCTGAGCCGTCCCTGCCGGTAGCGTATCAACCCTAAGCGGTTGAGGGCGCGAACCGAGTTCCGATCTATGACTAGCGCCCGCTCAGTCCACTTCTCGGCTTCGTGCAGGTTGCCCAGGGCGAAGTAGGCAGCTCCCAGGTAGGTAGGAGGATTGTCATAGAACGGGTCTGCCCTGGCTGCTTCCAGGTACCAGGATACTGCCCCGGTCAGATCGCCCTGCAGCCGCGCGATCTCGCCCGCGAGGCAGAGCCCTTGAGCCTTCGTATCGCCGGTCGCTAGCAACCGCTGGACCTCTGCCTCGCTGGCACTGAGGTCCCCAAGAAACGCATAGGTGTTGCCCAACATGAAGGCGGCGTCGGGGAACTCCGGGTCCAGCCTGAGGGTCGCCTCAAGCTCCCGAGCGGCGCTGCGTAGGTTCCCGATACGGGCGAGCGCCCTCGCCCAGTTGAAGTGGTAGTGCGGCTGACCGGGCGCCGCCTCTACCGCTTTCCGGTACAACTCCTCGGAGCGTTCGATGTTGCCTTCGAGCTCCGCCACCACGCCAAGGTTGTTGTGCGCGGCTCCGTCAGCAGTAGCGCCGATAGCGAGATAGCGTTCCTTCGCTTCTGCAACTCGACCCGCCATCAGGCTGGCGTTGGCGGCCGCCAGGGGTGGGGCGTACCTGGGCACAACTCGTCCAGGCCTGGATGCAAGGGTCACTTGATAACTCTGCCGATGGCCGTTACGGCCCACCCGCACTCCCACGGACTGGCCGGGCGAGAAGAGCATCTCCGTACGCCGAAGGTCGGCCACGCCAGACACTGAGACCTCGCCTATGGCCACCAGAAGATCACCGGGCTTGATGCCGGCGACCTGGGCCGGCGATCCGGCCGCAACACGCAGCACCGTCGCGCCGAGCCCTGAGAGAGGCCTCCTGTCCAGCGTCATCGGAGCTGGGGTAACGTCCACTCCGAGCCAGCTTCGAGGGCCAATTAGCCTCCTTGCCGCCTCGTGGATGTCCATCGGTGGCAGCACCCAGACCTCGAAGCTGGTTTGTCCCCAAGGTGTTCGAAAGCGAATCGTATTCAGGTCGGTGATTGGCCGCGGTGCCTGGGGGGCGCGTGCCTCAGTCGCATCTACGGCCATGCCAGCATCTGCGACCACTGCCCCGTGCCGGTTCCTGAATCGCACTTTGCCACGCAGGACGGTGATTGTGGTTTGGCTTGTGGGCTCAGCCCGCGGTCCGCTCGCACCGGTCGGTTCGGGCCGCTCCTCGCTGGCGGAGATCTCGAACAGGGTCCCCAAAGCCTCGGCTGTTCCAGCCGGGGTGCGCACAACTAGACCGGTTTGCTCCGGCGTCACCAGCAGCCAGAGACGTCCGCGCCTGAGACCGAGTTCTGCCCGGTCGGTGACGACACCCTTGTGCCGGGTGATGCTGATGGTCGCGGAAGTGTTGAAGTCGAGGCGAACACGCGAGCCGTCTGGCAACTGCAGTTCGAGTTGGTCTGTCTCACCGGTCGCCAACTCGGTGCCACTGGCGATGGCTGCTCCAGCGTGGACAATGGCCGGTCGAGAACCCAGCGCGCCTGTGACTCGCGGGCGTCCGACCACCCGGATGGCCGTTCCCACCACCGGGATCGGCTGCCTCCAGGGCGCGCGGTAGAGGGCGAGCACTGCCACGAGCGCCAGGGCGGCGCAGGAGACCAGCACCCAGCGCCTTCGGTTGGTTCTGCGGCCCGTTTTGACCAGTTCTCGCACTCGGGAGGCGTCTAGAGGTGGCAGCCGGAGGGGCAATTGCAGCTTCGTGCCAGTTTGCCGCTCGCGTTCGGAGATCTGCCACTCGCCCGCCTGCAGAAGAAGCGCTACGGTAGACTGAAGGGAAGATAGCTCCTTCAGGCACGCGTGACACTCCCCGAGATGTCGCGACACGGCGTCAGTCTCTCGTTGGCGAAGCTCCCCCAGCAGGAAACCAACCAGCCTCGGTTGCACCCACTCGCATCTAGCCATGGGCACCTCCTTCGCGACGAGAACGAACGTCAGCCTCCAGCCGATCCCGGAGAGCTCTGGTGCCATAGAAGATACGCGTCTTGACGGTATTGCGGGGGATGTTCAGAGACCGGGCTATCTCAGCACAGGAGAACTGCTCGACATAGAACATCGTGATCGGCACCCGGTGGGTTTCGGGCAGCTCCTCAATCGCCTGCATGGCGCGGCGCGCAAAGTCTCGGGTGATGACCAACTCGCAGGTGTTGTTGTTGCTCGGAGTGTTGGGGTCCAGCTCCACCTCGGCGAGTAGGCGCTTTGCCTGCCTCCGCCGGAGATGCTCCAGGCACACGTTCACAGCCACTCTATGAAGCCAGGTGGTGAACTCCGCCCGGGGCTCGAAGCGCCCTATACCCCGGTAGGCTTCACAGAAGGCCTCGACTGTGACATCCTCGGCTGCCTCCCGGTCTCCGGTCATCCCATACGCCAGGCTGTAGACGCGCGATCGATGGCGGGAGACCAGCGTGTCGAACGCTCTGGTGTCGCCCTGCTGAGCACGAGTGACCAGTGCCGCGTCACTGTCGAAGGCTAGGAAGCTCACGGAACCGGTGTGGTGAACGGAAGCGTAGGTTCCAGCCCGGCTTGCGGCTCAGCATGGGGCTATCATGGCCTCTCGCGGAGCGAAGATTCGGTCCTGCCCGTCGGGAACCTTCGTCGCTGCCAACCTATCTCCAACGGTAGGCCGGGTTGACGCGGGGGCAACTGGCTGACCTGCTCTGAGGGCGCTTCTTGAGGTCCTATGTGGATGTTCTTGTGCTTGCTTGGACAGCCCCTAGCTGATGCGTGCTTCATCCAGGGATCCGGCTGAGCGACAGACTCCGACTCGTATCATGGATAGTGGCGGTGGCCTCATGCAGGATTGGGGAGTGGCTGTTAGGCAAGTTGGGAGAGGCGGTGAGCCGGGAGACGACACTAATCCGACTCGGGCCTTGACCCAACTGATAAGAACGTCGCTCCCGGCCCAGCCTCAAGCCCAGATCGAGCATCTTGTGGCAGATGACCACACATTGAGCCGAGTGAGGGTTACGGCTGAGCAGCCAGGAGGCCCCGGCCACCGCACGTCCATGATAGCGGAGGGAAGGAGAATGCCCCAGTACTACGTCGGGATCGACGTGAGCAAAGGCCGCCATATCGCGGCGGTGGTGGACGGAGACGGCGAGCTGCGGACGAAGGATTTCGAATTCACCGATGATGCGGCTGGC
>Ga0315274_10016919_pt1 | contig 10296 bp, 9 predicted proteins | sample YL17G02_20_MG_FD_203700 | JGI IMG/M metagenome (GOLD analysis project Ga0315274, IMG submission 203700) | Sediment microbial communities from Yellowstone Lake, YNP, Wyoming, USA - YL17G02_20 | ecosystem: Environmental > Aquatic > Freshwater > Lake > Sediment | place: USA: Wyoming | collected... | reverse complement strand
TTGCACAGCCCACGCTCATCGTTCCAACACACTTCGTGGCAGACCCACCTGCCGCAGCGCTTGCACTGAAGAAAGTGCGGCTTGGCTTCTTGCACGGCGGCATTAAAAGCGTCGTCGTGCGCTTTGGACCAACTGGCGGAATGCACGCGCTGAGCGGCATTGGCGGCGGTGCCGAGAATCCCGCCAAACAACCCCGAGGCGACGTCCAGCGCGTCGGTGATGAGTCCGGTGGCAGCCGGCTGGAAGCGCGTCATGTAACCGTTGCCGCACTTGTCGCAAAAGAACTCGAACTGGAATCCACGATCCGTGCTGTGATCAGAGTGATTCTTGGTAAATTGAATCAGAGCCATCGTTCCTCCTAAATTTGAGACAGGGCAGGATTATAGTCTGGCTGGTATCTTTTGTCCAGCCTGGGGTATCGCCTCGGCGCGCAGCCGCGCCCACAGCGCCGTTTGCATCTCGGTAAACTTGCGGCGATAGTCATCGCTATTGACTGCCTCGACCGTCATGATGTGAGCATCCTCTTCGTTATCACGGTAATAGCGTGGCCGGGTGCCGACGATGACAAAGCCGTACTTGAGGTAGAGATTCTGCGCCACGCGGTTGCTGCCGCGCACTTCTAGCGTGACCATCGTCGCCTTCATGCGCAACGCCTGCTCGATCATCGCGGAAAGCAAAAGCTCGCCCAGTCCACGCCCTCGCCATTGGGTCACGACGGCAATCGTGCTGATGTGGGCTTCGTCGGTGATCAGCCAAAAGCCGCCGTAAGCGACGATGGGTGGCGACGTCGGGCGCAGCAGGCGCTGCCACCAGGGCCGCACATCCGGGCCAGCCGACCGGGTCTGGACGACAATATAGTGCGAGTAGGCGTTCTCGGTCAGCTCGTGTCGGTAGGTATAGCTCGACCACGGTAACGGAAATGACTCACGCTCAATCGCCATGACGGCCGAGACATCTTCCCACCGCATAGGGCGAATCACATAGGGAAGCTGACCATCGCCCATCAAGCCGGGCTCCCAGAGGGTGTTTGGAGATAAATCGGGGCGAGGGTGACCGGATCGTCGGCGCGCCCGGCGCGCAATCTGGCCCAGCCCAACTCGGCCAGGTACCCGGCGCGGCGCAATGATGCCGCCGGACTGGCTAACTCGACGCGCGCTCCCAATCGTGCTTGGAGCATCTGCCGCTCCTCGGCGGAAAGCTCGCCGCACACACACGTCGTCTCTTCCCAATCTGCGCCAAGCTCATGCGCAGTCGTCAACTGCACCGGCCCATCCGGGACGAGCGTGCCCTCGCTCAATCGGTACTGCGCTGCGCACAATCGTCCGCGTCCTGCCGATAACACGGCAACAACCGGCAGCCGCGAATCTTTCATCGCGTGCGCCACGATGTCAAGCGTCGGCACGCCGACCAGATCGAGTCCGCGCGACATGGCCAGTCCCTTGGCCACGGCCACGCCCACACGCAGCCCGGTGAACGATCCAGGCCCCAGCGAGACGGCGATGCCCGCCAACTCGTCCACTGGCACTTGCAACTGCGCGAGCATCCCGGCGATGCGCGGCGTCAATTCAACCGTGTGGTGATCGGGTGATTCCCACGAAAGCTCGACGCGCACGCGCGCTCCGTCGTGCAAGGCCAGGCTTGCCATGCGAGTAGCAGTATCAATCGCTAAAAGCAATGAAGAAGCCATAATTGTTCAAGCGTCAAACGTAAACGCATTCGTTGCGCCGCTCAACCTCCAAAAGCCGCACGCCGGAAAGCCGCCAACAACGCCTGGTAGTTCTCGCCCTGGGCTGTGAATCGTATCATTCGCCGCGTCTCGTCCAGGACGGCAAGGCGAACCCACAGTCGTTCGGCCGGCAAAATCGTTTCCGCGTGCTCCGGCCACTCGATGAGGCACACGTTACTGCTGGCCCACACATCATCCAGCCCCAAGGCCCACGCCTCCGAGGCGTTGCCGATCCGGTACAGGTCGGCGTGGTAAAGCTTGCGCCGATCATGGGGACGGCGGAATTCGTGGATGAGCGTGAACGTGGGACTGCGCACCGGGCCGGTCACGCCCCACCCGGCGGCGATGCCTTGCGCTAGACAGGTCTTGCCTGCGCCCAACTCGCCTTCCAGGCAGATGCACTCGCCGCCGCGCAATGTCTCGCCCAGGCGCACGCCCAAGCGGCGCGTCTGCTCCGGGCTGCGGCTGGTAAACTCGAGCACGTGCTCATCAAGAATCGGCATAGCGCCTGCGATTATACCTCTGTGTTTGCGACGCGACAAATCACGCGCCGGCTATTTGCCCATCGTGCGCTTTAGCTCGTCCGGCTTGTTGCTGGTGATAGCGTCCACGCCCCAACCCGCCAGGCGGCGTATGTCGGATGTGGCGTCCACTGTCCAAGCGCCCATCTTTAAGCCTTTGGCGTGAGTCGCTTTGACCAGCGCCTCGCTGATGGATCCCGCCGTCGGCATGAAATAGTCCGCACCAGTATCTTTCACCACCTCATCAAGGATTTGCTCAGGCGATTTGGTCATGCGCGCGCTCATCCATTGAGCGTTGACCAGCGCGCCGGTCTTGATGCGTGGGTCAATCGCTTTGATGTCCTTGAGCGTCGGAAAGTCGAACGAGATGACGATAGCTTTGTCGGTCATGCCCTTGGCGTTGAGCAAGTCGGCGACTTTTTTCTCGATGCCCGAATAGCGCGTGTTGCCTGCGGCAACTTTGATCTCAATTTGGACACCGGCTTTGCCCTTGACCAGATCGAGCACTTGGCCCAGCGTCGGCACTTTTTGTTCAGGCCACGAGCCGTTGCCGAACTTGGCCGCCGCGTTCAGTTTTTTGATTTCGGCCAGTGTCATCTCGCCAATCTGGCCTGCGCCATTCGTCGTGCGCGAGACATCGGGATCGTGCATGACGATCAGTTCGCCATCCTTGCTCACGTGAACGTCGCACTCGACCTGATCCACGCCGATTTTGAGGGCGTTCTCGAAAGCGGCCAGCGTGTTTTCCGGCGCGAGCGCCGCGCCGCCTCGGTGCGCGACGACCAGCACCTCAACCTTGGGCGCTGGCGCAGTCGCGGCAGGAAGAACCGCCGTCGGCGTGCCGGAAGCCGTCGAGCAACCCGTCAGAACCATCATCATGCACAGCACAGACAAAGCCTGCACCCAAAGTGTGCCCTGATTTCTTTTTGACCCGTTCATGCAAAATCACCTTGTGGAATAAAGAGTGGCGGCCTGCTTTGCCAGCAAGCCGCCATTCACAACTATTGGCTATCGGCCTTTAGCCATTTGCCATCTGCCAACTTACTTTTTGGCCGTCGTCTTGTTATAGTTCTCGATAGCAGCTGTTACTGCTTTGGCCGCCGCGTCCAGCGCGTCCTTGGGCGAGACGTTCTTGAGCAGCACCGACTCGATAGCGTTTTCGACTTCCTGGCGGGCCTGCGGCATGACGCCGGTCAGCGCGCCTTGCGTCTGGCGGATGTTCGGGGACAAGTGGAGTTGGTCAATCGCGGTCTGGAATTGCGGGTACTTGTCGCGCCATTCCTTGTCAATCGGATCGTCATAGCCGCGCTTGTTGACCGGGTAATAGCCTGTGGCGATGTGCCACTGGGCCTGCGTCTTGGGAGCTACAGAAAATTTCACCAGTTCCCAGGCGCACGCCTCTTCCGCTGCCGGGCGACCTTTCATGATCCACAGCGACGCGCCGCCGATGATGGTGCCGGAGGTCTTGTAAGCATCTTCGTTCGGGCGAGGCAAAAAGCCAGTGCCCAGCTCGAACTTGCCCTGGGCGGCGGTCAAGCGGGCGCGCAGGCCGGCGGTGGACTCGATCATCATCGCCGTCTGCTGGGCGTCAAACGCCTTTTGCGTCTCGGCAGTCGGGCGGCCATAGTTGCCCAGGATACCCGCGTCGTACATCTCTTTCCACCAGGTCAGAATCGCGATGCCTTCGGGGCTGTTGAACGTGGCGGCGGTCGCCAGCGCATCGCGGCCGTTGCCGTTATCCAAGTACAGGCCACCCGAGGCAGCCAGAATTTGCTCAAAGAACCAGCCATAGATCGCCATCGAATAGCCGTACTGGCTGACCTTGCCATCGGCGCCCTTCTTGGTCAGCTTGGCGGCATAGTCCTTCACCTCGGCAAAGGTGCGCGGCGGCTTGTTCGGGTCAAGCCCGGCGGCCTTGAACATGTCCTTGTTATAGTACAGCATCGGGTTGGACGTGTTGAACGGCATCGAGTACAGCTTGCCGCCGACGGAATAGTACCCCATGATGTTGGGCTCGATGTCAGAGACGTCGAATTTTTCTTTGTCAATCAGCGTCTGCATCGGCACGATCACGTCCAGGTCGTACATCAGTCGCGTGCCCAGGTCGTAAAGCTGGATCACGGAAGGAACATCGCCCGATTGCAAACCGGCCTTGAGCTTGTTCAGCTCGTCGTCGTACGAGCCTTGGAAGATGGCCTGGACAAAGCACTTGGTTTGCGACTTGTTAAAGCCATCGGCAATAGCGTTCACGGCATCGCCATTGGTGCCGCCCATCGCGTGCCACCATTCGATGCGGGTGGCGCCGGGAGGAGCAGCCGCTTTGGTGGCCGTCGGGGTCGGAGCGGGTTTGGTGGGCGCAGCGGTTGCCGCGGGTGCGGCAGGCGGTTGCGTGGCCGCGGGGGGCTGGGTCGGCGCGGGTGCAGGTGTAGCCGCACCGCCGCAGGCAGCCAAGATAAGCGATGCGGCAACGAGCAAACTAATAGCAGCAAACATCTTTTTCATTTTATTTCCTCCTTGAAATAGTAGCGGGTCTTGCCAGACAAATGAGCTTCGACACAATCGGGTCCGCTATGTTCACCTCCAAGTTTCAGATTTCAAAACGCGTGCATCGCTTTGATGTTTGAGATTTGGCGCTAGCCTTTGACGGCGCCCGCCGTCAGGCCGCGAATGAGTTGGCGGTTGCCCGCGATAAAGAGGGTAAAGGTGGGAATCAGAATGATGACCACGCCGGCCATCACCACGTTCCACATAAAGCGCTCTTCATCCTGAAGCAAAGCCAAGCCGATCTGCACGGTGCGCATCTCGGGTTTATTGGTGATGAGCAACGGCCAGGTGTACTGGTTGTATGTTTGCAGGAAGCTATAGACCGCCAGCGTGCCGAGCGCCGGTCGAGCCAGCGGCATGACAATCGTCGACAAGAAGCGCAGGTGGCCGCAACCGTCAATCGTCGCTGCGTCCTGCAAGTCTTTGGGAATGCTCATAAAGAACTGTCGCAACAGGAACGTGCCAAAGGCCGTCGCCAGAAAGGGCGCAGCCAGGCCCTGGAACGTATCTTTCCAGTGCAAGCGACCAATCGTGAGATAGTTGGGAATGAGGGTCGCTTCCCACGGGATCATCATCGTCGAAAGGAAAACCAGAAACACGAACTGTTTGCCTCGGAAGGGAATGAAGGCAAAAGCATACGCGGCCAGGCTCCCCAGCAACAAGTGGGAAAAGGTCACAAGGCTGGATTGGATGACGCTGTTGAGCAGGTAACGCGGCAAGGGCGCCATGTCCAACGCGCGAGGAAAATTTTCCAGGTGAATGCCGGTAGGAGACAGCGGCGGCGGATACTGCGAAACGTCATTGTCCGCGGCCAGTGAGACGACGACAGCATAATACAGCGGAAACAGCACGACCACGCTGACCGCAATGAGCAAGACATAGATGAGGATGGTCCGAAGAGTGCGCCCGGTATTTGATCGAGTTTTCATTGGTAATGCACTCTCCTTTCGAGCACACCGAATTGAAGGATGGTAAAGATAAGCATGATGAGCATGAGGATCACGGCCAGCGCAGAAGCATAGCCATAGTTGCCGTTAAAGTAAAACTCGCGGAAGATCGAATACACCAACGTGTTGGTGGTTTGCACCGGCCCGCCGCGCGTGAGGACATTGAATTGGGTAAAGGCCTGGAATGCCGCCAGCGTATCCACCACGATCAAGAAAAAGATCGTGGGCGAAAGCAGCGGCAGGGTCACATTGCGCAAGCTCTGCCAAAAGCCCGCGCCGTCAATCCGCGCGGCTTCGTACAATTCCTCAGGGATGTCTTGCATACCTGCCAGCAAGATAATGGTGTTCAATCCCAGTTGCAGCCAGACCGACACGAGCGAGACAGAGAACAAAGCAGTGCTCGTGTCGGTGAGCCACTTGATGCGGGGTAGGTGTGTCAAGTCGAGCAAGTAGTTGAATACGCCAATGGACGGGTTATACAGGAACAGGAAAATGAGCGAGGCCGTTGCGCCAGAGACCGCCACCGTAGACGAAAAGATGGCGCGGAAAATAGAGATGCCTCTCAACTGAAAGTTGCCCAACAGCGCCAGAATCAGTGAACCGACAAGCGTAAAGGTCACCATGTAAATGGCAAACATGACGGACACACGGACACTATTGAGAAAATCCGGCTTGGCCAACAGCGTCCGATAGTGGTCAAGCGTAGGATCCCCACGCATTTGCCCCAACGGGTTGGTAAAGTGGAAACTCAGCTCGACGGAGCGAACAAGTGGGATGAAGACAAAGATCACGAATACAATCAGCGAAGGCGCGAGAAATGCCAGGGCCATGACAAAGTTGCGGATTTCTCGCCAGCGTTGCCCCCTCGTCATAGATTGAGGGGGGTGTGAAAGAGATGGAGCAGCAGGTTGAAGGTTGATAGATTCTGACATCCGTGTAGTCGCCTTTCAAAGTGGAGAGTCCGAGCACATCGCGGGTGAATCTATAACGCCGCGGGTGAGTCTGGGTAAACTATAGCAGAACGCAACTTGATTGTCAAGTGCCCAATGTAATCTGTGGTCTCGTCTCCTCACACGCTCTGCCACTCGCGCATTGTGCTTGACAACGCCCGTTCTGTCGTTTATAATGCGGGCCGTTCACAGGAACGGCGTAATGATGTACATGGACTGTGTCAACGGCAAATTGCTTTCCACCCAATCGCTTGGGTGTGGTCTGATCTCGCCATGTACAGGTGCGCCTACTGCCCGGAAAGCCTTGTCCGTTTAGGGATTCCGTTCAACGAATTGAGCCGCAGGCGTGCCCTGCGGCTTTTTTTTATTTGGCATAGGGCAAGCACAAGGCTTGCCACTACATTGGGGGTTCCATGATTGCCATTCACCTTGACCACATCGCCATCAATTTTGCGGGGCGCGAAATCTTTTCCGCGCTGGACTGGGAGATTCACGACGACTGCTGCGTGGGGCTGGTCGGCCCGAACGGTTCGGGCAAGTCTACGCTGCTCAAGATCGTTGCGGGAGAACTGACGCAAGACGGCGGCAACGTCTTTCGCGCCAAAGGCTTGACCATCGGCTACCTGCCGCAAGAAGTGACGCTCGATCCGAATCGAACGGTGTGGCAAGAGGCGCTCACCGCCTCGCCGAACATTGCGCGGTTGGAGCAAGAACTGGCTCGCGTGGAAGCCCGGCTGGGCGACCCGTCCGTTTACGGCGACGAAAAAGCGCTCGCCCGCGCGCTGGATGCTCAAGCGCGGCTGCTGCACGAGTATGAAGCAGCAGGCGGTCCCGGCTACGCAAGTCGTGTGCGCGAGACGCTGCGTAGCTTGGACTTTTCCGAATCCGATCTTGCGCTTTCGACGACGGCGCTTTCTGGCGGGCAAAAGAAACTCGTCGGGCTGTGCAAGCTGCTCGTCACGCGCCCTACTTTGCTGCTGCTCGATGAGCCGGATAACCACCTCGACCTGGCAGCCAAAGCCATGCTGGAAAAGACCATCGCCGGTTACGAGGGTGCGGTCGTCATTGTCTCGCACGACCGCTACCTGCTCGACGCGGTGGCCGAAGAGATTGCCGACCTGGAAGACGGCAAGATTCAGGTCTATATTGGCAACTATTCCGAGCACGCTTACGAAAAGCGCACGGCGTTGATGCGGCGGCAACAACTCTATTCGATTCAACAGCGTGAGATCAAGCGGATCGAGACGGCCGGCAAGCGCGTGCTGCAGTGGGGGCGGCAATACGACAATCCCAAGCTCGTGCGGCGTGGCAAAGCCATCCTGGCGCGGCTGGATAAAATCGAGCGCATCCCCCGGCCCGTGATCGAGCGCCGCGCGATGGGTCTAGAGTTGAACGGCTGGCGCGGCAGCAACAAGGTGCTAGAGATCACTGGACTGGAAAAATCGTTCGACGACCGCCATGTGCTGCGCGGCGTGGATTTGCTCGCGCGCCACGGCGAGCGCGTGGGACTCGTCGGCCCGAACGGCGCAGGCAAGTCGCTCTTGCTGCGAATGATCCTGGGACAAGATGAACCCACAGCGGGCGAGATTGTCGTCGGGCCAAGCGTGCGCGTGGGCTATTACGCTCAACAGCATGAGACGTTGGATTATTCGCGGACGCTGATAGACACGATCCGCCGCGCCGCGCCGATGACCGAGCAAAACGCCGTGGCGTTCCTGGGAAAGTTTCTCTTTGGCTACCGGCAGACCACGCTCAAGATCAGCTCGCTTTCGGGCGGCGAGCGCAGCCGCATGCAACTGGCGCTGCTGATGCTTTCCGGCGCCAACTTGCTCTTGCTCGACGAGCCGACGAACAACCTGGACATCGCCTCTGCCGAAGTGCTGGAAGATCAACTCGACGAGTTCGAGGGAACGGTGCTGGCGGTGAGCCACGACCGTTACTTTCTCGATCGCGTGGTGACGCGCATTGTAGAATTGGATGAGGGCGAGATTAGAGAGTATGTCGGTGGTTGGAGTGACTATCAATCGAATGTGACGCGTACTGCGTGAGATGCTGCGTGCGCCTTGAGGCTTGATCTGCGACATGCAAGCCGGATCGTTCGGCCACCTGTCAATGGGTGCGCGTCAAAGTCTTGCAGCGCGCACCGGCTGGCGATTGGAAATCGCGCCCGCCTTCGGCGAACAGCCAAGCCGACCTTCGTCGGCTGGTTTTTCAGCCTGCCGCGAAGCGGGCAGGCTTCGCTGCTGTTGCAGCGACACTTGCACCGCACGCGCGCAAGTGCAGGTGTTTCAATCGCCGGACCTGCAAAACCTCGACGGACACCCCCTGTCAATTCGCACCTTGACAAGCCGCACGGCGTATGGTATATTAGAGCCGGTTAGCACTCTAGTATAGAGAGTGCTAACCGGTTCTTGTTTGGAAACCAATCTAACTGAACTCACAAATAGGAGGAAAAGATGGCTAGTAAATTCAAGCTCAATCTCAAACCATTGGGCGACCGCGTAGTGGTCGAGCCTTCCGAAAAAGAGGAACGCACCGCTAGCGGAATTATTTTGCCCGAGACGGCCAAAGAAAAGCCGCAGGAAGGCGAGATTCTGGCTGTCGGCCCGGGCCGCCGCGACGAAGACGGCAAGCTCATCCCGATGGATGTCAAGAAAGGCGACATTGTGCTGTTTGCCAAGTACGCCGGCACCGAGGTCAAGCTCGAAGACAAAAAAGTGCTCATCCTCAAAGAGAGCGATATTCTGGCAATCGTAGAAAAATAGTCTGGTCAGCTAGCTCGTGGTTACTAGTCGTTGACTACCGGGCTATTTGACTACCTGAACTAATCAAGGAGAGATAAAAATGGCTAAACAACTTGTTTTCGGCGAGGAAGCTCGCCGCGGCCTGAAAAAGGGCATTGACACACTTGCGACCGCCGTCGCGACAACGCTTGGCCCCAAGGGCCGCAACGTGGCATTGGACAAGAGATTCGGCGCGCCCACCATCACGCACGACGGCGTGACTGTGGCGAAGGAAATCGAACTCAAGGACCCGTACGAGAACATGGGCGCGCAGCTTTTGAAGGAAGCCGCCACCAAGACGAACGACATCGCGGGCGATGGCACCACCACCGCCACCGTCCTGGCTCACGCGATGGTCAACGAAGGCTTGAAGATGGTCGCCGCCGGCGCCAACCCGATGCTGATCAAGCACGGCATCGAAGCCGCCACCGAAGCTGTGGTTGCGTCCATCAAGAAGCAGGCCGTCGAGGTCAAGGACAAGAACGACATCGCCCACGTGGCCGCCATCTCGGCTGCCGATACCGAAATCGGCGACCTGATCGCGGAGGTGATGGACAAGGTCGGCAAGGACGGTGTCATCACCGTCGAGGAAAGCAAAGGCCTGCAGTTCGAGACCGAGTATGTCGAGGGTATGCAGTTCGACCGCGGCTACATCAGCCCGTACTTTGTGACCCATGCCGAGACGATGGAAGCCATCCTCGAAGAGCCCTACATCCTGATTCACGACAAAAAGATTTCTGCGGCGGCCGACATTGTGCCGCTGTTGGAAAAGCTCGTCCAGAAGGGCAAGCGCGATTTGGTCGTCATCGCCGAGGATATGGACGG
>Ga0315274_10016915_pt1 | contig 10298 bp, 8 predicted proteins | sample YL17G02_20_MG_FD_203700 | JGI IMG/M metagenome (GOLD analysis project Ga0315274, IMG submission 203700) | Sediment microbial communities from Yellowstone Lake, YNP, Wyoming, USA - YL17G02_20 | ecosystem: Environmental > Aquatic > Freshwater > Lake > Sediment | place: USA: Wyoming | collected... | reverse complement strand
GTCGATCCAGTCCTGGCACCACTCCCAAACGTTCCCATGCATGTCATACAAGCCCCATGGATTCGGCAGCTTCTGCCCCACCGGATGCGTCATTTCGCTGCTGTTTTCCCAGTACCACGCGTAGTTCGTCAGGTTCGTGTAGCCCGGGTCATCCCCATAGCTGAAGCGCGTCGAGGTCCACCCCCGACACGCATACTCCCACTCCGCCTCCGTCGGCAGCCGATACACACTGTTGGTCCCTATTCGCCCCGCCAACCGCTCCCGCTGAGTGAGGGCATCACAGTAGGCGGTAGCATCATACCAGGTCACCGTCTCCACCGGTCGGTTGGTGTCCGCCGTCGCGTTGGGAGGCTGGAAGTAGCTCGGATTGCTCCCCATCACCGCCAGATACTCCCCTTGCGTCACTTCATACTTCCCCATCCAGAACCCCCGGCTGATCGTCACTGCCGTCTGTGGACCCTCCCAGTCGTAACGGTCCACTTCATTCGTGGGGCTCCCCATCCGGAACGTCCCCGGCGGAATGAATACCATGTTCGCCGGGGCTTCCATCGCCACCGCCCGGTAGAACCGCTTGCCCGTCGCCGGCGCAGACTTGTCAGCCCACAAATACGGACTGGCGGGCAGTTGCAGAAACTCCAGACAGCGCCAGGCGCTTGCGTTGTTCGTCTGGGCAAGGTCCGTGACGTATTCCATCGAGTACACCGTGCCGACCGCGCCCGTGATGCTCAGCCCCGCATACATGTGAATACCGAGTTCGGCCGGTGTCTGGGCAACGGCCCGTGGCGCTACGGCCCAAACGGTCAGACAGAGCAGTTGAAGGAATCGAATGAGTTTCGAGAATCGTGTCTTCATATCGCCAAGGTTTAGTTGTTGCCGGTCGGGCCTATCCCAACCGGGTTTCCGCACGCGGGTCGTTGGCTGAACAAAAGCGAGTCAGCGGCTCGTCGTCGTGGTGGCTGTCGTGTCGAGTGATCTATCGCCCAGATCGGTCGAACCGGCAAGTCAAATGACGGCCGCAGTGCCAATGCGGCGGGAGAACCAGCAAACGCGAAAGTGGGAACCTCTCGCCGTTCCTCCGCGAGACCGCCACCCTTGCGGGGATATCGCGTCAGCGTGTCATGCTCGCTCGTCTTCGGCTCAGCTCCGCCGACCAAAAGACCGTGTATTTTCCGAAGGCCGTCGAGGTGGGGAACAGTTCACTGAAGTTCCCTTGCGGCTGGACCTTTAAGCCCGTGATCAGGACGTCGGGAACCTGAACCGGCAGCCGAATCCGCGCGGAGGGATCGTCGATATAGAAATGATCGATCCGCCCCGCAAAGCCCCGTTCTTTGAGCAACACCCACAGCACGTACTCCGGGTCATCGAAATCGAGCTTCAGGCCGATGTTCCGCCCGCCGGCCTGGCTGATTTCGGTCGCGATCCGCTGCCAGGCCGCGAACTGGCCCGGGCCGTGCAGCCAGAGCATCTGCTGGGCGCGGGGTTGGGCGGCGAACACCGGATTGCCGACCGGCTGTGATTCGTTCTTCATCAGGCAGAGCCCAGCAAACCACAGCACGATCAGCGAGATCAGCGCGGGGCCCCAGCGGCTGAGCCGATCGCCCAGCACCGCGGCGCAAAATGGCATCAGCGGGACCAGCCAGACCAGATGCAACCGGGTGTGCCATTCCTGCCAACGCAATACCGCGCAGAACAGGAGGAATCCAACAGCGGCGAGCGCAGGATAGGCCAACCAGAGCCGGTTCTGCTTGAAGCGGAAGCCGGCGAAGACAAACGCGACCAGCAGCAGCGCGACATGCCACGGACAAGGCCCGAAGCTGTCGAACACCCGCAGAGTCGTCGTGAACGTGAACTTGCCCTTGTAATAGGACGTGTCCGGATCATTGACGTCGCGGCCGGTCAGCCGATGAACAGTCGCGACCGCCTGGTTCACCCAGCCCGTCAGCGGCGGGATGCCCGTCTGCCCGTGCAAGGCCAGGTTGCGAATCAAGTTGGACAACGTGCCGCTGAGACTGATCGATTCATTGCGCTCAACCTGATGAATGAACACCGATCCAAGAGGCGAGCCGTAGAGGACGGTGTTGCGCAGCAGGTGCGGCACATTCAGCCCGGCCGCCGCCAGAATCAATACCGCGACTCGACGCAGCCATTCCTGCCGATCCTTCAGCCGCCGCGCCGTCCAGACCAGTAGCGCCAAGACCGGCGCCCCCGCGTAAAGCAACATGGTGACTTTCGTCAGGGTTCCCAAGCCCAAGGCCAGTCCCGCCCCCCACCAGTACCAACGGTGGTCCGGCTGTTGCCGCAGGAGCAGGGCAAACACGACAAACACGGTGAGCCAGAACGCCGTCACGTAGTCCACCAAAGGGGTGATGGACTCCACCATGCCGATGGGCAACGTTGCCACGAGCAGGCCGGCGAAGACCTGTGTCCGTGGATTGGCCGGTCTGGGCGACAACAGCCGCGCGATCAGCGTGGCCAGCAGGACGCTCCCGGCCATCGCGGTCCACTGGACGTGGTTGGCCAAGCGGTCAGAATCCAGCAGCAAGAAGACGGTGGTTTGAACAAAGGCGGCGCCCGGCCCGAACTCGATCTGGCGTTCGTTGTTCGTCGGGAAATGATCCACGCTTCCCTGTTGGATCCAGTGCATGACGCGCGGCAGGTGGTAGGTGATGGCGTCCCAGCTCGTTGACGGGGCCAGCGCCGCGGCCACTCCCAGGAGCAAGACCAGGAGCAGCGTGATCAGCGCCATCGCCTGCGCGTCCCACGGCCAGGCGCGGACGTGGGCAAGCAGCCCGCCGCTTTCGTCTCGCCTCGCTGCCTCGGGCTTCTGGGTCCGCCCGGCAAGGCGCTGGTTTGCCAGCCAGAGCCCGGCGCTCACCAGAAGCCAGGCGATCAGCAGGCCCGGTGTTCCCAAAAGTTTCAGCGCGCCCAGGACCTCCACGATCAGCACCAGCGTGCCGCCCCAGGCCACGCAGGCACAGGCCACCGCCACGCGCCAATCGGAATCCAGCTCGCCCCGCCGGGCCAACGCACGGGCGAGCCGGTAGTAGCCCACCCACCCCGCCAGCACCGGCAACAGGAATAACGCGCGTAGCATGTCGGACAGCGAGGATTCCGGTCTCAGCCGTAGGGAGCCAGTTGGAGAACTGCCGATGGACGCAGATGGACGCAGATTCCAGAACGAGCGATGCCTTCGCTCCGGCCAACCCCGGCCACGGAACGGCGACGTTCCAAGGGATCTTTCTCCCCCGCGAGTCCTTCCATTCTATCTGTGTCCATCTGTGTCCATCTGTGGTTTCGATAAAATTGAACTTCCTCAGCGCACCACCGGCGGCAGGCCGGCCGCCCACGCGGTGCCACGGCGGAACAACTCGGCCACACCGGGGAGTGTCAAGGCCTTCACGTCATGACCGAGCGGGCTGTGGAACACACGCCCCTTGCCGTACTCGAGCACGAACGCCATCGGCTCGTCCTTGCCCGTGATCTTCGACTTCGCCGTGGCGAGGATCCGAATGGGAGCTTCCCCAGCCAGACAGGTGTAGAGTTCGTCGTCCGCCTCGAAATCGCGCAACCCTTTCGTGATCGGATGCTCCGGGTCGGCAATGTGAACCGTGTATGGGCCGCGCGGGTCGTGAGGGGGCAGCTTCGGGTCATAGACCCGACCGGCGATCTTGCGAAACTCCGGCCAGTCCTGAAACGCCCCACAGGCGAAGTGGACCAGCACCAGTCCCTTGCCGCCTTCGACAAACTTGCGGAAGTTTTCACGGGCCGCTTCGCCCGGCGACGGTTTCTCCCAGTTCATCCAGTGAAACACCACGACGTCGAAGCCCTGGAGCTTCGGATCGGCGAGGAAGTCCGGCGTCTCCACGACTTCGACCTGGAAACGCTTGTCCATTCGCAATTGGGCGGCCAAGGCCGGGGCGGTTTCCTTCCAGAGATGGCCGGGGTAGTCGATGCCGGTGAGTAGGAGAACACGGGCCGAGTCCGGCTTCGCCGCGGCGCGGGCGAGCACGACGGCGGGGACGGCGCTCGCAGCCAGGGCTTGCTGGAGGAACCGACGACGGGTGGTGGTCATAGGCATTCTCGTTTCAGAGGAGGATCTCTTGTTTCTCGGCGTCGAAGCGCGCGACCTTCTTGTTCAAATAGGCCAGCATCGCCATGTTCATCGCGACCTGGACGTGGAACCCGAATTCGACGTCGCTGACCGGCTTCGCCCGCGTGCGCACGCAATTGAGGAAATTCTTCCAGTGCAGCAGCGTCGTGTTGGGTTTCTCGCCCGGCCACTTCTGCACCTCGCCTTTGCGCGGGATCAAGGTCACGCTATCGAAGCCACCCTCGAAGGCCGGGCCCTGGAGCGTGATCGTCCCCTCGTCGCCGCGGATGGCCGGCTCCGTCGGAAAATCATTGGCCAGTGTGCAGACCAGGACGACCGAGAGCCGTTCCGGGTAATCGACACACATGTTGAACGTGTCCGGCACCTCCCGGCCGTAGTTGTCGTACTTGAAAATGCCGCCCGACGCCACGACGAGCGACGGGAACTTCAAGTTGAACAGGCTGATGAACGGCGTGAACACGTGCGGGAACAGATCGGTGCAGGGGCCGCCGGCGTAGTCGAGGAACATGCGCCAACTGAAGAATCGCTCGACGCTGAACGGCACCTTGGGCGCGTCGCCAAGAAACCCCTCCCAATCCAGGTCCGGGCCTGGCTTCGCGTTCGGGTCCGGGATCGGCATGCGCTCGCCCCAGTCGCCATAGCGATAGTAGCCGGCCTGGATCAGTTGCGGCCGGCCGATGGCGCCCTTCTGGATCAGGTCGGCCACCTGCTTCCAAGCCTTGTTGCTGTTGCCTTGGTTGCCGATCTGCACGACGCGCTGGAGTTTGCGGGTCTCCAGGTAGAACTGCTTGCTCAGGGCGAACTGGCTCCAATGCCCCATCGGCTTCTCGCAATAGACGTCCTTGCCCGCGCGGATGGCGTCGAGCGCCTGGGGCACGTGCAACCGGTCCGGCGACGCGATGCAGACCACGTCGATGGCCGGGTCCTTCAGGAGCTCGCGATAGTTCGGGTAGGTCTTCGCCTTGGCGTGCTCGGCGGCGGCCTTCATGCGCGGGCCGTAGGTGTCGCTGATGCCAATGACCTGGAGGTTCTCGCCCTGGTTGATCATGCCCAGGACGGTGTCGAGGTGATAGCGACCGCGTCCGCCGACGCCGATGAACCCGACGCCGAAGCGCTCGTTGGCACCCAGGACGCGCGTCGAGGAAACCATGGGCCCCGAGGCGATGCTCAGGGCGGCGGCGGTCTTGACGGTAGTGCTGAGGAAATCACGGCGGGTGATCGCGCCAGCGCCAACGCTGACCGCTTCAGATGGGGAGGGATTCATGGCAATTGGAGTTCGCTGATGGTTGGAGGTTCGCCGCGCCCTTTCTTCCACGCGCCGGCACCCAGATCAATCCCAAAACGCTCCTAAGATGCATCAATGCGGTAAGAGGACCCGCCCAACACGAACCACGCGAATACCGAGGCCGGAGCACCTGCCACCTCCTCCTTCTGCAGCAACACTCCAATACTCCATCACTCCCTCACTCCAAACGGCCCATTCCTGGTGCCCTCACGGTGAATAACCGGGGAATAACTCGCCCTTGATTTCCCCCGGTTCGAGGGTAATTAGGGCATGGCGAAGCAAACGAGCACGGGTCCAAGTACCGGGTTGAGATCTTTGTCCGGGGCGTCAGGACTTATTCGCTAGACGAATCCTAATCCCGCTTGCGGGAGCGCCGATCTCATTGTGACGTTGCTTCGCCATTCTTCTGCCCTCGACCAACCGTCTGCCGCCTGCCGGGCTCGCTCCACGAAATGGGGATCACACCTCGAGGGTCAGTGACGGCTCGAAACCGGTGCGGCCTTCGTGCGGATAGCCACGGGGATTGGTGATCACCCGGGTGGTGCCGACCCGGTAGTCCAAAGGCTGATGCGTGTGGCCGTGAACCCAGAGCACCGCTCCGCCGGCAGCGATCAGCGGATCGAGGTTCGAGACGAACGCTGGATTCAACGGGTCATTCCGGAACTCTGGCGGGATTGCCTGAGGGCTGGGCGCGTGATGAGTCACTACGACAACCTTCCGGCCACGCGCGTCCTCCATCTGCTGCGTCAACCATTCCAGCGTGCGCGCATGAATCTGCCGGGCATCCGCCGGTCGGAACCTCCGATACGACGGCGTCACACGAATGCGCCAGAAGTCGGGCATGCCGGCCATGGCCGCGACCTCGGCAAGGAGGAGATCGCCATTGAGTGTGAAATCCGTCCACAGCGTTGCGCCCAGGAAAACCACACCGCCGATTTCAACGCGATCACTCTCCAATACGTGAATGTTGCTGCCGGCGGCCGCCGTCTTGATCTCCTCCGTCAGCTTCGGAATCTGCTCACCGTAAAACTCGTGATTGCCGAGGACGTAGATCACCGGTTGCCTGGGGAACGACTCGCGGATCCACTTGAGGCCGTTCATGCCCGTGTGAATATCGCCAGCCAGCACCACCACGTCCGTCTGGACCTGCGGCGGAGTGAACGGGGCAAACTCCAAATGCAGGTCGCTCAAAACGTGAAGGCGCACGGATCACCCCCGATAGCTGCTTCGTTCACGGCCGGCTTGCTGTTCACCGCGGGACGAACATGCCAGCTACCGCAATTGCGCCAAGCATAATCAGGGCGCTTCGGGAAGTGCAGCCTTTTTTGCCGACTGGCCACAGCAGCCACGCTGGAGACCTGTTTGTCGTTCCGATTCCCTCGCTGTTGCAGAACGTGGACTAAGCATTGACAGGCATAACAGTGCTATGCTATCACATCGCCATGCTGTCGAAGGAACTGGTTGCGGCCAGCACGGTGCCGTTGGTGCTTTCGGTCCTGGCCGAGGGCGAAAGCTATGGTTACGCGCTCATCCAACGCGTGCGCGAACTCTCGGACGGCCAGATCGCCTGGACCGAAGGGATGCTCTATCCCGTCTTGCATTGGATGGAGGACAGTGACCTCGTGGAATCCGAATGGAAGGAAGCCGGCACCGGTCGCAAGCGCCGGTACTATCGGCTGCGCAAAGAGGGACGGCGAGCGCTCCAGGCCGAGAAACAACAATGGCTGACCGTCCACACCACTCTGACCAAGTTATGGAAAACGCAACCCAGTTTGACCTGAACGACGCCCTGCGCCAGTGGCGGGAGAAGTTGGCCACCTTGCCGACTTTTCGCGGCGCCGACTTGGATGAACTCGAAGCTCATCTCCGGGATTCAATCCAGTCGCTGCAGACCCGAGGACTTTCCGCTCACGAAGCGTTCTGGGTGGCGGGAAGCCGGTTGGGGGAGACCGATCTCCTGGAGCGCGAGTTCGAGAAAGTGAACATGGAACGGGTCTGGCTGAATAGGGTCCTGTGGATGGTCGTGGGTTCGATCGGTATCGGACTCTTGTCTGAGTTAGCTACCACCTTGGTCAACCTCCTCACTGTGGGAGTGTGCGGGCTGTTGCCCGGATATGTCGGGAGACCCGATCCGCGTCTCCTGGGCTGGTCTGGCTTGGCTGCAAGTTTGGCTCTGTTCGTCGTGCTGTTTGTCTGGGCGTTCCGGTCGGGGAAGCGGAACGGAGGATTCCTTCAGCGGCTCGGACGATGGTCGCGAGAGCATCCTCTTCTTGCGTCGGCGGTGGCGCTTCTCGCCTACGTGCTGATTCGTGTGGGCGGCTACGCCACGTTCTCCTTCATGGCCAGGACGCTCGGTGCTGAAGGGTTCGGCACGCTTGCGATGTTCCGTGCGTGCTGGTCCCTGGTTCCCCTCCTGCTTTGGCCATCGATTCTGGCGTGGCTGCTGGTGCGGACCTCACGGAGGGCTGCGCTCTGCTGACAGCCTTCAAAACCTCGCTGCCAACAGGGCTTCCCTGGTGCGGTCAGGTCCGCTTTCGGTGTCAGTGAGTTCGCACCTCCAAGCTGAGATCCCGCACCTGCATCTCGACGTCGAAGAGGCCGGGGACCTCCCAGCCCAGGTTCATTCCGGTGACGCGGTAGTCTGAGAGATCACGCGACTCTTGCAGGAAGCCGCACCGCCAGGCTGTTTCGAGCGCCTCGAGGAACAGCGGTCGAAGCTCTTTGTCCACGCGGATCCAGTCGCGGTCGTGGGCGCTGCGATCTGCAAACACCTCGCCGCCGGGCGTGAAGATGAACATCGCGGTGCCCCCCGTGTCCTGCGCCTTGTGCTCCTTCGGGAAGCGGGAGCGGTCGTCGTAGAGCGGGATGCCGAACCACACAAGTTTGCCGAAGCCGGGCGATTCCCGACTGCGATTCTGCAGCATGAGGAACATCTGGAACTGGGCGGCGTGCAAGCCCGGCGAATAGTCGTTCGTGCGACGGAAGTCCGAGCGGAGGAGTCGGGCCTGAAGCCTGAGCCGGGCTGAGCTGAGCGTTGCGAGCGAAGGCGCCTCCGTGCACTTCTGCTCCACCAGCAGATGCACCCAGGGTTCGCCCGACTTCCGGGCGCGCAATCCGTACTCGACGCTGGCGTTCACAGCCAGGGACAGGTCGGCTTCTGCCGTGCCAGCCTCACCGCAGGTCACGGTCTTACCCGTATTCGTCCAGCGGCGGACGCCTAGCTTGGGGATCGCCGGTGGTTCTGCCGCCAAGGGGAACCGGCTCGACCATTGGTCGAGCTCCCAAGCCGGCTCAGATTCGCCTGCAGTACCGGCCAAGCGACCATACACCACCCGTTGGTCCGGCTTCGGGTCGATCAAGTGGAAGCCGCTTCGGAAGTGCGGGTCGCGAATCAGCTCGCGCGTTGCCGCAGTTCTTGCAGTCCGGCCGCGCCCATCGGACTGCTTCCCGGCAGCCGGCGCGACCCAGGAGCAACCGAAGAGCGTCGCGGCTCCGAGAAGAAACCGACGCCGTGATGACGAACAGGTTCTCTGTTTCATGGGACCGCGTTGCGGAACAGGAGATCACAGAGCGGGGGTCACGGCAAAGTTGTTTCCGTGCGATTGCATCCTCCTGAGTGCATCCCGGTGTGCCAGGCGCTCCCTCCTTCGGTAGGGCGGATCTGTCCTCAGTCCGCCGCTTTGGGTGAAGCCAATGACCAACGGCGGGGTGAGGACACACGCGCCCTACCTGCGCCGACCATTTCGCGATGCACCGACTCGATTCAGCCCGCTGCACAGGAACTCGACAAACCGGCTCTCAGGCGAATCGTATCTGCGATGAATCCCGAGGCGCCGCCGTTTCCTAACTCGATCCCGGGCAACGCATCGGGCGCAGAGTGCAAGTGCCCTCAGTGCGGTACGCTGCTGTACAGCCAGCGATCACGAATGTGTGGTTTCTGCGGAGGGGTCCTGCCTGCCGAAATGGTGCTCACCGACGAACAGGCTCAGGCCCGCCAGGACGAACGCCAATGGGCCCGTGACATGGCCGAAAGGCTTGCTCCGACGGGGCGAGCTCCCGAGCGCGGTCAACCCAAAGTCAGACTGCGTGGTGCAGAGCCAACCGAGGCGGAGCTTGCCTCATTGGAGGCTTCACTTCGGCGGATCTCCTGCGCGTCCGAGTTCAAGTATCGCAAACGGCACACAGGGTTCTATGTGGTCGGCTGCCTCGTGACTTCCTGGATGGAGGTCATGTCCCACGTTATCGGCAACCGTCTTTCTGCGCCTCTCGATGTCCAAGCGCTGCTCTTCCTGTTGTCTCCAGGAATGAATGTTCTGCTCTGGTTTGTGCTGTGGCGGCGCACCGTGCCCGTTTGCCCCAACTGCAAGCAGAACATCCGCACCTGCGCGGCTCAGTACTGCCACCTGTGCGGAAAGCCGACAAACCACCAACGGTGCCCCGACTGTGGGGTGGACGAGTCGTGGACCGGTAGGCTGCCCTTCAGCTACGGCAAGTCCGGATGGATCACCTATTGCCCCGGCTGTGGCGTTGAGCTCGATACCTCCATCTCTCGCTCGCGAAAGTGACTATGGCGGTATCCCGCGCATAGCCGACGGGCCAGGTGATCGCTGCCAGTGCAGTGCATTCCTGGACTCACTCCTCTGCCTCACCCACCTCGGGTGGTGGCGGGTTCGTAGCGGCGTGTGCGGTAATTGCCCCTAAGGACCGCGGCGGCACCAGCAACCGCCGATACGAGTCGCGAAACCGCGAACTGCTGGAAGGCCAATCCTCCGGCGTCCGGCATAATCCGGCCCTTACGGGATTGTTCTCGATGTAGCGGATCGCTGTTCGCTCCTGTTCCTCGTCCCGCATCAAGGTGTCCCAGTACTCCCGCTGCCATTGGAGCGCCGGTCTCCGACCCGG
>Ga0315274_10016914_pt1 | contig 10298 bp, 9 predicted proteins | sample YL17G02_20_MG_FD_203700 | JGI IMG/M metagenome (GOLD analysis project Ga0315274, IMG submission 203700) | Sediment microbial communities from Yellowstone Lake, YNP, Wyoming, USA - YL17G02_20 | ecosystem: Environmental > Aquatic > Freshwater > Lake > Sediment | place: USA: Wyoming | collected... | reverse complement strand
GAAAAACAGTCATCAGCAAACACCAGATAACGAACATAACGATCAAAATAAGCCACTGCTTTTTATCCAGCCCTTTGGGCCGCGGGAATTGGGCGCGGGCCCGCGTTCCGGCAATGGAGAGGGGAGCCGGTTCGTTGCCCCATGCAGGGGCCTGTGATTCGGGTAAAACGACTGCCGGAACGTTTGGATCTTCCGTCTGTACGGAAACGAGTGTTTCTGGGCCGGCCACTGCAAGTGTCTCGGCTGGTTGGGGCTGAGCCGGTTTAGGTGGATTCAGGATACGCTCGATAATATCTCGGACGGATATCGGGCTGAGTACAACCCGTGCTTGCATGATGGAGATGGCAAAGCGTTCCAATGCGTCGCGCATAACCACGCGGATAATTGGCCGAATGCTGTCCACATGGACGGATGGGTCGGAGCAAAGCAGGATGGCATCTACTGAGATTATCTCCGAGTAATCCTGACGCTGTAGAAATACCTGGACGGCCCGCGCCATGCGTTCGGTACGAGTCAGAAGGTTGATTTTTTCATTCTTGAAGGTATACCCGGTAATGGAGCCCCATTGGTCACCTTTGGCGCGGAACATGCCGGACAGCGGTGTGACGTACATGACAAACGCGCCGGCCGGCCCGACTAAAATAAAAGGGAAACTGGCTTCCAAGCCGGGAAGCATAACATTGCGCAGGAGAGTGTAGTTTTTGTCCAGCACCTTACCCAGCACGGTTATGACCTGTCGCTGCCCCTCACATTCCTTAATCCAACTGGCACCATATTTCAACATAGCCTTAGCGCGGTCGAGGATACTAATCTCACCGGTTTCATTGTTAAAGAATGGGGTTTGGTCAATGATTTTCATGGGACAGCCTTCCTGGGAAAGCGGCTAGAAAACCGGAACTCCGGTCAGGATATCGTGCGCACTTGCCTGCCCTTCGGTAACGATATTGCCTTCTAACAGACGCACCACCGTACTGGTTTCAAAAACGCTGCCGAGATAGATTTTGCGTTCCCCGACCACAAAGCGTTTGCCCTGCTTTAGCCGTTCGGACATTTCTTTGCGTTCAAGCAATACGTGGTCGGACCAGACTACACCATGGCGTTCATACGCGCGTACGAAGGCAATTTTGCCCCCTGCTGTATAATGGACAGCTTCGATGACACCATCCAGTTTCTTTTGAGCCATGATTGAATTCCTCTATGCTATTGTAGCATATGATGCATGCGCATATCACGCCTTAGCATATCTGTATCATGCGGCAGCATAACCGCCGAGACCAGGGTGGTCTCGGCGGTCAGTCGGGGTGGGCGGATTCGAACCGCCGACCCCCGCGTCCCAAACGCGGTGCGCTACCAGCTGCGCTACACCCCGAACAGAGTGAGTATAATGCGTATAGGGCGTGCCCGTCAAGCTGGAGAGTACGATATAATTTTTCTTTAGGAGAAACCATGAATATCTTTGTTACCGGCGGGGCAGGGTACATTGGCTCGGCTACGGCAGAGGCTCTTCTTGATGCAGGACATTCTGTCACTGTCTACGACTCGCTCGTGACTGGATACCGGGGTGCCGTACCCGAGGCGGCGCGCTTCATCCAGGCCGACCTTGGCGATTCCGCCGCTTTGACGGCTGCCCTGGTTTCGGAAAAGTACGACGCGGTGATGCACTTCGCAGCCTTCATCGAGGCAGGCGAGTCAATGAAAGACCCCGGCAAGTTTTTTAAAAACAATCTGGCAAATTCGCTGCAACTAATAGAAGCCGCGGCTCGCGCCGGAGTGAAACGGTTCGTACTCTCGTCCACGGCGGCAGTATATGCTTCCAACGATGCACCTTTAAGTGAAGATTCAGCCATTGAACCGGCCAATGCTTACGGTTTTACCAAACTTGCCATCGAGCAGGCCCTGGAATGGTATCGCAAGATCCACCGACTGCACTTTGCCGCCCTGCGCTATTTCAATGCCTGCGGAGCCCTGCCAGGACGGGGCGAGGCGCACCTGCCCGAGTCGCATCTCATCCCATTGGTGCTAAAGGTAGCCCTTGACCAGTGCAAGACCGTCTCTATCTATGGTACGGATTATCCCACGCCAGACGGCACCTGCATCCGCGATTATATTCACATCGCTGACCTGGTTTTGGCGCACCTACTGGCGCTGGAGGCGTTGGGCGAATGTGACCGGCTGGTCTATAATCTCGGCAACGGGAGCGGATACTCGGTTCAGGAAGTGATCGAGACTGCCCGAGGCGTGACCGGTCACCCAATCCCGGTGCTCGAGGCCCCGCGCCGTCCGGGCGACGCGCCGCGTCTGGTGGCCTCGTCTGAAAAAATCCGCCGCGAGTTGGGCTGGACCCCGCATCATCCCGATTTGACCGGCATCGTTGTCAGTGCTTGGGACTGGCACCGCACACACCCAGAAGGCTATAAGGATAGTTAGATGGAAAAAGCAATCACTTTCATCATAGTCATCATGGGCTGGGTTTTTTCTCTGTGCCTGCACGAGTTTTCGCATGCCGTGGTGGCATATTACGGCGGGGACACCAGCGTCAAGGATAAAGGCTACCTGACTTTCAATCCGCTCAAGTACACCCACCCGGTTTATTCGATTGTCCTGCCGGTGGTTTTCCTACTGCTGGGTGGAATCGGCCTGCCCGGCGGGGCAGTCTTCATCGAAACCTGGCGGCTGCGCAGCAAGCGCTGGGAGAGCGCCGTCTCGCTGGCGGGGCCGGCATCCAACCTGGTGCTTGCGATCTTCCTGGCGATCATTCTGAACTTTCTGCCAGTCAGTTCAAGTGGCATCTGGCCGGGACTGGCGTTCCTGAGCCTGATAGAGATCTCGGCGCTGGTGCTGAACCTGCTACCCTTCCCGCCCTTTGATGGGTACCGCGCTCTTGCGCCTTTCCTTAACCGGCAACTGCGCGTCAATATTGACCAGTACAGCAATATCATCATGATTGTTGTTTTTGTCGTCCTGTGGTATGTGCCTTTCGTGAACGACTTTTTTTGGCTAGCCGTAGGCTGGATTTCGCTCCACATGCAAATCCCGGTCTCGCTGGCTATGCTGGGTTTGAACCAGTTCCAGTTTTGGCGATAGCAATCCTTTTTCAGGGGGACTTTTCTTTCGGGAAAACGCGCTTCCAAAATTCTAACGCCCCTCTTATTGACGTCAATCGAATGGACATGGTATCATTATTCACGTTCAATTAGCACTCTTGCTTTGAGAGTGCTAAAATATCAGACTCGATTGCCACGAAATAAAGATGATTGACCTCACCGAACGCCAGCGCCTGATCCTTGCCCTTGTAGTGCGTCACTATACTGAAACTGCACAGCCAGTCGGTTCAGTGCGCCTGGTGGAGTTTTACAGACTTGATATGAGCACCGCCACCGTCCGCAACGAAATGGCTGTTCTGACCGAAGCCGGTTACCTGCGCCAGCCGCATACATCCGCAGGGCGTGTTCCCACCGAGGAAGGCTATCGCTATTTCGTCACTCACGTGGTTTACCCTTCCGATCTGCCCGAACCGGCGCGCGACACCATATCGCACCAGTTTTACCAGGCCCGTCAGGACGTGGAGCAGTGGATGCCGTTGGCGGCTTCCATTTTGGCGCAACATTCACGCGCGGCCTCCATCGTCACTGCACCACATTCAGAGCGTTCGCACTACAAACACGTGGAACTCATTTTCACCCAGGGACGGCAGGTGCTTATGGTGCTGGTCATGACGGGCGGGGAGGTCAACCAGCAAATCCTGACTCTGGCCGAGCCGGTGGTGCAGGAACGCCTGTCTGCTGCTGCTGACCGGCTCAACCAGGTCTGCCTGGGAAAGACCACCGAAGAAATCGCGGCCATGCCCCCGCGTGCTGATTCCCTCGAAAAGGATATCCTGACCCTCGTCCTCCATGATATGAACCGCGGCGAACAGCGCGTTTCCGGCGAAATCTATCTGGACGGCTTGACCAATGTTCTCTCCGAACCCGAATTCCTCGAATCTGGCGATGCCCGCTGGGCCGTGCATCTGTTTGAGGAGCGTTCGCTGCTGCAAGACCTGTTGGCCCGCACCACCAACAATGCCACGGTGGGCGGGGTTCAGGTGTTGATCGGTGGAGAGGGCAAATGGGAAGAGTTGAAACAATGCTCGGTTATCCTGGCTCGCTATGGTATTCCTGGCCTCATCACCGGTACGCTGGGTGTCTTTGGGCCGATGCGCATGCCCTACGCTCGCACCATCCCCACTGTCCGCTTTATGGCTGATCTGTTAAGTGGCTTGGTTTCTGAAACAATGGTAGGAGAAGAAAATGAGTAAGCAAGAGAAGTTGCACAAGAGTAAACCCGAGGGGGAAGGTACGCCTGAGGCTGCCTCCTCGCCGATAGCGGTTTCTGGGCCCGAAACGGTGGTGGACACTTCCCCTGCTCTCGCCGAACTCGAAAAACAACTAGCCGAAGCCATGCCCCTGGTTGCCGAATACAAGGATGGATGGCAGCGCTCTGTGGCCGACTTCCAGAATTACCGGCGGCGTGTCGAAGCTGAAAAGGCTGAAACCTACCAGAACGCGGTCGGTAGCATCATCAAACGTTATTTGCCAATCCTGGACGATATGGAACGTGCCCTGGCAACGCGGCCTGCTGACCTGGCCTGGGTGGACGGCATCGAGTTGATTTACAGAAAACTGCAATGTATCCTGGAGTCAGAAGGTCTGAAGCGCATAGAGGCCGAAGGGCAGATGTTCGACCCAAATTTTCATGAGGCCATCATGCAGGTACCGAGCGAAGACCACGAAAGCGGACAGGTTATCGCTGTCGTGCAGAATGGCTATATGTTGGGTGAGCGAGTCATCCGCCCGGCGATCGTAAGAGTTGCCCAGTGATCCGATGATACCGTTCTCCCATATCACGTGACACCGGAGCACTTGACACAGGAAGGCTGTACTTAATATCTGGAGTAAAGGAATTTATGTCTAAAATAATCGGAATCGATCTGGGGACTACAAACTCCGTCGGCGCGGTGATGATGGGGGCTGAACCGGTCGTCATCTCGTCCTCAGAAGGGGAGCGGCTGGTGCCGTCGGTGGTGGCCATCAACAAAAATCACGAACGACTGGTGGGACGGGTGGCCCGCAACCAGGCTATCGTCAATTCCCAGAACACCATCTTTTCCATCAAGCGTTTCATGGGCCGTAAGTACGAAGATTCAGAAGTTCAGCGCACCCTGCCTCGGATCCCGTATACAGCGCTTCCCGCTGATAATGGCGATGTGCGCGTCAAGATGGATGACAAGGAATATTCCCCGCCAGAAATCTCGGCTATGATCCTGGCCAAGATCAAACGCGATGCCGAAGCGTATCTCAGCGAACCGGTTACGCAGGCGGTGATTACCGTCCCGGCGTACTTTAATGATGCCCAGCGCAATGCGACGAAGGATGCCGGCAAGATTGCCGGTCTGGACGTACTACGGATCATCAATGAGCCAACTGCATCATCGCTGGCCTATGGCTTGGATAAGAAAACCAACGAGATTATCGCGGTCTATGATTTGGGCGGGGGAACGTTCGATATTTCTATCCTGGATGTGGGTGAAGGCGTCTTCCAGGTTCGTTCCACCAACGGCAACACCTTCCTGGGCGGTGACGATTTCGACCTGCGCATCATAGACTATTTCACCCAGGAGTTCCAGAAAGAGAATGGCATTGACCTGCGCCAGGATCGGCAGTCACTCCAGCGCCTGCGCGAAGCAGCCGAAAAGGCCAAGATCGAACTCTCGACAATGATGCAGACCGAGGTCAACCTGCCCTATCTCACAGCCGACGCCTCCGGACCTAAGCACCTGGTGATGACGATGACCCGCGCCAAACTTGAGCAGCTTACCACTGATCTGGTGGAAGGAACGCTGACTCCGCTCAAACAGGCTCTGGCCGACGCCGGCCTTTCGGCTTCCGACATCAACGAGGTGGTCATGGTGGGCGGCATGACCCGTATGCCCGCCGTACAGGAAGCCGTCCGCCGCTTCTTTGGCAAGGAACCCCATAAAGGTGTCAACCCTGATGAGGTGGTGGCCGTTGGCGCAGCCATCCAGGCGGGTGTGCTGAGCGGCGATGTGAAAGACATCCTCCTGCTGGATGTCACCCCGCTGTCGCTTTCAATCGAAACACTGGGCGGGGTCGCCACGCCGCAGATCGAGCGCAACACCACCATCCCGACCCGCAAGAGCCAGGTTTTCTCAACTGCTTCCGACAACCAGACACAGGTCGAAATCCACGTTCTGCAAGGGGAACGCCCGATGGCCGTGGATAACAAGTCGCTCGGCAAATTCATCCTGGATGGCATCCCGCCTGCTCCGCGCGGCATTCCTCAGATTGAAGTGACCTTTGACATTGACGTCAACGGCATCCTGAAAGTCAATGCACAGGACAAGGCCAGCGGACGCAGCCAGCATATCACCATCACGGCCTCGTCCGGCCTGGCGAAGGATGAAGTGGAACGCATGCGCAAGGAAGCCGAAGTGCACGCCACCGAAGACAAGCAGCGCCGCGATTTGATCGAAGCCAGAAATACCGCTGACAATTCTATCTACGGGGCTGAGAAGGTTTTGAACGAATTTGGTGAAAAGGTTCCCGCGGAGGTCAAGACCGAGGTCCAGGCAGCCGTGGACGAAGTCAAGAAGGTAAAAGAGGGCCAAGACGAGCCGGCCATCCGCAAGGCGGTTGATACTCTCAGCCAGGCCGTCCAGAAAGTCGGTGCGGCAGCTTACAAACAGGCACCTGAACAGCCCGGACCAGAGGCCGGTCCGCAAAAGCCCGATGGTGAGAACACGGTTGACAGTAAAGGAAAAGGAAGTGAATAGGGTATTGTGAATGACTTGCCCCATTCACTATTTCCTGTTCCCGCTGACCTATGACCAATAACGACTACTACGATATCCTTGGCATTCCCAGGAACGCCTCCACGGATGACATCAAGGCCGCCTTCCGCAAATTGGCGCGCCAGTATCATCCCGATGTGAGCAAGGAGGCAAACGCTGAGGAAAAATTCAAGGAAATTAACGAGGCCTACGGCGTCCTTTCAGACCCGCAGAAACGGGCCCGCTACGACCAGTATGGACGCGCCGGCTTGGGTGAAATGGGCGGCATGCCCGATTACGCCACGATGGACTTCTCGGATATTTTCGAGCAGTTCTTTGGGATTAACATGGGTGGTGGAAGCCGTTCGCACCGCCCGCGGCGGGGGCGCGACCTGCAAGTGCGCCTGGATCTGACCTTCGAGGAAGCCGTCTTTGGCGCCGAGAAGACTGTTGAAGTGACACGCAATGAAACCTGCGGGGCCTGCCACGGGTCTGGTGCTGAACCAGGTACCAATCCACAGCGCTGCGGCACCTGCGGCGGGCGCGGCGAAGTCCGCCAGGTGCGTCAGACGATTTTTGGCTCGTTGATGCAGTCCGGGCCATGTCCAACCTGCGGCGGACGCGGTGAGGTTATCTCTACGCCCTGTCATTCTTGCCGCGGATCCGGGCTGGAACGGAAAACGGTCAAGAAGACCATCCAGGTTCCAGCAGGCGTGGATAATGGCACGCAGGTCCGTCTGGCAGGGGAAGGTGAGCCTGGAATTCTGGGCGGGCCGCAGGGCAATCTGTACCTGCTGCTGTCTGTCCAATCGCACAAGTTCTTCAAACGCCGCGAGAACGATATCCTTCTCAACCTGGACATTAACGTTGCACAGGCCGTGCTCGGTGCGGAGGTGGAAGTTCCGACTGTGGATGGTACTTCAAAACTTAAAATCCCTGCCGGGACGCAGCCGGGCAAGGTGTTCACGCTCAAGGCGCGCGGCGTCCCGTACCTGCGCAAGAGCGGCCGCGGTGACCAGATGGTGCTTATCAATGTGGACATCCCCTCCAAGCTGACAAAGGAACAGCGCGACCTGTTCGAGAAATTGGCCGCTACGCTTGGCACGACTGTCAAGCCGAAGGATAAAGGATTTTTGGATTGGTTGAATGATGCAATAGGGGGGTAGTCTGAGGTTAAGTTTGGATAAACAAGCAACCCGCCTCGTCTGGAGGCGGGTTTGTTTTCCTGTGGTATGATTTACTCTCTTGAAGCGGAATAAACGGCAAATATATAAGCATGAAAATATTCCTCCTCAAAGTCTGGCGTATTCTGCCATTCTGGATGCAGCGCCTCGCGGCTGCCATTGTTCGCCCGCGTTACCATGTGGCAGTTGGGGCGATGATCATCAACGAACACGGGCAAATTCTGTTGTGCGAGCATACCTACCGCCGCCTGCATCCTTGGGGACCGCCGGGCGGCGACCTGAAGTTTGGCGAAGACCCCGTGGATGGGATCAAGCGGGAAATCCTGGAGGAAACCGGCCTGACAGTGCAGAATGCCCGTCTCTTGCTGGTTGAGAATTCCACCGAAATCCATCACGTTACCCTGACCTATCTCTGCACGGGGGTGAGAGGTACCTTCGTCCCAAACGAAGAAGTTTCCAGTATCTGGTATGCCGATGCAAACGCACTCCCCGATTTTTTCAAGGAACAGCGTGCCACAATAGAAAAATGCCTGGAAATCCTGAATTCCGAGAAATGAGATGACTTTGTGAATTGGCTCGAAGTTTCCCTGACCGTCAACGGAGAACTGGCGGAAGCTGTGGCTGATGTGCTGGCGCGTTTTGCACCAAATGGTGTCACTACCGAGCAGTCCGTGGATTTTATCAACGATGAGGACGTTGGCACGCCGGTCGGACCGATTACCGTGCGTGCCTACCTGCCGGTGGATGAAAAACTTGAAGAGACGCGTCAGAAAATGGAAGAATCCCTGTACTATCTAGGCATGATCCAACCACTGCCCGCGCCGGTCTTCACACCATTGGCGGATCAGAACTGGATGGAAACCTGGAAGGCGCGCTACCAGCCGATCCCGATTGGCAAGCGACTTATCATCGTTCCGGCCTGGCTTGAATCGCCGGATGCTGCCCGCATATCTATCCGAATTGACCCTGGCATGGCTTTCGGGACCGGGACACACCCAACGACGCAGCTGTGCCTCGAGTTGATTGAAGAGCAATATGATACCGACAGATCACAGAACGCACACGATGGGCCAGCATCCATTGTTCATTGTCCGTCGTCTGTCCTTGACATCGGATGCGGATCGGGGATTCTCTCGGTTGCCGCGCTGAAACTCGGCGCAGCTTTTGCCCTTGGAGTAGACATTGACGAGGCGTCGGTCAAGGCCAGTCGTGAGAACGCGGACGCCAACGGTATCCGCGCAGATCAGTTTACTATCGGCCTGGGATCGGTGACGGAGGTTTTGGCTGGCAAATTCCTGGTGCCGACCCAAGGTGGTAGCCTAGGGATTCGGAATGCGCCATTGGTGCTGGCAAATATCCTTGCCCCGACCATTATCCACCTATTTGGTGTGGGCCTTGCAGAGCTGGTATCGCCGGGTGGGGTGCTCATCCTTTCGGGTATCCTGTCAGAACAGGCCGAAGGGGTGATTTCCTCTATTGAAGAATATGGTTTAAAATTGGTGGAAAAGCGCCAGACAGATGACTGGGTGGCACTACTGGCGCGGTAATTGCTTTCAGTAAGGAGGTGTTCCATTAATACAAGATTGACTTTATTCACCTTCCTGGCTGTTGTTTCGCTCCTGCTGGCTTCCTGTAATGTGCCTATTGCAACGGCAATTGCCACCGAACTGCCCACCCTGGCGATCACGGATACACCGCCCGTTCCTGCCGTGCCCATTCCCACTTTGCCAGGCCCGACAATTGCGCACTTTTCTGCTGGCCAGGCTATTGGCATCATGAAAATCCACATGCTCGACCCGTTCAGCGGCTGGGGGATTGGCGGTCTCAGCCTGGCTCAGGATCATGTGTTCCGCACCCAGGATGGCGGTGTAACCTGGCGGGATGTCACTCCACCGCAGCCAACCCCGGCAGACTGGGATATGCATCACGCTATTGGTGATTTCCAGGATGCTTCAACGGCATGGGTCATTTATCCGACCCAGGTAGCTCCACCCCCACATTATCTCTATATCTGGGTTACCCACGATGGCGGTGCTACCTGGCAATATAGCAGCATTAACACATCCATTTCTACAGAGTTTTTTATCCCCTTTTTAATTGATTTTGTGGATGTCACGCATGGCTGGCTGCTGGTCTATCTCGGCGCCGGGATGAGCCAAAACTACATTGCCCTGCTCGGCACCACGGATGGCGGCCTGACCTGGAACACACTGGTCACGTTGCAGGATAGCAATGACCTCCAGAGCTGCCCAAAGACCAGCATGGTCTTCTTCGATGCCCAGAAC
>Ga0315274_10016912_pt1 | contig 10298 bp, 13 predicted proteins | sample YL17G02_20_MG_FD_203700 | JGI IMG/M metagenome (GOLD analysis project Ga0315274, IMG submission 203700) | Sediment microbial communities from Yellowstone Lake, YNP, Wyoming, USA - YL17G02_20 | ecosystem: Environmental > Aquatic > Freshwater > Lake > Sediment | place: USA: Wyoming | collected... | reverse complement strand
AGGGATTATCAAGTATTCATGGGTGTATGGCAACACATTGACTATTGCCCCTTCTGTGCTAAACCCATCAATAGAGGTAATCCATTACATATTCAGACAGAAGAAGAGAAAAGTAGAGCTGACAGTTTGAAGAGGTATCTAGATTGAAACAAGAAATCTGTAAGAATCCTTTTAGGAAGAGTAAGTGTGAATCAACAGACATATATCTCTACATAGAGTATAAAGGAGATAAACTTCCTATCTGTAAGAAATGTTGGGATGAATTAGGGGATTCTGACTATGAGTGGGGTTCTCATGAATATGAGGATAAAAACGTTAAGGAATTGAGTCCTGAAAAGACTGATAGTGATAGGAAAGAAGAAGAGGAAGACGAATCAAACTTATATAGTTCCTCGTAGAATAAGGGTATACAGTGATTAAGAATGGATCCAATCTTAGAAACAATATGGACTTTTGTTCAAACTATAATGTCTAATCCAGTAGCTGCTGGCGCAATCTATGGTGTCATTAGGAACTTAACAGGATTCCTACAGAAGAAATATAAGGAAGGGACAGGGCAAGATTATGACCCTAAGGTTCTGGGAGCAGACATCCTCAAGTATGAGGTTGCTGTCAACTCTATCTTTGCTTCATTACCACCTGAGACGGCTGGGAAGGTAGCACCTCTTGTAATGATTGCAGATATAGTATTCTCTGCTGCTAAGAAACTGAAGAATGGTGCGAGTATCCCAGTTACAGTAATACCAACTCCACCAGTTCAAGTACCTCCGGAACCTATTTCAGTTACTCCGCCAGTTGAAACCACTATTCTACCACCAATCCCAGTAATAGTTTTACCTGTAGTAAAATATGGTCCTTGGATTCAAAGTATCATGGAACACACAGGTCAGATCTTCTGGTTTAGAAACATATCTTATGATGGTGGTAAAACATTTACTCAACAAGAATATAGTAAGACAAATCCTAATCCGGAAACATCACCGATTCTAATTCCTCCTATAGCAGTACCAAGTGAACCAGTAATTACTTATGGTACTTGGACAACTTGTGAAGATGCAACAGGAAAGCCTATGTGGGTTAGAGCAATCTACACTGATGGAATCAAGTTGAAAGGAACGAAGGGTTGGCAGTATAGTACTACAAACCCAGCAGTAGTAGTAACATCACCCTAGTTTGATAAGAAACTCGAAGATTCGAGTATTACCTCTTTTTTGTATATATTTACCAATTACGTTTGGATCTATCTTGTCGTTCTAATTCTTTTAACTGGTATCTGTAATAGTATACTATACTTAGAAAGATTGTAGAAACGCTGATAGCCATAAGAATTAGAGAGAAAACACTCATACCCAGAAAGATGTCATACGCTCCTCCTACCGTAGTCTTAATGAGAGGACCATCCTGGAAATATAGATCAGCAAAACGATTAAGTCCTTTACTTTGAATATATGGCCAGGTATATCCTATAAATTTAAGTGTATCCCACACAGGTTCAACACAGATGAGATCTAATTGCCAGATAGCATGAAGTTCTAATACAACAGAAGTAACAACTCCTACTATTCCTATGCTAATACCAATAGCAAATCTTGTGAAGTCTGATATGAACTCTTTTGTTCTTCCGGGAACTTCTTTTATTTTCATTTCCCATCTACAATCCAAAGAGTCGTTGTATTAATAGAATTACGAATGTAGTAATTATGGGAGAGAGGAGACAAGCAATTCCTCCCATAATCCACTTAAGTCTATCATTCTTATCTTTCCATTCTACAAACAGATTTTTAAGTTCTTGCATCTCTTCCCTCTGCTTACTAGTCTCAATATCTTGAATAGATACATCCTCTTTAAGAGGTTTAGATCCTTCTACTTCAATCTTTGTAATACGTGTGGAAAGAATTCTTATCAATTCTTCCATTGAGTCTTTGAAATGAAGATAATCTTTAAAGAATAGATCAAACTTAGCTTCTACACTTGCAAGCTTCTCTACGATCCTTAATATTCTATCAATTTCCTTATCTTCGTCCTTCGTTGTCAAGATGATTACTCCTTCCCATTAAGAAATCCATCAAGTTTCCTTTCAAGTTTCTCAGTATTCTTGAGTATCGCGTCTAAGATAGTAATCTTCTGGGAATGAGTCAGTCTTCTTTTCTGCATACTCACCTTCTCCATTCATACCATATCATTAGAATTTATTTTAACCTTCTAGAAACCTACTACTCCTAGACAATCTATATTCAAGTATCTACCGTTAGAATAGTCGTAGAGACCAGCTATCTTGATAAGAACTGTGGTAGAAATTGTACCTAACGGGAGAGCAATACTTATGGGCAAGTCAGCTTTGAGGACTTTAATTGTCCAGTCTCTTGTAGGAGTCCAAATTCTTATCATACCTGAGAGGGCTAATGTTTCAGAATTAGTAACTGTAAGGAAAAGGAATGAGTTTGTATATCCAGTACAGGTTACAGTCTTTGCTATATATTCATCTGTATCTGGAATAGGAACTGCAGCAGAGTCATTTACTGCATTATTATCTATGGTTCCACTTGAATTAACCAAGGCAACCGAATAAGCACCACTCATCGGATGTTCTGTTAGATCGCTACCATAATCAGCCGTTCCTTCAGTCCAACCATCATAGGTTCCTTCAAAGTCAGCAAAGGATAGAATAGTTCCTAGGCAATGACTAAAGAAGTAGAATGAAAAGTCAGTATAATTCTGGCCTACAAGAGTTACATATCCCGAATCAGAATATGCTTTGTACGTACATCTAAGAACCTCAGTACAATAACTAGATGGTACAATTCTTGTTAGGACAATTGGGTCAGATAGAAATCCACTAGCAGTTACTACACCTTTTTGAACCAGTGTAAGTCCAGTCCATTTACTCGCGTTTCCAGATATTACTGATATCTCTCTTGTTACCCAACGAGAAGTAGCAGCATTGTTTATCATGTCTGTATATTGAGTCATAAAAATTGTGGAACCAGCAGGATACCCAGCATAATCTATTCCAACATATGGATCATTCTCTGAATATACTAGAACAGGAAAAGTACCACCTAGTGCTTCTGCCTTCTCCTGTATTGTAAGATGGGACCATCCTTTGACATGTCCTCCTTCTCCACCCTCACCTGGTATGATCATATTCTAACCTTCTGTTAATACTAGATCTATTTCATCCAACATACTTAAAGAAACTTTTGGATATTGAAATTGTTTGGAAAGTGCATAAATACCTTTCATAAAACCAAATATGTATAGAACTTTGAATACGTGATACGGATTCCTCCAACCGCTAGTAGTAGGCCCTGTCCAAGTATCTACTTCACTAATTTCTCCTATTTGACTAGGAGTTAGAATTTTCCTAAGTATTTTTTGTTGAAGAGCTTTAGTATCTTTTCTAATTTTGTCTGTGGTTTCAGATGGCATTACGGATATTCCTCCACCTCTAATTGTGCTACCAAGTCTGAGTCCCAAATCCATCTTAACTTAGTAACTCTGAAAGAACCTGGAGTAGTTAATTCTGGGATATCAAATGTACATATTCCTCCAATCTCCAGGGAACCTTCCATTCCTTCATAATCAACTTCACAATCTGTTATGATGTCTACTGGTTTCTTGTATCTTTCCACCAAATACTTAGCCTTATAATAAGCATCCAAAGTAGAGAAGATAGTATCATCGTGAAATTCACCATAACTTCTTCCATATTTCACTACATATGTATCAAGATCTGAAAGTTCATATTCAGAATACCATTTTCCTCCTTCAAAGTGTACCCAATCGAGGATTAATTGTCCTCCAGAAATATAGGGATCAACGGAAGAATTTGCAACTTCAGTTACATTCGATGTGAAAGAGAATTTTATATCATTGACCTTGGTCCAATCAAAAGAGGTTGCAGGCGAAACATAAGCCCATTTGCCAGTAGCTTCAGCATCTTCACCAACACCTAATCGAAGTTCAGTAAGGCTATCTGGATAAGTTTGAGCAGGTCTTGGTGAAATAGTCTTTTCTTGTATGATTCCTCCTGCAGCATAGACGATTGTATTACCAACGTTATCACCCAAATATACATTGTAAGTAACTTTAGCATTCGGTAATTCCCAATGATTATGAGCATTACCAGAACCAACTGAAGCATTATGATACGAAGCCCACACCAATTCTCTAAAGCCTTCCTTATTTTCTACACTCTGGCATGCAATAGTTTCAGGGAGAGTTCTTTTACCCCAAATCTCTAGACTAGAAGGTTCATTTTGTGGATAATGTAGGAAGTACAGAGAGTACAAACCTGCCTTCTTTACTCCAGTAAGAAGGGTAATCGCTGAAGTAACTTGAGTTCCCATTATGTTTATTGTAGTATAAGTTATTGAAACTGTATCTGAAGAGCCTATTGCGGTCTTGAATCTTAATTCAAAGTCAACAAGATCACTACCCATTTCAAAGATGTCTTCCAGATATGTTCCACTTGAAGTTTTCTCGACTGTGTAAGTAGCCCAGCCTCCTGAGAGAACTTCTATGGGTTCAAGGTCATACCAAGTATTGTTAGGATCGTATGACCCAGAATTCTTAGTGCCACCACCTTTCTTTGTACTTCTTATTTCTGGTCGTAAGAACACTGAACCGGAAAGAGCATTTAGTCTACATTTGAAAGACATACTCATATCGGAAATAATGTATGTATCATTCCAAGCAAACTCTGCACTCGATGTAAGTAGACCCCATTTAGAATATTCCTGATCGTATTCTACCCCAACTGCAGAAGGAGAAGGTGAAGTAATATAGGAATCAACATCATCGATATTTACATATGGCTGGCCTGCTCCATTATCACAAGTAAATGAAGTTATTATTTTTGCATAATAGACCTCTAAATCGAAGTTAGGAGAATCTGAGACTAGTCTTAGTCTAGCATTGTTCATTGTTTCATAATCTGTCAGAAAAGTAGAAACATCAATTCTAATCTCTGTTGCAACTTCTAGTGCGCTATAAGGAAAGATATAATCTCCTACAGTCAACCATGATTCTAGATCACTATTCCAAAGCTGTGCCCTGATTGTTCCAGGATCACCAGGGTCAGTCCATTGCCAACCACCAAGAGCAAGAATGTTACAGAAGAGAGTACAATTCTTATTTTCATATCCATCACTTAAGTCAGAAAAAGACCAGTAATCAGCAATACATTTCTCATAGGAATATCCTCCATAGTTATGCATGTAGATAAAATCAAGAATGCTATTGTTTAACCAAGGAGAAGAACCAAGAGGGTTTCCCATCCATCCTCTGTTAGTTCCAGAACTTTCAAATTCATCTGGTATTAGAGTTAGAGAAGGATGCTTTTGGGCTTTAGTCCAGTTGTTTCTATAAGCAGTAAAGGTTGTAGGAGTAAGTGTTAAGTTAAACATTGATGAAGGACCAGATCCTACAGAATATTCCCAACCATCTAATGAATCTGAAAGAGTATCTACATCTGCAACTGGATAAGGTGCATTCTCAGCCCCATAGACCTTTACGGAATTGAGAATATCTCTAGTTTGATCGTAATTATAGTATGTGAGTTGTGTATCGCCTAGGCTGGTAGAGACCCTAGTGCCTCTTCCAAACCAATTAAACTCTTTTGCAGGATCAACATAGAAATCGCAATAGGTATAATCACTAAGTTTCTTCAATGCTTCATTCATTGTAAGCCCTATGAAATCTATTGTTCTTGTTTTGTCAACTGTTTCAACTTGACTAATCGTACTTATTTTTCTTTCATTTTTCAACGGGATTGTTCCTACGGAAATCAAGTCTATAATACCAAGAGCTATAGTAGATACATTTGTAACGGTTGGATAAGATAAGTCAACAGTGTGTTCTGATAATAGTTTACTCCAATCAAGAGCAGTAACTTCTAGAACAACATTCTCTTCATCCCTTATCTTAGTGACAGTTTCTACTTCTCCAGAGAATATGTCTGTAAATACTGTACCACTTGAGCATGCAGAAATTACAACTGTATCTCCTATCTGGAGACTATTTCCCTTGTCTGGGTCATTATCGATGTGGATGATTGCTTGTCCTTGTTCGCCTGTGACATTAAGTTCTACTGTCCAATCGTTTATCTCTTCATTATCATTGAAGACGATAGTATTATTTCTGTAGAATTTAATGTCATAGGATTCCATTTAGCTTACCAGCCCACTATCCACTACAGTTAGTTTGATGCTATATGTGAACCAATCATTCTTTCCTGATTCTTGTTTGAAAGTTATACTCTCAATGATCACATATTCGACTGAAAGAAGGGTTGGTTTACTTGTTCTAGACCAAGGTTTATCAGCAGGGAAAGTGGTACTCCTCTCAGAATATGGTTCCACAGTCATCATATTGGTAAGTCCTGTGAGTTTAAATTTAGAATTTCTCATTCCATAAAATTCCAGTTCACATCTTTTGGTACCAGAACATCCTCCAGTGAAGGTATATCCTAAACTTCTCTTATATCTATACTTGGATTTTGGCCACGTTGCTGATAGTCCAATCTTCCTTACAGTCCAATCTACTTGGCAATCCTTTGTTACAGTATCAGGATCTGGACTAAAAGAAAAAGTACTGGCAGTCCAGGTACCACTACTTGCCCATTTGCTTCCTGTCCATGGGTATTCAATTAATTGTACTGTCATATTCTTACCTTGTCCTCTTTAACTTGGATTCTATACTTTTTGTGACCGAGTCTGTCACATAGTCCGCTATCTCTTTGGAACCGATAGGGGCATTGATGTGTATTGTAATATTTGTAGGAATTTGTTCTTCCTTCCTAATAGGTTGAATAAGTGAAGTTCCACTCTCAACACCCTTTCTACCCATAGTGTACTTATCTTCAGGTAATACTACTTCGTTAGGATGAAGCATCGCAACTCCTGCAGTCTTTATGAATCCACCTGTTGCCATGCCTGGAAGACCAGCTAAGGTTCCAGTTGCTGCCATTACTGCTCCAACACTTGCAGCTATACCTCCTAAGATTAGAGGTACCGCTACACCCCAAGATAAGACTCCATAATAGGCTGCTGTAGCTGCAACCAATGCCCACATAAGTCCTATAATAGGTACGATGATAGCACCAATAGGTCCTAACCAGTTTATGAGAGCTTTAGCAGCATATGCACCAACAAAGAATCCTGCTGCTACCGCGGCTGCAGCTATAGCAACATTTCCTAATCCTCCCTTTAGGTATTCAAGAATCTTTGATCCTGATACTTTGAGGAGAGAAGAAAGCCATGGTATTACTCCCATTTCCTTTATATCAATGCCAGCTGTCTTAATTGCAGCTCCTAGTCCTTTGGCCCCTAGTTTCATAGTCACGTCCCCTATTCCTTTTACTAGAGGGCCTATGAGAAAACTAAACTGATCAATGAATCCTAGGACTTTAGGTCCTAGACCAATTATGAGGGCCAAACCTCCACCTAAAAATACGAGTGATTGAGCAATAGCAGGATTTGCATCTGCCCAATCCATAAAACCTCCTAATATCCCTCCAAGGAACTCTGTTAGAGGTTCGCACATATCTGTGAGATATTGCATACCTTCATTTAATATATCATTGGAACCGGATAGGAGGATACTCATTATTCCTAATCCGCCTATTAGACCAGCAACTGTTGCTATGGAACTACCCATTTTCTTAAATTTAGAATCGGTCTTACCAACTTCTGTACCTAAATCTTTGACTTCCTTATATGGAACATTCTTCTTTCCTTTTGCGAATCGACCTTTCTTATCTCTTTTCTGTTCTGCTACCTGTAAGTCCTGTATCTTTCCTAAAGAAATAAGATAAGCTGTAGCAGCTTCTTCTCCTTGAGCAGTCCACACCGCCATATAGTGTGCTGCTTCACCCACACTTAACATATTTTTCTTAGCAGTTACCAACATTCCTACAATCATGTTTCCTGTACCATAAACCTTGAAGAACTCTGCACCAACTTTCATGACCAATGAAAGGATCAATGGAATAAGTGCTACCCATACTGCCCAAGGATTTGCTTCCAAGAACTGTGCAACTGTTTCTAGAATAGGAATTATTCCTTCAAGTAAAGGTGTAATAGTATCTCCTATTACTGCACCAATGTCGCCCCATGCTAGACCTATATCTTCGTTAAGTGCTACCCAATCCATAGATCCGCTAAGAAGTTTCTCAAACATACTTATACCAGTCGTGGCTGCCTTATCCAAGACTGATCCCATTCTAAGAGCATCTCTGGAAGAGAGTCTAATTCTCATTCCAAATTTATCTACCTGTTTCTCTAAATTAGTAAATTGTGATAAGTCTACCTTTTGTTTCCAATCAATAAAAATAGGGAAGTTTGTAGCGCCCATCTAACTTACCTCCTCTTGAGAGCATCTGACTCCCGCTTGAGTTGTTCTGCCAGAGAATTGTACAACCATGCAAACTGCTCAGATGTCATCTTCAAGATTTGATCTAAGTCGTAATGCATGTAGTACATCACCTGAAAGATTCTCTCTAAGTAGGAGTTTTGGGTAAATTTGCTACCCTCGCTAAGGATTCTTTATCTAGACCGGAGTACTCTACGATTGATCCTGCTATCTCTAAGACATAGACCATACCCATGTTCTTTAGTTGTTCATAAGTCAATTTGGGAAATACAAGCCCTTTATAGGCTACCCAAATATACTGTTCAATTTCAGAATCGGGGGAAGCTTTTGTTATATTGGCCACATCGCCAATACTTAGCTTTCTTATCTTGATCTTCTTATTGAGGCTTTTGATGAGAATTTCTTTCTCGCCAGTACTACCAGTCAGGAAGTCAGATACCTCTGCAAACTCTTCTTTACTTTCTCCTTCTTTCTTTTCGTCCATATTTAACCCCTTCTTGGAGTTCAGACTAGCCCTTTACTTAGGGTAATTCTTTTTCTAAGGAATGCTAAGATTAACTGGCAGGAGTAACCCAAATTGTTTTGGCTCTGAAGTCATAGTCCTCTTTTAGAATACCATCTGATGGTATATCAATGGAACCTTTCTCGAACTTGCAATCATAGCAATAGACATAAACTGCAGCAACTGTAGAATAGAAGCATAAATCAAATTCTGAAAGGGTACTGCCTGTTATGAGGCCTAAGTAATAGGAATTAATCCATGCCCTTGAAATGCTTCCAGTAATCTCTTTGTTCCCTTCGACAATGTCAAATGCGTCTTTAGAACCCACACAGTAGTAGTTTTCCAATGAAGTAGATATTTCTACTTTAGCAGATTCGCAACAGCCAACCTTCATGTTGTCTAAGTAAATCTCTGCATTCCATCCTTTGTAAACACCCATATCATTCACCTAAGATAAAGAGAGAGGTAATTAATTATTTATGCGTATCCAGACTTCGAATCTTTCCTTAAGGTATCATGCTCCAATAATGCTTACATCATCGAGCCGAATATGTTTTCCCTACGAAGTCAAAGTCTTCTGTTAGAACTTCTCCAGTTGGAATCTTGACGGATCCTTTTGTGAACTTACAATCATAAAGATAAAGATTGAGGAAGTTTGAATTATCGGAAGAAACTCTAACATTCAAGTCAAAGAGATCCAGAGTCCCACTATCACATACCAATTCCATCAAATCTTTATTCACGTAGAATCTCTTCAAGGATCCAGTTATCGATTCTTTCCCTTCAACTATCTCTTGTGTTTCTCTAGAGTTAATAGAAAAATATGTAACCAAGTCTCTGGATATATCCACTTTGACTTCGGAGACTAGACCAAGTTCTATTCCATCTTTGTAGACCTTAGCATCTTTCCCTTTGTAGACTGTCATCTTCAATTATCACCTATCGATGGTAGTGAGGACTATGCCCCCAAAAGGTAAATCCACCAGCGAAATTATAAGTTACCCCTATTCCATGACGGATTTGAAACCTTAAAGTATGACCCCTCACATTTCTAGGTATTGTAAAGAAGAAGAATGCAGGTGAAATCGAATTACTTGCCATACTACATCCTTCTTGGAGAGAATTTACGTCAGGAACTGGATAGTACTGATTATCTGTTACATCATATAATCTTCCCCATAATCCAAATGGTACAGGAGATGTGGCAGCAATTGTTACTGATGCCCAACAGAAAAATTCATCATGATCAAAAGGATCAACGGTATAAGTATTTATTGTAGTCCATGTCGCTGTTGGTACAGACACAACTGCAAAATCTCCTCGTATAGACAGTGCACAAACAGCACCAGAGGGAGCTGCTGCTTTCTGTTCACTAAAGACGATATCATCATAACATATTCCTTCCCAAGTCGATGCTGAACCA
>Ga0315274_10016911_pt1 | contig 10298 bp, 9 predicted proteins | sample YL17G02_20_MG_FD_203700 | JGI IMG/M metagenome (GOLD analysis project Ga0315274, IMG submission 203700) | Sediment microbial communities from Yellowstone Lake, YNP, Wyoming, USA - YL17G02_20 | ecosystem: Environmental > Aquatic > Freshwater > Lake > Sediment | place: USA: Wyoming | collected... | reverse complement strand
ATGATGTTGCCCCGGGGACAGCGCAGATTGCGCCACCCTTCGCACAATACATCTGCCCACTCCATAAAGGCGGGGCTATTGCCGACGGGGTTGCCAGCCACGTATGGGTTTACTGGTCTCGCCATCCGTCCTCCCCTGCACCGTACAATACATCACAGGTGCCACAGGCCATTCAACTGGCTTCGATCCTACTCAGATTGGCTTTCCTGAGACAAAATGCACAGAACTTGGTCGAGAACCACAGCAACCCGGTTCTGGATCACATCCCATAGGATGTCCTCATCCAGGCCGAAGTACTCGTGAACTACCACGTCACGCAGACCCGCAATCTTGGGCCACTCCACTTCGGGATAGCGGCTTCGTACCTCTGTGGGAATGTGTTTGGCTGCCTCACCGATGATCTCCAGGTTCCGCACTACTGCGTCGAAAGTCTTCTCATCTTGCACGAACTGATCGAGGGATATGTCCTTCGTGTAGCGCAACACCTTCTCACAAGCCTCTTGCATGTCATCCAGGTACAGCCGGTAGTCACGCGACATACACAGCCTCTCTCTCCACGTAGGGACGCAGGCGAGGCTTGAGCGCTTTACTCGTGACCAGGTCCACCCGGCATCCCAGCAAATTCTCCAGGAAGAACTTGAGCTCCATATACCGGTCGAAAGTTGCCCGGCCTTCAAACTCGACCAGCACGTCCACGTCACTCTCCGGTCTACTCTCCCCCCTGGCAACCGACCCAAACAGCGCCAAAGACCTTACGCCAAACCGGCCCAACTCCTGTCGCCGCTCACCCAATAACCTGATCACCTCATCCCGCTCCATCGTTCACCTCATCCTATAGCCCAAACAAAGGCTCCTCACACGCACCACGCACCACGCAACACGCCTCACGTTTCACGTTTCACGTTTCACGTTTCACGTTTCACGTTTCACGCTTCACCCCTCCCCATCATTATAGAATGAAACCCGCCCCAAGTCAACACCAATTCCCAAATTTGACACCATAGAACCTTTGTGCTACAATACCACCAACAACCGAAGGGGGGTGGGCCTGGTTGTAGCGGCCCATCCCCCTTTTCACAAATTCGCCAGGAGCAGCATCATGTACGACGACCAAGACATACTCAACTACAAAGAATCCCCCATCCACATTGACGACGTCATCACCAGCCTGGTCGCCCAACAGGCCCACTTCTCCGACCACCTGGACCGCTGCTGGGACGACCTCGACCCCGAACAACTGGCCCGCCTCCTCTTACTCTACGGCCAGAACGCCTCCCGCCTCGGCCGCCTCCTCCGCGACCGCTACGCCCTCTACCGCAACAGCTACGAAGAGTTGCAGACCTGGCCCACGTGTGATGAGGTGCGTCCCAATGCCTCCCTCGATGCCCCCCTCACTGACGACGACACCTTCACCGATGAATACACCGACGACGACGACCACGTCTCACCCCAGGACGGCACGCCCACCAACGACGTTCCACCTTACGACGTCCCCCCTCGCCACGATCCCGACGCTCACGTCCTCCCCGTCCACATTGATGACGTCATCTCCGCCCTGGCTGCCAAACAGGCCCGTCTCTCCCACTACCTCGACTCCTGCTGGCAAGACCCCGACGCCGACCACCTCGACAGGCTCCTCGCCGTCTACAGCCAGAACGCCATCCGCCTCGGCCGCCTCCTACGCGACCGTGCCGTCGTCTACGGCCCCCCACCCGACCCCAAGGAAATCGTCTTGATAGAGGCCTACGAAGTCGCCGGCGCCATCCTGGGCATAGACCTCATGGGCCGATCCTAGTGATTCGCGATTTGCCATTTGCCGATTTGCCATTTGCCGATTTACCATGCCCCGCAACCCACACAAAACCCACTGCCACGTCCCTACCTGCCGCGCCTGGGCCATGCGCGGCCACACCTATTGCCGCGCCCATCGCGACCCCGAACTCGGCCCCCGTCCCGCCGGTGCCCCCTGCGGCAACCTCAATGCCCTCAGGCACGGCCACTTCAGCCACCCCCTCCCCCCTCCCGACCTCGAACTCCTCGCCTCCCTCCTCGTCGAACAACCCGCCGACCTCCCCCTCCAACTTGGCCTCGCCGCCCAATCCGTCCAGGCCCGTACGGACGACCTGTTCCTGGCCCTCATCGCCCTCCGCCGCCTCATCGCTCAACTCACCTTCATCGTCGCCACCCGCCTGTGCGCCTCCGAACTCCAGGACCTCCTTCAGAACCTCTCCCCTTCCTTGCGCGCCAGGGCGCAGGCTGTGATCTACCAATCCGTCCCCCAGGACAGCCCCGAAAGGAAGGTGCTCCTCATCCGAAAACTCAAAAAAACAATTACCGGAACAAAACAATTAACGGAACCGGGAACCCTTCCCTGAGAGAGACAGCGCTGGAACCCCTCCCAGCGCCGGCTCTTTCAGGCCGGCGCGTCGCCAGCCTGCCAGGTTGCCAGGAATAGCAACATGGTGTACATTATGCGCCAGTTCGCTCGACTACCACGTACCCAGGAGACGTCGAGATACCCAACACAGCGCGAGTTACCCTGGTCAAGCGCCTGCGCCAGTTCCAGGATTACCTCTTTGAGAAATACAGCGAGATGCCCAAATGTACGAACTCGACTTCGTCAACCGAGTTACCATCTGGATAGATGAGATTCTGAACAGGCGGCTCGATCTACCCTTCAAAGAAACGATTATCGAGGAGGGTACCAAGGGTAAGCGCACGCGCCGTGACCTGACGCTCTACGATCGCGACGGTCACCTGGCTCTGACTGGCGAGGTCAAACTCCCGGACAAGCCTGACGGCCTCACGCCGTACAACGAAGCCGTAGTCATTGACGCACACGCCAAGGCCGACGACGAAGGCGCAGGCTACTTTTTCACCTGGAACGTGAACCGCCTGGTGCTGTGGAAAACGTTCGAGTCAGGTGTCCCTCTCATCCAGCGCGACCAACGCTTGTTTGAGGTCGTGGACATCCACGATAACAAACAACTCTCACTTGCTCCGGTTCAGGATAGGATCAAAACCTTCCTTGAAGAATTCCTCACCTTCTTTGCCGACATCCACCGCGGTTTGCGGGCGCTACCCGTCAAGCCGCTGGACGAACGCTTCATCGAAATGTTGGACACGGCGCTGGACACGATCGTGTTTCATACGGTAGATGAGCTCTACAAACGCTATCAAACCGACCTCCCCTTTCGGGGCGAGTTGGTGGCCTGGATGGTCAACGAGATGGGCTGGACTCACTCGGAAGAAACGCTCATCGTAGACCTGGAACGCACGGCCAAGACGAGTTGCTACCGGCTGGTCAACAAACTGATGTTCTACAACGCCCTCCGCCGTCGCTATAGGGACAAGTTGCCTGCCATCTCTTTTGGCCCCCTGGAAGACACTGCCGAGAAAATGCACCAGGCACTGAACGCGTTCTTTGCAAAAGCCATCTGGGCCTCGGGGGACTATGAGACCGTTTACCTGCACAACTTCTCCGACACGTTGCCTTTCATGGCCCCTGTCGCCCTCGAAGGGTGGCGCAACCTGATTGACCACATTGACGCTTATGACTTCACCCGTCTGAACTATGACATCGTAGGACGCGTCTTCGAGCGGTTGATCAGCCCCAAAGAGCGACATCGCTACGGCCAGCATTACACCATGCCCGACCTGGTGGACCTGATCAACGGGTTCTGCATCCGCCGGGCCGATGCCATAGTGGCCGACCCTGCTTGTGGTGGCGGCACGTTCCCGGTGCGGGCCTATGCCCGCAAAAAGCAGTTGAGTGGCGGTAAGTTGTCCCACGCCCAGTTGCTTGAGCAGATCTATGGCGTGGACATTTCGCCCTTCGCAGCCCATCTGACGTTGATCAACCTGGCTGCTCGCGACCTGGACACCGAACCCAACTATCCCCGGGTGGCCGTCGAGGATTTCTTCAACGTGCGCCGGGGTCACCCCGTTTTCCAGATCCCAGCGCGTGGGGTGCTCAAGGTTGAGGGGCTGGGCGACAACCAGCAGATACACATCCCCATGGATCAGGTGGATGCCGTGGTGGGCAACCCACCCTACGTCCGCCAGGAGGACATAGACCACGTCCTGCGGGTGAAACAGGCTCCCCACAGGCCCTACAAAGAGTTCCTCGAAGAACTGTTCTACGAAGAATGGGGTAAGGGTGCTCCCAAACTGTCGGCGCGCTCCGACCTGTACGTTTATTTCTGGCCCCACGCGGCCCACTTTCTGCCCGAAGGGGGCTACATCGGCTTCCTGACCGGCAGTGGCTGGTTGGACAACGAGTATGGCTTCAGACTGCAAGAGTTCATGCTGGAACGCTTCCAGGTCCTCGCAGTGCTGGAGAGCGCCGTCGAGCCATGGTTCACCGAGGCGCGGGTGAACACGGCGGCGACCATCTTGCGGCGTACCGATGTCCCCCAGGCCCGGGCCGACAACAATGTCAAATTCGTCTCGCTACGCCAACCCTTGGGCCAACTCTTGCCCCAGACCGAAAACGAGGCCGTGCGTCAGCAGGCGGTAGATGCATTGGTCGCCGAGATCGAGGGCTTGACAGAGAACACCTGGGATGCCCGCTGGCGAGTGCGCGTGGTGAACCAGGGACAATTGACGCTGCGGGGCTGGGAACTGGCGGACGAAGACGCCGAACTCCCCGCCGATTGGGACGGCGACTGGGCCATGCTGCGGGAGCAAGGGGGGCATTACGCCGGCACCAAGTGGAGCACCTATCTGCGCGCCCCCGACCTGTTCTTCGAACTGCTCGACACCTTCGGCGACAGATTGGTACCCCTGCGTAACGCTGCCACGGTGAAATACGGTGTCAAGTCTGGCGCAGACAAGTTCTTCTACGTGCAAGACATCACCGACGATCTGAACAACGAGACCCTGGCCGAGGTGTACGGCCTGGCCCGCAGCCAGACGGGAAGCGTGCGCGTGGCAAAGGCCGGCGATGGCTCAGCACACCTGATTGAAGCGCAGTACCTGCAACCACTGATATTCAACGTGATGGAAGTGAGTGGCTTGACCATTGACCCGGCGACGTTGAACAAAAAGATCCTGGTCGTTTCAGAACCTCCTGAAGCCTTAGGCGGCACGCACATACTGAGGTACATTCATCATGGAGAACGAGAAGGTTTCCATGAACGCCCAACGTGTGCTAGCCGGGCAAGCAACGATCCTGACAACCCTCGCCAATGGTACGACCTGCGCCCACCAGAACCTGGCGCAGTTCTCTGGCCTCAAGCCCATCAATATCGCCACATCGTACCAGTGAACTCGCAAAGATATGTCTGCAACAAACGATTCTTCAACGTTTATCCCAAGCAAGCCATTGATCCTAGGGTGTTGGCAGCGCTTCTCAACTCAACCTTGACTTGGTTCTTTAAGGATTTCTACGCCCGTAGCGTAGGGCGAGAAGGCTACCTGGATACCGATGTATTTGTCACTAAAATGATTCCCGTCGTACGGACGACGGACATGAACACAGATATACAGGAGCGGCTCGCGCAAGCATTTGATGCCATCGTCCAACGCCCGTCACATCCAATTTATCCAATGGGCGACGAGTTGGAACAAGCCGACAGGGTAACGTTGGACGACGCCGTCTTTCAGGCACTCGGCGTGAACGATCCAGCCGAACGGCAGCAGTGGCGCGAGCGGGTGTACGATGAACTGAAGCGACTGTACAAACGCAAGCGGGAACTGGAAGAGATCGCCATGGAGAACCGCGTCAAGGCCGCCCGTACCAAACGCACCGCCAGCGCCCGCTCCCTGGCCAAGGAAATCTGGCGTGAAATGGACAAATCGGCCTTTCGCCACTTCCCTACCAATTTCGTTCCACCCGACACTCCGACCAAGGCTTTCCGTTTACCCGAAGGCGAAATACAGATCGGACGAGAACTTTTCACCGGAGCCGGTGCGTTAGGCATCGGCTATATCATGGCCGACGATGACCTGATATTCGTCGGGAGCATGGCCAGGGCCGAGTTTATCCAGGCCTGGCAAGAGACTGGCAACACCGGGACGGCCCTCGTCCCCGAAGACGATACGGTCTGCCAGCAAACGCTGGATGCCTACCAACGATATCGGGAAGAGATCCAGGAAGACATTCTGCGGTGGGCAAGGAGCCGCACGGCCGACGAACGCCTGCAAACGGGGGTCGTCAGCCTGCTGTGGCGATACATCGGCGAGTATGTGCACTCACAAAGCGAGGAGGGAGGCCCTCACAAACCCATTTGATGGAGCCGGGGAACCACCAATTGACAAATCTCCGGTTTCGTCTTACAATGCATGACAAGAAGTAAGACGCAATGGGAGGTATAAGCGATGCTGGTACATCTTTCGTCCCGAGGGCAATTGGTCATCCCTAAAGCGATCAGGCAGGCCTTGGGGTTGCGAACTGGCACCCAGTTCCACATTCGACTCGACGAGAGCCGAATTATCTTGGAGCCAATGGCAAAATCCCCCGTTGAGGCTTTATATGGCAAGTATGCCAATGCCGATTTTCTCACCGATCTGGAAGCAGAGCACAAACAGGAGATCCAGAATGACACCAAGGTTCGTGCTTGATGCGTGGGCGGTTCTGGCATTCTTGCAGAAGGAGGAGCCTGCTGCCTCACGGGTAAAACAGCTCTTGGAACAAGCCAAGTCAGGCCACGCCGAACTGTTTATGTCCATCATCAACCTCGGTGAGGTCTATTACCGTATCGGCAGGGTCAGAGGTGAACCCGCGGCAGAAGAAACGCTCGATGATATCCGCTGCCTATCCCTGACAGTCGTCCCGGCCACTGAAGAGGCCGTGTTCACCGCCGCTAGATTCAAGATGCGTCACGCCATCTCCTATGCAGACGCCTTCGCCGTGGCGACAACTGAGAATCTGGACGCCATTCTGGTGACCGGCGACCCAGAACTGGAACAACTCAAACATCAAATCCAGATTGAAAAGCTCGAGCGAACAAGATGAGGCTCTTATGGTCACTATAGAACAAATTGACACCCAGTCCAAGGCCCAGGTGCGCCGCTTCGTCAACATCCCCTACCGCCTCTACGCCGGCCACCCCCAATGGGTCCCCCCACTCCTCATAGACGCCCACGTCCAGTTGAACCGCCATAAGCACCCCTTCTACGAGCACTCCACCGCCGACTTCTTCGTCGCCACGCGCGACGGCCGCGACGTCGGCCGCATCGGCGCCCTCGAGAACCGCCGCTTCAACGACTACCACTCCACCCACCAGGCCCAGTTCTACCTCTTCGAGTGCGAGGACGACCAGGAAGCCGCCAACGCCCTCTTCGAGCGCGTCTTCGACTGGGCGCGCGGGCGCGGGCTCGACCACGTGGTCGGCCCCAAGGGCTTCGGCGTACTCGATGGCTACGGCATCCTGGTAGAGGGGTACGAACACCGCCAGATGATGACCATGATGAACTATAACTACGACTACTACCCCCGCCTGGTCGAGGCGCTGGGCTTCCAGAAGGAAGTGGATTTCGTCTCCTGCTACATCAACGCCGAGACCTTCCAGTTGCCGGAGCGCATCCACCGCCTCGCCGAGCGCGTCAAGCAGCGGGGCAACCTGGCCGTGCGGCGCTTCCACACCAAGCGGGAACTGCTCAAGTGGGCCGGCCGCATCGGCCAAACCTACAACCAGGCCTTTGTGAACAACTGGGAGTATTATCCGCTCACCGAGCGGGAGATCAAATTCCTGGTGGAAAACCTCATGATGGTCGCGGATGCCCGGCTGATCAAACTGATCACCCACGGGGAGGACGTGGTCGGCTTCCTCTTCGCCTTCCCCGACGTATCGGCTGCGCTACAGCGGGCGCGGGGGCACCTCTTACCGTTCGGCATCCTGGACCTGCTGCGGGAGGTGCGCCGCACCAGGTGGATCGCGCTGAACGGGGCGGGCATCCTGCCCGAGTTCCAGGGGCGCGGCGGCAACACACTCCTGTACACCGAGATGGAGAACAGCCTGCGCGAATTCAACTTCCAGCACGCCGACCTGACCCAGGTAGCGGAGACAGCGGTGCAGATGCGCAACGACCTGGTCAACCTCGGCGGCAAACCCTACAAAAACCACCGCGTCTACGTCCGGCATCTGTAGTGGGCGGCGGACGACAGACAGCAGACGGCGGACGGCAGACGACGGGCGGCGGACGGCAGACGGCGGACGGCAGACAGCAGGCGGCCTTGACCGATCCAAACGCATCACGCATCACGTATCACCCTAATTTTGCGCAAAAATAGGGGGGGGGGACCAAATACGAATAGCGCTTTCTCCGACACTGGCGTGCAAGTCCTTCTAACAAGGTCGCCCCAACAGCAGAGATAGTCATGCTTTAGGTTTGAACAGTATGACTTCGGCGAGTAGCATAGCACATTTCGTTGAGAACAGAGCGAGTTTCGACCTTGGAATCAGGGTTTCGCAAGGGAATCTTGAGATTCCTGGTCTTTATCGCACAGGTCTGAAGCGGCTCTGTTTGGTACCCCCCCCGAATTTTGCGCAAAATCAGGGTATCACGTTTCACGCATCACGTTTCACGTTTCACGTTTCACGTTTCACGTTTCACGTTTCACGCCTCATCCCTTCAGCGCCCCCGCCATCAGCCCGCGCAGGAAGAAGCGGCTCAGGAAAATGTAGACCAGCAGCGTCGGCAACGCGGCCAGAAACGCCCCGGCCATCTGCACGTTCCACTCTACGATCTGGCTGCCGGCCAGGTTCTGCAACGCGACCGTGACCGGCCAGTACTGCGGGCCGGTCAACGTCACCGCGAACAGAAATTCGTTCCAGATGGACGTGAATTGCCAGATCATGACCACCACGAAACTGGGGATCGCCAACGGCAGCATAATGTACCGGTAGATGCCCAACAGGCCGGCCCCGTCAATGTGCGCCGCCTCGACCACCTCCGTCCCGATCGTCGCATAATAGTTGCGGAAGATCAGCGTAGTGATCGGGATGCCGTAGATCACGTGGACCAGGACCAACCCCCACAGGCTGCCGTAGAGGCCGATGGCCTGCATGAACCGCACCAGCGGGATCAGAATGCTCTGGTACGGGATGAACATCCCAAACAGCATGGCCGTGAACAGGAGATCGGAGCCCCGGAAGCGCCACTTGGACAACACGTACCCATTCAGCGAGCCCAGCATGGAGGAGAGGATGGTGGCGGCTACCGTCAGCGAGAGACTGTTGCTCAGGTTCGGCGCCAGTTTCCCGAACGCCGCCACAAAGTTGTCCAGGTGCAGGCCAGAGGGCAGCGCCCACATGGTGGCCAGGTTGACCTCCTGGAAACTCTTGAAGCCGGTGGCCAGCAGCACGTAGACCGGCATCAGGTAGAAGAGTGCCGCTCCGACGAGCAGCACATACAGGATGGAGCGCGTAATCCGTCGCTTCATTGCTCGACCTCTGAGCGGAGCGTGTGGATCAGGTACGGTACGATCAGCACGGCGACCGTCGTGAGGATGATGATCGCGATGGCCGCTCCCCGCGCGAAGCGCAGGGCGCGGAAGGCCGTGTACCACATGTTCAGCGCCGGCACGTCGGCCGAATAGCCCTGCCCTCCTTCCTGGGTAATCGCCATCACCAGGTCGAAAATCTTGAGCGAGGTGTGCCCCAGGATGATGACGGCGCTCAAGGTCACGGTCTTGAGCATGGGCAGCACGACGTAGCGATAGATCTGCGATTCGCTGGCCCCATCCACGCGGGCCGCCTCCCGCAACTCCTCGGGGATGCCACGGATGCCGCCCAGATACAGCGCCATCGTGAAACCGGACATCTGCCAGGTGGCCGGGATGACGATGGCGGCGATGCCAAAGTTGCGGACCGTGTACCACCTGGACACCAGAAAGTCCAGGCCGGCCTGGTGGAACAACAGGTTGATCCCGCTCAAGCGCGCGAGCGAAGTGGCCGGATTGAGCAACCAGCGCCAGACGACACCGGTCACGATGAACGAGATCGCCATCGGGAACAGGTACACGTTGCGGAACACCGCTTCACCCCGGGGGCGCAGGTCCAACAGGATCGCCAGCAGCAGGCCCACCACCAGGCAGGCCGCCAGGAACAGGACCGTAAAGATGCCCGTGTTTCGCAAGTCAATCTGGAAGCGCGGATCGCGGAACAGTTGGGTAAAATTGGCCAGGCCCACGAAGGTGTAGTCTGGGAGCAGCCCTTCCCAGGAAGAGAGGGAAGCGCGGATCGTCCAGGCGATGAATGCGTAGACGAAGATGGCGATCGCCAGCACGGAGGGGGATATCAGCGCGACGGCCAGCAGGCGGTCTTTGCGAATGCGCATACCTGGACCTACCT
>Ga0315274_10016910_pt1 | contig 10299 bp, 8 predicted proteins | sample YL17G02_20_MG_FD_203700 | JGI IMG/M metagenome (GOLD analysis project Ga0315274, IMG submission 203700) | Sediment microbial communities from Yellowstone Lake, YNP, Wyoming, USA - YL17G02_20 | ecosystem: Environmental > Aquatic > Freshwater > Lake > Sediment | place: USA: Wyoming | collected... | reverse complement strand
CGCGCCTTGGAGGGGATCGCGGACGTCGTCTGCCCCGGCCTGGTCGAGACCGAAGAACAAGCGGCGGCGGCCGACTTGCAGTTCAAGGCGGCGGGCGTCGAGGCCGTCGTCTTCAGCGAGATGGCCTACACCCAGAGCCTGGTGCCGCTGAGGGCGCTCTCCGGCACCCAGGTGCCGATCATCGTCTGGAACACGCAGCAGCTCACCCACTGGCCCGCGGACGCCGACTGGGACTTAGTCATGCTCAATTCCGGCCTCGCGGGGCTGCCCGAGGCGACGCACGCGCTCATGCGCTCGGGACGTCGTTTCCACATCGTCACGGGCCACCTCACCAGTCAGAGAGCGTTACAGAGGCTGCGACACTACCTTGTGGCCGCTGCCATCTCGGAACGGCTGCGGCGGGCGCGGATCGGCATGGTAGGACACCCCTACCAGTTCATGGCCGACCTTATGGTGGACTACTTCGGACTGCGCAAGGCAATCGGTCCCACGGTGGTGCATCTCGAGCTGGAGGAGGTCGCGGCCGCCGTTGCGGCCGTGACGGCTGAAGAAGCACAGCCGCTCATCGCCGAGGCCCAGTCGGCCTGGCGCACGGAAGAGATGGACCCCGAGATTCTTCTGCGCTCTGCCCGCTACGCCCTGGGCTTGGAGCGCGCAGTGCGCGGACGCAACCTGGACGCGCTCGCCCACTTCGACCAGGGCCTACTCGCTGACCCGCGCTGCGGCGTGGCGCCCTCGTGGGGGACGTCGCGCCTGATGGCGCGGGGCATCCCCGTCACCGCCGAAGCGGACGTCAACACCTGCGCCGGCATGCTGATCCTACAGGCACTGGCCGGCGACACCAGCTTCGTCGAGAACTACGGCTTCGATTTCGAGCAGGGCGCGGCCTACATTGCCCACGACAGCATGGGCAACCCCAACCTGGCGGCCAGCGAGCCGCGAGTGGCCCTGAGGCACAGCATATACTATGAGGGGATCCACGGATGGGGCGCTGCCCTGGAGTTCGCGTATCGCCCTGGCCCGGTGACTTTCCTGGCTCTCGTGGCGCTGGAGCAAGGCGCGTGGAAGCTAGTCGTCGGCGAGGGCGACGCGCTGCCGCTCAAGCCACGGCCGACGGTGGCGCCGCAGATGCTCTTCCGACCGGCGGCAAGCTCGCTCGAGGAGTTCTACGACCGCTGGTGCCTGGCCGGCGCCGGACACCACTCCGCCGTGACCTACGGTCACCTGGGCGAAGACCTGCGCGCCCTGGCCGAGATGATGCGCCTGGACTTCGAGCTGGTGAGATAAGCCGTTCACCGCAGAGCCCCAGAGAGCGCAGAGGCTCTCGTAGTTCTGTCTCTGCGATCTCCGCGTTCTCTGCGGTTATTCGGCTCTTGGCGGGCGCTTGTAGTTGCGTCGTAGGCGGTCGATGGAGGCGCCCACCACCTCGATGCGTGTCGCCTGCCCCACTCCCGCCGCCGCCGCCACCTCTAGGTGATCGACTTCATGCAGGCTGAATCCCATGAGGCCGGCGCAGACGGCGTCCACGGCCACCGGCTCGCTTCCGGCTGCGAGCAGCCCATGTGCCATGGGGCTGCCGAATAGCGGCCCATCGCCCTCCATGCCCGTAATGCCGTCAACGACAGACACCACCGGCGCCAGCGAGCGCGCAGCCTGGTACATACCCAGGATGCTTGACGTGACGCCGTTCACGTGCAGGACATTCTTCGGCCAACCGTAGCGAGCTCCCGGCAATAGGCCATACAGGTTCTTGAGGCTGAGGGACACACCGGCCCAGTGATGTGTCTTGAGCTTAGGCAGCGAGACGATCAGGTCCGCCTCGCGCAGGTGGCGCGGCAGCCACAGCTCGCGCGTCGGCCCGAACCAGCCTGCAGGAGCCGGCACCGGCCGCGGCTCGTCGTAGTTGAGGTCGACGAACGGCACGTTCCGGGCCCCCAGCACTTGGGCCAAGCCGCACTCGCTCACCACCGGACGGGCGTCTCGTCGGAAGCCAGGCCCATCTCCCACGACTACCTCGGCCGCACCAAGCTCCCTCAGTAGGTCCACCACCGCACCCAGCACCGCCGGTGCAGTAGTGATCGGGTAGCCCTCGATGGCATCGATAAGATTGGGCTTGACCAGGACGCGCCGGCCGCGAACCTCTGGCATGGCCGCCTGCGACCATAACTCGCGCAAGCAGTCCAGCAGGCCGCTATCGTAGCTCGCGCACTCGGCGAGAGCCACACGGGAGGGCCGGCCGGTGTGCTGCAGCCATTGACCGCGGAGCAGCCAGCCCAACCGCACCCTCAGCGAGGCCATTCCTTCCGGGTCGGTCGCCTGCTTTGCCCCCAGACCAAGGAACAAGCCGGCACCGGATGCGCCTAGCAGCCGCAGGAAGGTGCGCCGATCGAAGCGCAAGCTCATGGGTCACAACTCCCCGGACAGCGCCAGTAGCGCCAAACCCGTTGCATAGGGGCTGCCTTCCCAGCCGCCGTCACCGCCCTGAAGCGCTCGCAGAGACGCCTGCTCTTCGGTTACGTCCTCGTCCAGAGCACGCAGGGCAAGGGCGCTGAGCGCTGTTGCCCAGGCAGTGCCTTCGTGGTGTGACTCGCGGTGCAGTGTTTCGAGGTCGGACGTTGTGATAGCTTCCACAAGACTATGTGTCAGGGCGACCAGCGCCAGGGCCGTCGGTTGCGCCCGCGCCGGCAACGCCGCACCGAACATGTAGGGGTTACCGACGTTCCAGCCACCCCCCTGGCAGCGACGGTCGAGCAAGTAGGCGACCGCCTCGTTCAGGCGCGGCTGCGCCCCCGTCGGCGGGTGGCGCAAGGCCAAAAGGGCCAGGGCCGTTGGCTCGACCCAGGTAGCCTGTCCGGGCTGCCAAGGCCAGCCATTCAGCTTGAGATCTATGCCCAGCACTGGGTCTTTGTCCTGCCCGACGTCGGTCTCCTGGAAGTGAAGGAAGTCGGCCGCCAACAACCAGTTCCTGCCGCGCTCGACGACAGCCGCCGCCAGACCGTAGCCGTCTAGCGCCAGTAGCGCCCAGGCTGTCTGCCAACCGCTGTCGCCGTCGCCCATCGTCAGCCCCCAGCCTCCGTCGGCGTTCTGGGCGGAAAGAAGCCAGTCCATGGCTGCCTCGCGCGCGAGCCGGTCGCGCGACGCGGCGGCTAGCCCGATCACGGCGGCAGACGTCGGCTCCACGGCCGATTGCTGGCCACCGAAGTAACCCCAGCCGCCATCGCCGTTCTGTGTTACCTCTAGATAGGAAACAGCCTGCTCAATCATCCTGTGCCTTTGTACGTCTCGGCAGCAGTCCTCTGCAAGTTGAGTCGCGGCCTTCGCCATGCTGGGTTCAAGCGGCGGCTTCGGCGGGCCGATAATCACCTGTCCGTGGCGAACACTGGATCGCCGCGGGAGGGGATGCGAGCGGACATGTCGCGGCGCCATCGTGTTGCTCTGGTCGTGACTCTTTGCCTGGTGGTGGCGGAACTGACCTTCCTCACCTGGAGCGTCAGGTTCATCCTGCACCCGGTCATGGAGCGGGAAGAAATCGGCGCCGTCGTCGCCCTCATGGCGCCCAACGAGATCTCGACGTCACCGGTCGTGCACGAGTTCGAGAGCGAGTTCGTGCGCTACCACGACGTTGACTATGCCCTGGCACAGTGCAACGGCACGAGCACGCTTCACGCTGCCTCCTTTGCCGTCGGCATCGGGCCGGGCGATAAGGTGATCACGCCAGCCTATACCTGGCACCTGGCGGTGGGGCCAACCCTCGCATCGCACGGTGTACCGGTGTTCGCTGACGTCGACCGGCATTCACTTTGCCTCATCCCGGAAGACGTTGAGCGCAAGATCACGGAGCGCACGAAGGCCATCTCCGTCCTGCACGCCTACCGCCACCCGGCGCCGATGGACGAGATCATGGACATCGCGCGGCGGCACAGACTGCCGGTGATCGAGGATTGCTCGCACGCGCACGGTGCTACCTACAAGGACCGCCACATCGGCACAATTGGCGACGTTGGCTGCTTCTCGCTGCAGGGCTCGAAGATCATCGTCGCAGGTGAGGGAGGTATGCTCGTCACCAACAACCGGCAGCACTACGCCCACGCCATCGCCCTCGGCCACTGCGAGCGGATACCAGAGGTCGGCGACAGTGAGTTCGCCAAGTACGCCTACAAAACTACCCGCGGCCGCCAGCCCGCTTCGGCTGCAAGTATCGCATCCATCCGCTGGCGGCGGCCATCGCCCTGGAGCAGTTCCGCAAGCTCGATCGCTTCGTGGCCATTGAGCGGGCGAACATGCGTCACCGGACCGAGCGGCTACAAGACCTGCACCCGGCCTTTCTACCCGCCTACGAGGCGTCGGAAGTGGAACGCGTCTGGCTCAACTACATTTGCAGCTTCGACGAGAAGACAGCGGGCATCCCGCGCGACAGTTTTGTCGAAGCTCTGAACGCCGAAGGGCTCCCTGCGACCGACGGCCACGCCGGCTACCTGCCGCTGTATTGTGGAACCCGCTTTACGAGGAGAAAGACCTCTACGGCAAGGGCTGCCCCTTCGCTTGCCCGCACTATGGCCGCACGATCACCTATCCCAGCGAGGGCCTCTGTCCCAATACCGAGCACCTCTGGCGCGGAACGGTCGGCCTGCCGGTCTTCTGGAACCGCACGCCGCGTGAGGTGCTCGATGCCGCAGCGGCCACCGTAGGCAAGGTGCTCGCGAACCCCGATCAGCTCGAGATGAATCGCCGCGGGTCGATCGGGTAGCCGCCCCACTCGTCGCGACACCGCTTCATCTCAAGCACGTTCTCCCTTGTCGCCCCGACCGCCAGCGAATGGGTCGAGCCCATGATGTAGCCACCGCCGGGCGCGGCATGCTCGAAGGCGTAGCGCGCATCGGCTCGAATGTCGTCAGGCGTGCCCAGGACGATGTGCTCGTGCCAGATGCCGCCCCACAGACAGAGCTTGCCGCCCACCCGCTCCTTGAGAGCCTTGATGTCCATACCGGCGCTCGCCTGGATGCCCTCGTAGCCGTCATAGAGCTCGGCGAGTTCGTGTATCACCGGCCAGGTGTGGCCGCAGCAGTGCTTGATCACCTTGAGACCGAGCCGGTGCGCCTCGTCCACCTGCGCCCTGTTCCAGGCGTACGCCATCTCGCGCCAAATGGCAGGGCTCGCCAGCATCCCCGTGCTGCTTCCGAGATCGCCGCAGGGCATGATGCCGTCCACTTCCAGCCTGGCGTAGAGCTGGACCTCGCGGACGAGGCGCCTACCCTGCACCTCAGCCAGCTTCCGGCTCAGCTCGGGCTGCAACAGCAAGTTCATCCAGCCTTCCTCCTCAGTGGCGCCGAAGGTCGGGTAGGTGACATCGCCACAGAGGAGCAAGATGAAGTGCGTGTCTTTCATTTCGCGCACGGCGTGGTGCACTAGCTCCCAGCGGGAGTCCTCGGGGTCGCCGAGCGGCTTCTGCACCAGGCGCGCGATCTCCTCGTCGAGGCCATCGAGCGTCGGCGCCACGTATGCATCCGGGTTCTTCCAGAAGGGCATGAGGTCGTGCGTGCTGGCCGAGACGTGGTAGATGTGGCCGTCCACGTCGCGGTAGGCCCCGTCCTCGATGCGCTCCATGGCGGGCGGGAGGTAGCCCTTCGGTGGCACCTGGCCGACGAAGACGATGTCCATGTCCAGTGCCTGCACCAAGTCCAGCCGGTCGCGTTTGTAGGACTCGACCACTTCGTCGCGCCGGCCGTCCCAGAGGGCCCGCGTCTCGCGCATCTTGGCTTGCACCAGCGTCTGGCGGCCGAGAATGTCCTCGTAGACGTTGTAGTCGATGGAGTGCTCGCCCCAGGGGATGCGGTCTGGCTCGCGATGCTCCAGCGCGGCGATCACTCGTTCTCTCGGCAGCATGCTGCGCTCCTTTCGATGGTGGCGGGCCGACTAGACGCGTGCCTCTGTCAGGCCGGGTCGGGTTGCCATATACTCGCATGTGAGCCGGCGAAAGGGAAAGCTCGAGGGAGACGCGATGAAGGTACACCTGGATACCGATCTGGGCGGGGACACTGACGACCTCTGCGCCCTCGCCTACCTACTGGCCCGCCCGGACGTGGAGTTGGTCGGAGTCACCACGTGCACCGAACAGGCGGGCAGGCGAGCCGGCTACGTCAGGTACGCTCTGCGAATGGTGGGGCGCGACGACATTCCGGTGGCGGCGGGAGCGGAGGGCTCGCTCGGCGGCTACCGCGGCGATTTCGGCGGGAGCGGACCGGGCCTACCCGACGAGTCCGAGTACTGGCCCGAGCCTGTCGCGCCCCTGCTCGGTGACGCCGGCAAGGCTCTGCGCCTACTCGATCAGAGCATTCGCGGCGGCGCCATCGTGGTGGGTATCGGCATCTATACCAACCTGGCCATGCTCGAGGCGGCGCGTCCCGGCCTACTGGCCGGCGCCAAACTGGTGCTGATGGGCGGCTATCTGCGCCCGCCGCGCGAGAGGCTGCCGGCCTGGGGGCCGGAGATGGACTGGAACGTCCAGCAAGATGCCTCGGCGGCTCGCCTTCTCATCGAGCGCTGCCGCCCGACGCTCGTGCCGCTGGATGTCACTCTGGAGACGTTCATCCGCGAGGCCGACTTGCCGCGGCTACGCCGGTGCGGCCCCATGGGCACGCTCCTGGCGCGCCAGGCGGCCGCACACGGGGCTTCCTGGCAGATGCCGGAGATGGGGCGGCGCCACGCAGGCCTGCCCGACGACCTGCTCAACTTCCAGTACGACCCACTCGCCTGCGCCGTCGCCACCGGGTGGGGCGGCGCTCACGTTGAGGCAGTCCGGCTCCAGGTGGCGAGCCAGGACGGGTGGCTAGTCGAGCGAGTAGTGCCGGACGGTGGTAGCGAGGCGCGGATTGTGACGGCCGTGGATGGGGAGGCCTTCAACCGGCACTGGGTGGACACGCTGTCGCAGGCCTGGGAGGGGACGTACTAGGCGGTACCTCTCGGTCAGTGGCTCGGCACGTGGGACGGCCCAGCGAGGCCCATGGCTGCTCGCGCGCCTCTTGCCTAGGCGCACGAGCAGCCACAGCCGAATATCGGCCGAAGTCATACGTGCAGACGGTTCGCGCGTACCTCGCGCCCTTCGCCGCTCCGGGAAGCTGCCCGGGACTCCCCCTCAGATGCCCAGCTCGTCCAGGAGGTACTGGCGGCTGATGGCGGCGCTCTTGTAACCGCAGACCCGCGGGCTGTCGAGCTCGACGCAGAGCACGCCATCGAAGCCAGCCTTCTGCAATTCAGCGGCGAAGGCCGGGAAGTTCACGACGCCGCGTCCCAGCTCGCGGAACTTGCTCCACCACGGAGCCCCCTCGGGCGCCAGGGGCTGGATGTCCTTGGCGTGGACGTAGCCGACGCGGCTGCCGTACTGCTTGGCCACCGCTACCGGGTCCATGCCACCGAGCACGCAGTGCGCCGTATCGATCGTCAGGCTGAGCAAGCCCGGCTCGAGATTGCTCATCATGTAGTCTAGCTCATGCTGGCGCTCCACATTGGTATCGAAATGCGGGTGCAGACACACGGTGAAGCCGAGGTTGCTCACTAGCTCGCAGATGCGCTTCGCCTGCTCGGCTGTCTGCGCCAGCACCTTCTCGTCCGGCCCACCTGGCACGCGCCGCCCGGCCTGCAGGTTCATCAGCTTCACACCGCGGCCCTGCAGGAGCTTGGCGTAGCGCCCGGCATTGGTGTAGTCCTTCTCGAAGTCGCCGGAGAGATGGTGATAGGCGCAGACAAGCTCCACGCCATGCTTGGCGAGCATGTCGTCAAGCTCCAAGGGGTTTCCCTCATAGAGAGCGGCGATGGAGCTGATGTTCTCCACCGCCCGGTAGCCGACGTCGCTGACCTCCCTGACTCCCTGCTCGAACTGCTCCTTGGCATTGATGCCCCACGTCCAAACGTTGATGCCCGCTCTCATCGCTACCTCCTCGGTGCAGCTATGGCGACCCGACGGTCGCGCCGGTTGCCCCCCGCTCGATACCGGCCCACTACGGCTGGCTGCCAGACAGAGCTGCCGGCAGGTTGCTCGCAGTGGAGTCATTCTAGGCCAAACCGTCCCGGCGTCCAGCCGGCAGTGCGCGCTCGAGCCCGAGATCCGCATACCGTTCTGCTGCCGGATTGTCGCATCCCGGCCTAATCGAAAGCAGTCGAGAGCCAATTGACAGATGCGTGGTTACACATTAAGCTATCTGCGAAAGGTGCCCGCGGCCTTGCGTGGCGAACTCACGCGTCCCCGCGGGTGTGCCTGTCAAGTCCTTCGACGAGGCTCGTATGGACGCGGTCTCCCTTGTGGCCACACCGCGTAGCGCGGGGGCAACCGAGCGCCGTGGCGCCATCGCCCAGGAGATCCAACACCGGGGCCGCGCGACCGTCGCCGAGTTGAGCCGGCAGTTCGGCGTCTCGCAGGTGTCGGTGCGCCAGGACCTCGCGCGCCTCGAGAGGGCCGGGCTGGTCAAGCGCGTGCGCGGCGGCGCTCGGGCCGTGTCCGACGGGGCCCACATCCCCAGCTTCGACGTACGCCTGTTGCAGGGCGTGGCTGTTAAGCAGGCCATCGGCAGGGCCGCGTCCGAGCTAATCCATCCCGGCGACATCGTCTTCCTCGATGCGGGCACGACGGTGCTCGAGGTGGCGCGCAGCATTCCGCGCCCGTTGCTGGAGAGCGGAAACCTTACGGTCGTCACACGATCGGCCATGATCCTCTCGCACCTCCGCGGCCGCCGGCGCACGCGTCTGATCGTGCTCGGCGGCGTCTATGTGCCCGATTTCGACGATTTCGTGGGCGAGGAGGTGGAGAACGCCCTGCGGGCGATACGCGTAGATACCCTTTTCATCGGCACCGATGGCCTCAGCCTCGAGCGCGGCGTCACCACGGACAACGTCCTCGAGACGGGGCTCTACCGCCTTATGGCGCGCTGCGCCAAGCGGCTGGTGCTGGTCACGGACTCCGGTAAGATCGGCCGCGACCAGTTCCAGGTCATTCTACCGCTCGACGCCGTTGATACACTGATCACGGACGACGGCGCGCCCCCCGATTTCGCAAAGGCTCTGCGCGCACGCGGGATGCAGGTCATCCTCGTGCCCAGGCCCTAGCCTGCCCGGAGGTACCCGATGCCCGACGCCGCCTCTGCTTCCCGTCTCTTCACCGATGACGACCTGGAGGCGCTCCACCACGCCTCCCTCGAGATCCTCGCCGACCCCGGCATGAGGATCATGTCCGAGACACTGCTGGACGCGCTGGAAGGACGCGGCGCCGGCGTGCAGCGTCCGGGGCAGGTGGTGCGTTTCCCGGCGCATCTGGTCGAAAGCACCATCGCCGGCATGCAAGAGGACCTGCGCCGGGGCCGCAGACCACTGCTGCTCAATGGCGTCGTCTCATCGAAGTGCAGCGGCGGTGTCCAGGCCAAGTTCGGCGGCGCCTGCATCGAAGTCCTCGACTGGGAGGGGCAGGTCACCCGCGCTCCCACGCGCCGGGACCTCGTCGACCTCGTTCGTCTTGGGGAAGCGTTGCCGGATGTAGCCACGGTGGGCAACCCCGTGACCTACCTCGCCGAGGACGACGGCCGACCGGTAGAGCCTCGCCTGCAGCGGGTGAAGACCGCCGCGCTGATCGCCCGCTACACGACGAAGGCGGGCGCCACCGAGGTCTGGAACCCGCGTGAGCTGGACTTCCTCCTCGAGCTTGGGGAGATCGTGCGTGGAAGCCGCGAAGCTTACCTGGCGGCGCCCTGTTTCGTTACCGCCAAGGAGACCATCTCACCGCTGATTCTCAACGAGGAAGCAGGCGACGTGCTCTTGCTCCTGGCTCGGCGCGGTCTGCCGACGACCATCATCCCCATGCCTCTCACCGGCGGCTCGTCGCCGATGTCGCTGGCGGCGAACGTCGTCATCTGCAACGCCGAGGTGCTCGGAGTGGCGACCGCCCTGCGCTGCGCCTGTCCCGATGCCTGGGTCGCCGGTGGTGTCATCAGCGGCGTTCTCGACATGGCCTCCGGCGCCGCCAGCTTCTCGGCGCCCGAGGCGATCCTTCAGGACCTGGGTATCGCCGAGCTGCACGAGCGTCGCTACGGCTTCGACTTCGCCATCGGCACCGGCTACACCGACGCCAAGTACCCCGGCATTCAGTCTGGGCTCGAGAAGCTGGGCAAGTTCTGGGCTTCTTACAACTCGGGGCGCGTGAACTACCCGGTTGGCTTGCTGAACGGCGGCAAGGCCTTCTCCGCCGAGCAGGCATTGGTGGATATCGAGATCGCCCGCTGGATACACGAGCTCGGCAAGGGCATGGAGGTCAGTCCC
>Ga0315274_10016909_pt1 | contig 10299 bp, 11 predicted proteins | sample YL17G02_20_MG_FD_203700 | JGI IMG/M metagenome (GOLD analysis project Ga0315274, IMG submission 203700) | Sediment microbial communities from Yellowstone Lake, YNP, Wyoming, USA - YL17G02_20 | ecosystem: Environmental > Aquatic > Freshwater > Lake > Sediment | place: USA: Wyoming | collected... | reverse complement strand
CTTTCCCCTGTTCCATGACAGCCGCAGGCCCGAAGGCCGATCGGGCTGGCTTCTTTGGCCTTTGGCGATCTGGAAGGACAGCGACGAGGCGCAGGTCTTCCGCCTGTTCTGGAAATTCATCAAGAAGAAGGACACGGCGCAGACGGAGTCCTTCGCCGTCAACCCCTTGTTCTATCGCGAGACCAACGCCGCGGGGGACGAATCGTGGTCGGCCCTGTTCGGCCTGATCTCGCGCACCCGCGAGGGCGCGAAGACGCATTGGCAGCTGCTGGGGATTCGGCTCGGCGCATGAGCCGCGAAGCTTAAGCGGCGCGGGCTTCGGCCTCCGAGGACAGAAGGGCCGACAGGGAACGCTGAAACAGGGAAAGAAAGCCGACGTAAAGGTAGCCGGCCTGGAACAGCATCATAAACGGCACGGTGAGGTACAGGCCCAGCCGGCACTGCTCGACCACGATGGCCGTGAAATACAGCCCCATGGCCAGCTCGGCCAGGGGAATCCACCGGCCGCGCCGCGCCGCGTACTTCATCCGAAGCCAGTGGGCCCCCTGCCCTTCGACGCGGTACTTGGCCGTGCGGACGAACTCGCCGGACCGTCCGAACAGGCCTTCCAGGACGGCCTTGGAGTTGTTGATCGACAGCCCGATGCCCAGGGCCATCAAGGCGGGCAAATGCAGCAGGGCGCGCCAGACGCCGCGCCCGATCTCCACCTGCGAGCAGATGTAGAACGCCCCAACCGAGACCGTGGCCGCGGCCAGCAGCGGGGTGTCCCACAGGAACAGGTCCAGCAGGCCGTAACGATGGCGCACGATCAAAGCCGGCCACATGAGGACCGACAGCAGGAGCATCAGCAGGTACGCCAGGTTGTTGGACAAGTGCATCGTGGCTTCGATTTTCACCTTCAGGGGAATGCGAGCCGTCCAGATGCCGCCCAGCAGTTTGACGCCCGTCTGAATGGCCCCCTTGGTCCAGCGGTGCTGCTGGCTCTTGAAGCCATTGATGTCGACGGGCACCTCGCCCGGGGCGGCCACATGGGGCAAGTAAACGAAGCGCCACCCGGCCAGCTGCGCCCGGTACGAAAGGTCCAGGTCTTCGGTCAGGGTGTCGTGCTGCCAGCCCCCGGCCTCTTCAATGGCCCGTCGGCGCCAGATGCCAGCCGTGCCGTTGAAGTTGAAGAATCGGCCCGAGCGGTTGCGCGCCGTGTGCTCGATGACAAAGTGTCCGTCCAGCAGTATGGCCTGGATGCGCGTCAACATCGAAGAGTCGCGGTTGATGTGGTCCCAGCGCATCTGGACCATTCCGACGGCGGGATCGGCTAAATGGGGGATGGTGCGGCGCAGCGTGTCGGGCGAGGGGACGAAATCGGCGTCGAAGATGGCGATGAACTCGCCGCGGGCCTGGCGCAGGCCGGCTTCCAGGGCGCCGGCTTTGTAGCCCTCCCGGTTCTGTCGGTGGATATAATGGATGTCCAGGCCGGCCTGGCGTTGGCGCTCCACGGTCCGGCGGGCCACTTCCTGGGTTTCGTCGGTCGAATCGTCCAGGACCTGAATTTCCAGGGCGTGGCGGGGGTAGTCCAAGGCGGCCACGGCCTCAATCAGGCGTTCCACGACGTAATACTCATTGTACAAAGGCAATTGAACCGTGACGGCGGGGGCGTGATCCGGGTCAAAGCCGCCGGCCTGATGAACCCGCCGCCGGTAGCGGTAATACAAGTAAACCATGTAAAGACGGTGAAGTCCGAAAACCGCCAGGGTTCCAAGAGTCGCCAGGTATAATGCCAAAACCAGTGACTCGTGCCACGCCATCGCTCTCACCGCCCGAGTCCTCTCTCCCTACGTCTGACCATTTTAGGCCCCATAGAACCGGAGCGCTGAAGCAGTGAAGTCAGAGATCTTACGCGAGTTGTTCATCGTACCTTGCTTTTCGTGGTTGTCAAATCCTTTCCGCATGCCTTTCTGGCCCAAGGCGCCTTCCGCGGCCCCCTCTGGCCGCGCTCCTCCCGGGCTCGGGGCTTTTCCGGGGGCCTGTCGGGCGCGATTCCCAAAGAATTTGTGGCTTTTGAGGATACGCGATGGGTTTTTTGGTTGCAATAGTCTGTCGGGGCTTCTAGATAAACGCCGTGGCGCGTCAGGAGGCCCCTTTGGGCCGCTTCCCAGACGGAAGCGCCCTCCAAGCCTTCCTGCGCGCGAGCAGTTCAATCTGTCTGGCGCCTGGCCCCGCGGGGGGGGGCGCTGGGATTGTGTCCCGGAAGTTGCTTCCATGGTGTGTTTTGTCCTATCGTGCATGTGAAGCGTTGAGACGGCGGCTGTCAAAGGCGGGCGCCAAACGCTTCAGTTATGAAAATATTTGCCGGACAGAACACTGGCATGAAGCCCAACGGCGAGGGTTCCTCGGAGCGGGGCCGGCAGATCCGCCAAGCCTCCATCGCTCTGACCATTCCCATGGTCATGGCCGCGGGGCCGCTGGTCGGGTGGGGATTGGCTTGGGCGGCGCGCCGCTGGCTTAACGCCCCGGATTGGTTCACCCCCATCGCCATCGGCCTGGGGCTGGCCGCGGGAATCCGGCAGACGATTCAGCTCATCCGGCGATTGGAGCCTTAACAGGCTGTCGAAAAACCGCGTTGAGGCCAGAAAGGCCGGCTTTGGCCCGGCCCATGGCAACTCCCGGGACACAATGCTAGATGCCTCATACGCAAAGATTTAGGCCGCCCTTTCAGGGCCGGCTTCCCGGTTGTCCGGCACACCCAGGGCGTTGCCCTGGGCTGGGCCAGTTTGCCCTTTCGGGGCAGTGAACGACTTTGTCAACAACCTGTTTAGCCGAGGGCCAAGGCCTTGAAGCCCCAGCGCGGTCTCAACCCGGCTTTGGATTTGGCGTTCCTGAAGCGCTGCTATTGGGCGTTGATGGCTTCGGTCCTGGTGATCGGCGCCTTTGCCTCCGTTTACTTTTCGGCGCCCTGGGCCGGCCACTACGTCGTCGCCGGCCTGTGGATGAACGTCAACGCCGTGCTTCTGGCCCGGCTGCTGTGGGCCGCGACCTCCACGCCCAGACGCCTGGCTCCGGTCCTGCTGCTCCTGCTGGGCAAGCTTCTGTGGTACGGCTGCCTGGCTGTGTATTGCCTGGAATGGCGCCCCGCGCCCGGCGCCCTTGTGGCCGGCGCGCTGACCCCTCCGGGGGTCTTCGTTCTCAAGGCTCTGGGCTGGGCCTGGGTCCATCAGCGCCGAATCCCAGCCGAAGCAAGTTTCCCTACCGAGGCCGGCCGTTGAAACGCCCAGTCCTTTCATCCTTCGTAGCCGCGGCCTTGGCCGGCTTTCCTTGGTCGGGCGCTTGCGCCTTCGGGGCCGAAGGGGCCGAGGGGCCCCCGGAGGTCCCCAATATCTTCCTTCTGATCCAAGGCCTGCTGCCGGAAGACAGCCCGCTGCGCCACTTCCTGCACGCTCATTTTCACAAGGGCTGGGAAAACGTGGTTTTTTCGTTCCTGATTGTGGGCGCGACTTACCTGGTCTTGGCCAAGGGAATGGCCCGGCGCCTGCGCAACCCGGGGCGTTTTCAGGGCGCCATCGAGGCCCTGGGCGAGACCGCGTTCAACTTCTTCAAAGAGGTCATGGGCGAGCGCAACGCCCGGGACTTCATCCCCCTGGTCGGCGCCTTGTTCTTCTTCATCTTTTTCAACAACATCATCGGCATTGTCCCGCTGTTCGCCGCCCCTTCCTCGACGTGGAAAACCACCTTCGCCCTGAGCATTCCGGTCTTCCTCATCGTGCAGACGGTGGGGATTGTGCGCTGCGGCTTGTGGGGCCGGATCCACCATTTAATGGGCTCGCCGAAAGACGCCGTGGGATGGGCTTTCGCCCCCCTGATGTTCTGCCTGGAGGTCATCGGGGAGTTGGTCCGGCCGGTCTCCCTGGCTTTGCGTCTCTACGGCAACATTCTGGGCGAGGACATTCTGATCGGGGCGTTCGCCATGATGGGCGTGATGTTGATGGGCTTTCTGGGCGCGCCGAAGTGCCCCATCGGAATTCCGTTGCAGTTCCCGTTCCTCTTTCTGGCCTTGCTGACCAGCACGATTCAAGCGCTGGTCTTTTCTCTGTTGGCCTCGATCTACATCCTGCTGGCCTTGCCGCACGAGGAGCATGGCGAAGAAGAAGGGGCCGCCCATTCGTGAGAATCCAGAGGCGGCCTTTGGAATAGCAGAAATCCATTTCGTGGAGGGTGAAAGAAATGCAGGAGCAAGTCGCAGTTGCCGCGCAAGCCGTGAATCTGCTGCATCTGGCCTATCCCCTGGGGCTGGCCATCGCCGTCATCGGATCGGGATTCGGCCTGGGACGGGCCGTCAGCGCCGCCATGGAGGCCATCGGACGGCAGCCCGAGGCCGCCGGACGGATCCAGACGGCGATGATCATCGGCTGCGCCTTCATCGAGGCCTTGACCATCTACGTCTTGATTTCGGTCTTCCTCGTGCCGAAATGAACGGCTTGGGCCCCCGGGGCGCAATGCCATGACGCCGCAGCCGCGCGGCGCCGCAACGGCCGCGTGAGCCGCGGCGGATCTCCTTGACAGCAAGCGAGTCGCGCCATGAGTCCGATCGAACTGATTGCCCAGGTTCTCTCCCAGGCCCTGGCCTTCTTCCTGTTCTTCTGGATTTTGAAGAAGTACGCCTGGGGGCCGATCCTCAACCTGATCGACGAGCGCAATGCCCGGATCGAACAGAGCTTTCACCGCGCCGAAGAGGCCGAGAAGAGCGCCGCGCAGCTGAAGGAGCGGTACGAAACGCACCTGCGCGACATCGAGGCCGAGGCTCGCGAGCGAATCCAGGCCGCGGTCAACGAGGGCCGGCGCGTGGCGGATGAAATCAACGAGAACGCGCGCGCGGAGGCGCGCCGCATCCAGGAAAAAGCCCGCCAGATGGCCGAGATCGAACTGGCCAAGGCGCGCATCGAACTGAAGGACGACGTGGTTCGGCTGACCCTGGCCGCCGCCGAACGGCTGATCGGCGAGCGGTGCGACGAGGCCTTGCACCGCCGTCTGGTCCAGCGCTTTGTTGAGGAATTGAGCCGCCAGCCATGATGAAAACCGGCGCCAAGTTCCATCGCCAGGCGACGTTCAACTACGCCCAGGCCCTGATTAACCTGGCCAAGCGCAAAGGCCGGGACCTGGGCGCGCTGGCCGAACAGGCCGGCGTCATTCGCCAAGCCGTCGAACACGAACAGGCCCGGCTGCGCCGGTTCCTCGAGGGGCCGCAGATCCCCACCGAGGACAAGATGAACCTGGTCCGCAAGGTCCTGGGCGGCCAGGCCGACGAACTGTTTGTCAACCTGTTCTGCCTCCTGGTCAAGCGCGACCGCTCGGCCCTGGCCTCCGGCGTTCTGGAGATCTTCGCCGACATGGTGGCCTCGGACCAGGGCATTCACTACGGCAGAGTGACCACGGCCGTGACGCTGGACGAGGCCCAGCGCCGGGGGCTTCAAGCCGCCCTGGAGCGATTCACCGCCCGGCGCCTGCGGATCACCCACGCGGTCGATCCCTCGATCCTCGGCGGCGTGGTCTTTCAATACAAGGACCTGCTGATCGACTCCAGCGTCCGGGGCCGCTGGACGGAGCTGCGCCGGCGGCTGGAGGCCATCCGCGTCGTTTGAAGGATTCACCCGGCGCGGGGCGCCTGGAGCGCGCCGAGCCTATTGCGGGAGCATGCAAGCCATGGCGTTAAGACCCGAAGAAATCACCTCCATCATCGAACGCGAGCTGGAGCAATACGCCGGCCGCTTGGAGGTCGAGAGCGTCGGCACGATCCTGCGGATCGGAGATTCGATCGCCACGATCTACGGATTGCACGACGCGATGATGGGCGAACTGATCGAATTCCCCGGCGGCGTCATCGGCATGATCCTCAACCTCGAAGAGAACACCATCGGCGTGGCCCTGTTCGGCTCCGACGTGGGCATCAAGGAAGGCGACACGGTCAAACGAACCGGCCGCATCGCCTCGATTCCGGTGGGCCCGGCGCTGGTCGGGCGCGTGATCGACTCGCTGGGGCAGCCGCTGGACGGCAAGGGGCCCATCGCCGCCGCGAAATACCGCCCGATCGAGGGCGGGGCGCCCAACGTCGTCCACCGCCAGCCGGTCAAGGAGCCGCTGATGACCGGGCTGAAGGCCATCGATTCGATGATCCCCATCGGCCGCGGCCAGCGCGAACTGATCATCGGCGACCGCCAAACGGGCAAAACGGCCATCGCCATCGACACCATCCTGAATCAGAAGGGCGGAGATGTGATTTGCATCTACGTGGCCATCGGCCAGAAGGTCTCCAGCGTGGTCGGCGTGGTCCAGCGCCTGGAGGAAGCCGGCGCCATGGACTACACGATCGTGATCAGCGCCCCGGCCGACTGCGCCGCCCCTCTGCAATACATCGCCCCGTACGCCGGATGCGCCATCGGCGAAGAGATCCGCGACAACGGGGGCCACGCCCTGTGCATCTACGACGACCTTTCGAAGCAGGCCGCGGCGTATCGCCAGCTGTCGCTGCTGCTGCGCCGCCCGCCAGGCCGCGAGGCCTACCCGGGGGACATCTTCTATTGCCACAGCCGCCTGTTGGAGAGGGCCTCGAAGCTGGACGAGGCGCATGGGGGCGGGTCGCTGACGGCGCTGCCCATCATTGAGACGCAGGCCGGCGACGTTTCGTCCTATATTCCCACGAACGTCATCTCCATCACCGACGGGCAGATCTACCTGGAGCCCGACCTGTTCTATTCCGGCATTCGCCCGGCCATCAACGCCGGCTTGTCGGTTTCCCGCGTCGGAGGCCACGCCCAGACCAAGGCCATGAAGGCCGTCGGCGGAAAACTGAGGCTGGAGTTGGCGCAATACCGCGAGCTGGCCGCCTTCGCCCAGTTCGGCTCCGACCTGGACAAGGCCACCCTGGCCCAGCTGAGGCGCGGCGAGCGGCTGACCGAGATCCTCAAGCAGCCGCAATACGAGCCGCAGCCCCTGGCCAGGCAGGTGGTCATCATCTTCGCCGCCACCGGCGGATTCCTCGACGACCTGCCGGCCAGCCTCTGCGGGCGTTTCGAAAAGGAAATGCACGAATACCTGGGCGAGCGCTACCACGACATCTACCACGACATTGAGACGAAGAAGGAAATCTCGCCTGAATTGGAGCAGAAGATGAAACAGGGCGTGGCGGAGTTCAAGCGGCAATTCGTGGACAATCAAAATCTGAAAACTGAAAACTGAAAACTCTACGGAGAATGGGAAGAGGAATGCCGGGCGAAAGAAACGAAGAGGACCAGAAGCGGCGCGCCGAGGATCTATGCGAGCGCACGAAGAGGTTCGCACTGCGGATCATTCGGCTGTACACCGCGCTGCCCAAGTCAACGGCGGCGCAAGTTCTGGGCAAGCAGTTGTTACGGAGCGGAACATCTGTCGGCGCCCATTATTGGGAAGCCCGAGGCTCGCGCTCGGCGGCGGAATTCGCCAGCAAACTCCAGGGAGGATTGCAGGAACTGCGCGAAACGAGTTACTGGTTGGAGCTTTTGGCTGACGCAGGAATCGTTCCAAAGGCAAGGCTGGAACCCTGGAGGCGCGAAACGCAAGAGTTGACGGCGATTTTCGTTTCCTCGGCCAATACAGCCAAGAGACGCAGCCGGGGAAAGTGAGCGTGGACTGCGCCGTTGGATTCGATGAAGCTCCAGGTTCTTATCCGTGTTTGGCGTTGTGTTTCTGGTCCGGTGTTTTTAGTTCTGTGTTCTTAGTTCTGTGTTTTGCGTTTGGTGAAGCATGGCTGAAACCCTGAAACGCCTGCGCCGCCGGGTGCGCTCCGTCATCAACGTGCGCCAGATCACGCGCGCCATGGAAATGGTCGCGGCCGCCAAATTGCGCCGCACCCAGGGCATCCTGAAGGCCGGCCGCCCGTATGCCCGCAAACTCCAGGAGCTGCTCGGGCGCCTCGCGGCCAGCGAGGCCGCCTCCGCCCATCCGCTGTTCGAGCCGCGCGAGGCGGGCCGCACCACGTTGGTCGTGTTCGCCTCGGACCGCGGCCTGTGCGGCGCCTTCAACTCCAATCTGTTCTCCGCCGCGGAGCGCTACGCCCTGGAACGCGGCCGCGAAGGGCTGGAGCTGTACTGCGTGGGGCGCAAGAGCCTGGCCTATTTCTCCAAACGCGGATGGCCGATCTGCGGCTCGATGACGGATTTCAGCGGCAACATCGACCTGGAGCGCTCGAACCGCCTGGGCGCGGAGCTGAAGGAGCGCTACCTGGCGGGGCACACCGACGAGGTCCTGCTTCTTTACAGCGCCTTTGTCTCCACCGCCCGGTTTCGGCCCGCCGTCGAGCGGTTCCTGAATCTGGAGCGCGAAGCCTTGATGAGCGGGGCGGCCGACCGGCGTCCCGACCGGCGCGCCGCCATCGACTACATCTTCGAGCCTTCGGTCCGGGAGGTCTTCGACAGCCTCGTGCCGCGCTACCTGCAGGCCAAGATCTACATCACCTTCGCCGAGCAGTTGACCTCCGAGCACAGCGCCCGGATGCTGGCCATGCACAGCGCCACGGAGAACTGCCAGGAGTTGCGCGATTCGCTGACGCTGCGGCTGAACAAGGCGCGCCAGGCTTCGATCACCAAGGAGTTGCTCGACATCGTCGGCGGCGCCGAGGCGCTGCGGGGGTAGACTTCGGGATGTCAGATTGGTATGATCTTAGTCGACAGAACCTGCGCGCGGCAGAGGCGTTGTGTGACAAGCGGCTTTTTCGCGGCTCCGTTTCACGAGCGTACTACGCCGCATACTGTCATGCGACCGGACGCTTGGCGGCATCTGGAGTGCACTTTGGGGGCGGCTACCAGAACCCTCAGCACAAGAAGCTTCCCACGCTTGTTCGAAAGAACCTGGCCGCCAAGAAAATGGCCGATGTGATCAAGGATTTGGGCATTTTGAAAAGCGCGCGGGTGGAGGCGGAGTACGTGCCAAGCGCCCCAGTTACGGCCAAGCTTGCGCGACATTGCCTCCGATATGCCCGAACCGTGATATCGAGTTTGTAGGAAGAACGCCATGGACGCCATCAACGAGCATGCCCATTACATCGCGGAGCGTCTCAAACAATCCCTTGAGAGGCACAACAGGGTGCCTGTCAAGTTCCTGGAGCAGGACATCCGCGAGGATGAGGAGCATTGGTGGGTCGTGCCAGTCTGGCCCGCCATTTCGATCGCCGAACGCTATCCCTATTATGAAACGCTTGCGGATGTGGAGATGGAACTGGAGGAAGAGGGAATCCACATCACGTTAGTGCCGACAGAGCCGCCCAGCTGATGATCTAGTGACAGACAAAGCCGGGGATTGGGAAGGCAGGATAGAATTTCAGCAGTTTCTCTTCCGATTTGTTCAGTCGTTGGGAGAAGTTGGCTGATACAAAGGATCAACGCTATGAGCGAAAACATCGGCCATGTGCGCCAGGTCATCGGTCCCACGTGCGACATCGAGTTTCCCTCCGAGTCGCTGCCCAACATTCTTAACGCCATTCGCATCGAGGACGAAGCGCGCGGCATCAAACTGACGGTCGAAGCGGCCCAGCACCTGGGCAACAATCTGGTGCGCTGCATCAGCATGGCCTCGACCGACGGCTTGGTCCGCGGCATGCAGGCCTTCGACACCGGAGGGCCCATCACCGTGCCCGTCGGAGAGCAGGTCCTGGGGCACATCTTCAACCTGGTGGGCGAAATCCTGGACGACCGCGGCCAGCTGCCCCACCCCGAACATCGCCTGCCCATCCACCGCCCCGCGCCCACGTTCACCGAAACCAAGCCGGCCACGGAGATGCTGGAGACGGGGCTGAAGGTGGTCGATCTCCTGGCGCCATACGCCAAGGGCGGCAAGGTCGGCCTCTTCGGCGGCGCCGGAGTGGGCAAGACCGTCCTCCTGCAGGAATTCATCCACAACATCGCGCGCGAGCACGGCGGCTACAGCGTCTTTGGCGGGGTCGGCGAGCGCACGCGCGAAGGCAACGACCTGTGGCTGGAAATGAACTCCACGGGCATCATTTCCAAGGAGCCGGGCAAGTCCAAAGCCGCCCTGGTCTTCGGCCAGATGAACGAGCCTCCGGGCGCCCGCCTGCGCGTGGCTCTCTCGGCTCTGACCATGGCGGAGTATTTCGCCCACGAAATGGGCCAGGACGTCCTGCTGCTCATCGACAACATCTTCCGCTTCGTGCAGGCCGGAAGCGAGGTCTCGGCCCTGCTGGGGCGCATGCCCTCGGCCGTGGGCTATCAGCCCACCCTGGCCACGGAGCTGGGCAACTTGGAGGAGCGCATCACCTCGACG
>Ga0315274_10016905_pt1 | contig 10300 bp, 9 predicted proteins | sample YL17G02_20_MG_FD_203700 | JGI IMG/M metagenome (GOLD analysis project Ga0315274, IMG submission 203700) | Sediment microbial communities from Yellowstone Lake, YNP, Wyoming, USA - YL17G02_20 | ecosystem: Environmental > Aquatic > Freshwater > Lake > Sediment | place: USA: Wyoming | collected... | reverse complement strand
AATGGCCCCGGTCTTCTCGAAATCCGTGATGAAGAAGTCCGCTTCCTCGAAGGTCGTCCCCATCGCTCCGAAACACACGGCGAACTTCTCCTCCTTGCCGAGGAGGCGCGCCTGGCGGGCGACTTGCGCGGCAATCTTGGAATGAGGAAGGCCTGAACCGGAGAAAATCGGGAGTTTCTGCCCGCGCACGAGCGTATTCATGCCGTCTATCGCGGAGACGCCCGTCTCGATGAACTCGATCGGATAATCTCGTGAGGTTGGATTGAGGGGATTGCCGTTGATGTCGAGTTTCTTTTCCGGAATGATGGGCGGGGCGCCATCCTTGGGCCTCCCAGCTCCGTCGAAGACGCGCCCTAAAATGTCGGGTGACACCGGCAACTCCAACCCGCGTCCGAGGAATTTCACTTTCGCACTGCTAATGTCAATGCCGCGGGTTCCCTCGTACACCTGAACCAGAGCCATGGTCTCGGAAATCTCTAGCACCTGTCCCCGGCGCACGCTGCCGTCGCCGAGCTGAATCTCGCACAGCTCGTCGTACTTGACGCCCTCAATCTTCTCCACGACGAGCAACGGTCCGCTGATTTCCGTTACGGTGCGATATTCCTTAAGCACCTTGCTCTCCTTCCGCTTTTTCCTCTCGCGCCTCGCCTTTCGCCTGCTTCAGTGTCTCGAGTTCGTTTTTCACCTTCTCGGCGATCGCTTCGATTTCCCCGATCTTCTCCTCGTCAATGAATTTCGCGCGACTGATGTCCTGACGAACCGAGACGGAAGTGATGTCCTTCAACTCGACGTCCTGGTCCACCAGTTCCTTTGCGTAGCGGTAGAACTCTATGATGTTTCTCAACAGGTGATACTGCTTCTCGATGGAGGTGTACGTGTCGGTTTCGTCAAAGGCATTCTGATGGAGGAAATCCTCGCGAATGGACCGTGCGCATTCCATGATGAGGCGGTCCTGGGGAGAGAGCGATTCCACGCCGACGAGACGAGCAATCTCAGCGAGCTCGTCCTCCAGTTGAAGCAGACGCATCGCCTCCGTGCGGACTTGGTTGAAGTCCACGTGGACGCTATCCGCGAAAAACTCCGCGAGCTGCTCCAGGTACAGCGAGTAACTCAGCAGCCAGTTGATCGCGGGAAAGTGCCGCATGTAAGCCAGCCGATCCTCCAACCCCCAGAAGACCTTGACCACCCGGAGAGTCGCCTGAACCACCGGGTCAGACAGGTCGCCCCCTGGCGGGGAGACGGCGCCCACGATGCTCAGGGTGGCTTCCCGGTCGGGCTTGCCGAGGCACTCGACCCGACCGGCCCTCTCGTAGAAATCGGCGATCCGGTACGCGAGATAAGCCGGATAGCCTTCCTCTCCCGGCATTTCCTCCAGTCTTCCGGAGATTTCCCGCAGTGCCTCCGCCCACCGAGAGGTCGAATCCGCCATCACTGCCACATGGTAACCCATGTCGCGGTAGTATTCGGCGAGGGTGACGCCCGTATAGACGCTCGCTTCCCTTGCCGCCACGGGCATGTTCGAGGTGTTCGCGATCAGCACGGTCCGCTCCATCAGCGTTTCCTTGGTGCGGGGGTCCTTGAGCTTCGCAAAAGACTCTAACACGTCGGCCATCTCATTTCCGCGCTCCCCGCAGCCGATATACACGATGATGTCTGCGTTAGACCATTTCGCAAGCTGATGCTGGATGACGGTCTTCCCGCTGCCGAAGGGACCCGGCACGCAGGCTGTTCCCCCCTTGGCGATGGGAAACAGCGTGTCAATCACCCGTTGCCCCGTGACAAGTGGTTCCTTCGGAGGGAGGCGACGGCGAACCGGCCGGCCGGTTCGCACGGGCCATTTCTGCTTCATGGAAACCGAGACCGTCCCATTCGTCGTCCGGAGGCGGCAGACTTCTTCCTCTACGGTGAACTCGCCCCCGCGGATTTCTTCGATGGTTCCCTCCACTCCGGGCGGGACCATGACCTTGTGCACGACGACCGGACTTTCGGGGACCTCCCCGAGGATGTCGCCAGGGGTAACCTCGTCCCCCTTTTTCGCAGTGGGTTTGAAAGCCCATTTCTTTTTTGGGTCAAGGGCTGGCAACTCCACCCCTTTCTGGATGTAGTCGCCTCCCTGAGCGCGGATGACATCGAGGGGGCGCTGAATGCCGTCGAAGATGGCGCCGATAAGGCCGGGTCCGAGTTCTGCGGACAGGGGCTGGCCCGTGGACACCACAGGCTCCGGCGGACCAATTCCCGCCGTCTCCTCGTAAACCTGGATATAACACTGGTCTCGTTTCAGCCCAATGATCTCACCAATGAGACCTCTTTCGCCGACGCGCACCACGTCAAACATCCTCGCACCGCGCATTTCTTTGGCCACGACTAACGGGCCGGAAACACGTGCGATTTTCCCTTGAATCACTTTTTCTCCCTGCCTGCCCGTTTTCGCGCAGGTGCTTGAGGCCCTGCGCCTCGCACCGTGCGCGCTTTTGGCCCCCCCGCCCGAGCGGCCAGGGAGGCATCAGATTTCAGCTCCAACTGCTTTCAGTGTCGCAAGCCGGATGCGTTCCGCTGCCAGCCCGATACCGGGCTGCCTTTCCGGGACAAGAATCACCGCTGGCAAAGGTCTGAGATAGTAGGGTTCCAGAATCGTTTTCATCTCCGCCGCCAGCGTCTCTGATACGAAGATTGCCGAATATCCTGCCTTGGCGATTTTCTCCCAGAGGCGCGGCCCCTGCCGCGCGTCCTCGGCGCTGTACACATCAAACCCCATGGCTCGAAAAGCCAACGCCGCTCCTTTTGAGCCAAGAAAAGCGATAGGCGAAGTTCTGATAGTGTCTTCCGGCTCAGGCATAACTGCTCCTCAAAAGCTCTCGCACCGTCTCCGCGGGCAAAGACCTTTCTTTCCCGTACAGGATTGTCCGCAGCCGCGTCACTTCGTTTTCCTTGGCAGCGATGTATCCCACAAGCGGCTCAAGCCCGAAACAATAGCTCTTCGCCTTTCGCAGGAACTCGATCAAATAATCGTCCATCAGCTTGTCGAGAACCGACAGGTCGTTCTTTGCCTGGAACGCATGCAGCGCATCCTTCAGGAGTTTGCGATAGCTGTCGTCGCGCACCTTCGGGACCACGTCTGCCATAGGGGTGCCGAAGTTGGCCCTGAAGAACGCCTCCTCAATGCTGCCGCCCGGCAGAAGGCTCTCCGCCAACTTCTCCTCTGTCCATCCCATCGCCTGAAATCGCCAAAACGTTCGGAGATTTATCAGATCAATCGTCCTTCGGGCATATTCTTTGAGAAAGGGATTGACGCCCAGAACCTCCAGGAACGTTTCGTAATAGAGCCTGTCCAGAGGCGCCTCGATCTGGTCCAGGGCGATGCCCTCGTGGACTCTACCCAACGCAGCAAGAGTCGTCTGTGCCACGAAGGGGTCAACGTCGCCTTCGAACGTTTTCTCGTCGAGAACACGGTTCATTTGTTCGGGCGACAGAAAGCCGACTTTCGAAAGTCCTTGCGGCTCAAGACCGACAAGCCTTGCCTTCAAGAGCGTTTTTAGGTTGTGAAAATCGTACCTCAGTCGGAGAATCTTGATGACATTGCTTCCCAGAGAAAGCTGGCACAGGAGGCCGTACGCGAGCCTGAGTTGCTCTTCGAGGACGTTCTCCAGAACCTGCAGGCGAGACGCCTGCGCTACATCCGCCGCGGCGATGCCCTCGGAGTAATCGGGGAATTCGCTCAAAGCCCGGAGCGACTCCCCGCTGCGAAGCGGGGTTTCCTCGTCGAGCAATCTCTCCATATCCCCGGGGGAAATCAAGCGCGCCTCCAGCGCCTTGATCCGCCCCACAGCGTACGTGTAGCGGGTGTCGGTCCCTGGCCTTTTTGCCTCCCTTCTCTCCTTCATTCCTTATCTCCGAACAGAATTCCCGCCACTTCCGCCTGCAATTCATCCTCGAGTTGGTCGAGCAGAGAACCGAACGAGCAATCCATTTCCGCATCCTCTGTCCGGAGAACAAATCCGCCCCGCAAGCGGGGCGACGTCCCCTCTAATTGGAGTTGTCCTTTCTTGCCCGCTCTTCTCAGCTCGTCGTTCACGGCGTCAACAAACTTCGGGTCAATTCTCTTCTGGTCCTCGGGTGAGATGAGAATCCGCTCCTCTCCGCTGACGACCAGCTTCAGGAGCATCTTCCGAACGAAAGCGTGGTACTCCTCCGTCGGCAGGTGCAAAAGCTCCTCCAGCGCCGCTTGAAAGCAATCCTCCATGAGCCTCCGCCTCTCCTTCAGGACCTCCTTGCGATGCTCCAGCTCCGCCGAAACGGAAGCCCGCCGCCTCTCCTGTTCCGCCTTCTGCGACGCCTCCTTCAGGATTCTTTCGCGGATTTCCTGGGCCTGCGACTCGGCTTTCGCAATGACTTCCTGCCGCTTGAGGCGACCTTCTTCCTCGATCGCCCGTGCTTTTTCCTCGGCACTCTTTCCGATTTTTCTTAGGATGCCTTCCAGCGCCATTCTCAGACCTTCACGCCTTGAAGCAGGAGAAAACCGGCCACGAGACCGATCACAGCGTAGATCTCAACGAATACGGGGAGGACTATCGCTTTGCCGGTCTCCTCAGGTCTCTTGGCGAGCATCCCGATAGAGGCAACGGCGACCTTGCCCTGGTGGATTGCAGAAATGCATTCCACGAAGGCAACCACAAACGTGATGGCGAAAATCTGCCATCCCTGAGACACGGTCACAGTCTTGATCGCCCCCAACAGGTTCACCTTGATTATCACGAGAAAGCCGAGTACAAAGCCATAGAACCCCTGCGTTCCCGGAATCCCGATCAGCGGTACCAAACGCCCAAACTTCTCCGGGTCCTCGCTCAGGACTCCGGCGGCGGCCTGGCCTGCCAGCCCCACTCCAATTGCCGAGCCAATTCCGGATATGGTCGTCACCGCGATGGCGCCGGCTATGGCTAAAATCAGTCCCAGTTCCATTATGTCGCCTCCTTAGAATCTGCAGGCGAGACGCCTGCGCTACGTCATTCTTCAACCACAACGAATTTGTTCTCGATTGACAAGGGCCGGAAAGGCCTGCCCGTACTGCTGACGAATTTCGAGAAAAATTCCACGAACTGCAGTCGCAGCGAATGAACAAACGCCCCCAACACGTTGACGGCAAGCGTGAAGATGTGTCCTCCCACGAGGATGATGACGGTGAAAACGGTACCCACGACGGGAATCATGTCGCCCAGGCTTGACGCAATGAGGTTAAGTGTGGAAGCCATGGCCCCCGTCACCAATCCAAGGGCCCATAACCGCGAATACGAAAGGATGTCGCTCAAGTACCCCGACACCGCCCAGTACACGCCAAGCCCGCCAAAGAAAACCTTACCGAAGAGGGAGGGCTGGTTTCTCCCGGACGCCAATAAGATGACCGTGCTGCCCAGAACCGTCAAGATTACGAACGGCATCACCGCCTCCTTCGATAAGGTCCCCAGAAATATCAGGCCGATGCCCGTCAGCCCAGCGAGAAGAACGAATATCGGCAGTTGGTCCACCAACACGGCCGCGTAGTGCTTCTGACGGATGTTGCCATAAGCCGCTGCGGCATATCCGGTCCCGATCTGAATAATGCCAAAGATGAGAGCGATGTTGAGCACCTTGACGGGGCGTTCCATGGGATTGAACACAATCGCCGGAATGCCGAACAGACCCCCCAGCCAGCTCCCCGCCAGGGCTCCCACAATTGTCGCCGAAACCCCGCAATAGAACATGAGACGGAAGAACCGTGTTCCCTGCCACCCCATCCTCAATTTCTTAAGAGCAAGGATCGAAACGAAAACAAGAGCCAGACCATAGACGGCATCTCCGAGGCAAAACCCAAAAAAAACGAAGAAAAACGGTGAAAGAAACGGCGTGGGATCAACGCCACCATAGACCGGATACCCGTAAATTCTCGTCAGGAACTCGAACGGCCGCACCCATCCTCTATTTCTGAGGAGCGTCGGCACCACGTCATCTGGCGATGGCTCGGAGACATAGACTTCGACCGTCCCGAGTCGCTCCGGAAGCTCCCTTTGAGCCGCCGGAGCGTCCCCTGCTCTTATCCACCCCTGAAGAAAGAAGGTCTCCTGGCTGTAGAGGAGATGGTCCTTGGTGCTTTCATTTCGCTCCAGATTCGAGAAATAGTCCAGAAGAGCCGCCACCTTGTCCTCTTCGGGAAGCAGCTTCTTCGCCTCCTCGAGGTGCGCGAGCCGCTGCGACTCCAATCGCTCTTCTTCGCTGGCTATGTCTTTCAGGGCGTCCTCGGCTCGCCCGCGGTAATGAGGCAAATGGTGAAACACAAACTCATGCTGCCTCAGTACCTCCGTCACTTCTTCCTCGGCGACCTTAAGGTAAACGATGACAAGAAAGACGCCCTGCTTGTCCTTGCCGACTACCTCGAGGTGCGCCTCCGGCAGGGACTCGATTGCCTCCCTCAGCGAGTCGTAAGCCTCGTTTCGGATGGAACCGAGCGCGCTCCGGGTGAAGTCCATCTCGCCGATGGCGTCAAGCGGAGCGTCCATCGCCGCCCACGGCAACAGCTCCTTTTTCCTGCTCTCAAGCTCCATCCTTCTCTTGTCGGCGTTCTTGAGGGAAGATTCGAGTCCGCGGCAGCGCTCATGAAGCCCGGCAAAATCAAAGCCGCGCAGCAACTCTATCAGTTCTCGCCGTCGAAGGACCGGCTTGGGGCCGAAAGGCGACCTCTTGGTTTTGCCCAGCCCCTCGAAGAAGGACATCAAATAGGAGAGCTTCTCGATGGCTTCCGTCACCTCTTTGTAAGAGATGCTCTGGCGCCCGAACGCGAAGTCGCTGTACTCCTCGCTCTTATCTTTGAGGTCAATGACCTCCACATTTCCTTCCCGCTGAAGGAACTCCAGCACCGCGTCCCGTTCGGAGACGTGCCCAAGAACCTCGATCTTCTTTAGTGGCGCTATTGCCATCTCGAAGCCAATCTCTCCCTGATGACCCGGACAGCTTTCGCTTTGTTCCGTTCCGCCTTCGCCCGGAGCTTTTCCTTCTCCTCGGCCGTTCTCTTCTCAATCCCTTGCAGTATCGTCTTGGTCTCTTTGAGGGATTCGGCGAGGAGACCTTTCGCGCGCTCACGGCTCTCCGCCTCTGCTCTCCTGATGATTTCCTCGGATTCTTTGGCGGCGGCATGGAGGTCTGCCGCGGCGGCTTTTCTCGCGCGCTCCACCAACTCGCGCGCTTCTTCCTCTGCCTTGCGAATTTTCTCTAAGGACTCTTTGACCATTCCTTGTTTCCTTGGGTTACCGAAATCGGTGCTCGCCTCGACAGCTCAGCCTTCGCAAAGAAACTGTCATTCTACCATAGATGCGGAAAAGTTTGAAGGGCCCTCGACTGAGAACATGCTGGCACCGGCTCAAACCGAGGAGGGACTCCCGTGCCGTGGCTATCCGCGCGCGACTGTCTGACGAACCCACCACCGCACGATTCGACAGCTTGCGCCGCCCGCCCTCGCCCTTCACCCACTTGCCGCAAACGCCCGATCAGAGGCCTTGAAAGCGACTGTTGGCCCCGCTGCCGTTTCGGCGTTTGCCAACAGCACGATCCAGGTAATACAGGAAGCGTGTCTGAGAAGCATCCAGAAGCTCTTTCCTTCGGCGTTTCGCCTTCACCGCCCCGGCTCCCATCGCCGAGAGCGCCGTGACTCCGAAGGTGGCGGGGACCAGGGGTGAAAGACCACCCGAAAGCGTGGCCACCAAGCCGGCGACCCCGATCCAAATAGACTTATCCTCCAACATTGATTGGAAGTATAACTTCAATGCGCGGCCGTCGATCTGCAGAACCTCCCTCATGTCATTCTGAAGAGAACTCACGCAGGCTTCGACGTCGGTCTGGGTGATCTTTCTCCCGGATGAAGCCTGCAGTAGGTCTACGGCCATGTCCCTCACATGCTTCCGCAAGGAGACGAGTTCCTGGCCCCTCTTCATCCGCAGCTCAACCAGCTTTTCCGCAGTCTGCCGATCAAGTCTTGGCGCGAACGGACGAACGAGGGAATCGAACAGGACGAAGGATAAATACTCTCCCTCCGCGCTCGGTGCGCGCTGAGACGCCTGGGGCAGATCCGTCTCGCCGATCACCGCCAGCGCGTTGAGCATAAACGGTTCGTTGGTGATTACCGGCCCGGGGTTGTCCTGGAAAGCCGGCAATCGGTGGCAAACAAACGAAGCCAGAAACTGGGGCGGACTTCTATAGCGGCTGAAATCCTGTTCGACGTACTGCAGGACAAGCCGCACGTCGCCTCCAAACTCAAGATGGGCCTCGTGCACGTGCCACACGAACTCCCTGGCGGCAGCGCGGAGCATAGCATCGACATCGAACGAGCACTGCCTCGATGCAAATACATTCCCCGTTTTCGAAAGCAGCCACTCGCGGCCGCTCCTCATTATGAAGTGGACCATCCCGACCTTTAGGAACATCCCGGAGTCGAACAGCGGGACGAGGGCATCGTGGGCTCTCTGCGCCTCCCTTTGTGCCAACCCGAAGAGCTCGGCAGAGAGCGCGAAGGCGGCCTGTGCCGACGACCCGGCCTGCCTGGCAGCAAGGCCACTTTCGTCAAAATGTCGCAGGACGTCGCGCTGGAGGAACGCGGGAATATCGAAGCCTATTTGATCAAAGAACAGCGCGCTTGCTCCTAGGTCGAGTGCGCTTCTGCCGAGGAAATGGGGCAGAAAAAGCGCCGGAGCGTGCGGTGCGGCCTTGACGGTCATGACGATCTAAGTCCCTATGGCATACCACGGGCTGAGCGATGCCCAAAAGGCGCCTGCGTGGCGGCCGAAGACGGCGGGGTGGTCAGGCGAAGTCCCGCCCTCCTACCATATTTCGCGCAGCTGTCGACGCGAGTGTTGCCCCTCACCCGCTCCTCGCTACGGGGAAACCTAACCGACGACACGGATGCTCAGAAGATCGAGAATCCTGTTGAGGTCTTGGTCGGAGTAGAACTCAATCTCTATTCTTCCGGTTTTCCTTCCCCGGAGGATGCGAACTTTTGTGCCGAGGTGCTTCTGCATCTGTTCCTCGACAGCCTGCGTGTGCTCGTCGCGCGGCGCGGCGGTTGTGCCACGGGTCCTCGGCGGCGATTTTTTCCTCGCGGCCAGCCTTTCGCACTCCCGGACGGATAGTCCTTTGGCGACAACCTCTCTGGCGACAGCTCGTTGCTCCGCCAGGTTCTCGAGTGATAGAAGCGCCCGAGCATGTCCAAAAGTCAGCTTACCCTGACCAATATATTCCTTGACCTCGTCCGGAAGGGACAAGATTCGCACGTAATTGGCGACACTGGCTCTATCCTTGCCGATTCGCGTGGCGACGTCCTGCTGGCTGAGAGAGAACCGCTCGATCAGGCGGTTGAGAGCTGTCGCTCGATCCAGGGGATTGAGGTCCTCCCGCTGGATGTTCTCGATTAGCCCGATCTGCATGGCTTCTTCGTCTGTCGCTTCCACGATGATCGCCGGCACCACCCGCCGCCCCGCCATTTCCGCTGCACGAAGTCGCCGCTCCCCGGCGACCACTTCGTAACCGCCCTCCACGCCACGCACCACGATGGGCTGGATGACACCTTTCTGGGCAATCGAGCTGGCTAACTCCGAGAGCGACTCCGGATCGAACGCCGTGCGCGGCTGTAACGGGCTTCTCCTGATTTCCGACAGGCGCAGGTTGACCAGGCCCGAAGAAGGAGACGGCTTGACGAGAACCTTCTCGGGTATGAGCGCATCAAGACCTTTGCCGAGAGCTTGTTTTTTCACGTCTTTTTCCCGCACAGTGTTGTGATTAGAGTTAGAATATGAAAAGGCAAATCCTCGGTCAACAGAATACTTCTGCTGATCGGACGCCGCTGCTGGAACAGACCCCGACCCCTGACCTCCGACCCCTGATCCCAGAGGCTTCCGCGAGCCATTCTGCCCTCTCGCGTGCGGCGGAACCAACGCGGCATTACGCTGAGTCCGAATTCCGCATGAGTTAATGGAACATCGCACTTGGGGCGCGGTGTTTGATAAGATACACTGCGATGTGCCTGAGGTCGCGCGCATTGATCTCGGCAAACACGATGAAAGGAAAGGACAACCGAAAATGCGGAAAATTGGTTTGTTGACCCTGGGCTGTGTCATCTCGTGGCTTGCCTGCGGGTGTGTCCTCATACCCATCGCCCTTGTTGGCGGAGGGGTAATCGGTGGAATCGCAATCAGTGAGGACACGGTGCAGAACGAGTTGGACGCGAGCTATGATGAGGTGTGGGACGCCAGCGTGAAGGTCCTTGAGGGGTCCGGAGCGGTGGAAA
>Ga0315274_10016904_pt1 | contig 10300 bp, 5 predicted proteins | sample YL17G02_20_MG_FD_203700 | JGI IMG/M metagenome (GOLD analysis project Ga0315274, IMG submission 203700) | Sediment microbial communities from Yellowstone Lake, YNP, Wyoming, USA - YL17G02_20 | ecosystem: Environmental > Aquatic > Freshwater > Lake > Sediment | place: USA: Wyoming | collected... | reverse complement strand
ATGACCTCAATCGTCGGCTTCGCCAGTTCGCAAAACTTCCTCGCTTCCTCCGTTGTGTATGGATTCCACTCGTTCCAGATTTCGAAGTATTCAACCCGGTCCTTGAAGTGTTTGACCATGAACCGGATGTAGCGCAGCCAGGCCTTGAAATAATCCTTGCTCTCGGTGGGCGTCGGCGGCCAGTTGTAATAGGTCTCCACCAGTTCCCTGGTTCTGTCGAGGCGGCGGGGAGTGGGGGCATATAGCCAGTTTCCCTTGTCGAGCACCATGACCACGTTCATCCCGTTGCTCACCGCCTCGCTGACCGCCGCATCAGCCTTGGGATCCACCACGAGTTTGCCTTTTTCCCTCTCCACGTAGGCCCACTGGAAGGCGCTCATATCGTATCCAACCCGGCTCCATTTGAACCCCAGGTCATACTGGATCGGCCAGAGCATGTCCTGGGTGAAACGGTCCATCCCATACCCCAGGTGAGTCGAGGAGACGGTAACCCCTGCTCCCCGGGAGTGCAGGGCCAGGTTCTCGCCCTTTTCGTCCCTGATCTCCACCCCCGCTATCGAGAAGCAGTGCCCAAAGTTCTGCACCTCCGGAAATCCCCTCCCGACGATGTGTACCTGCTTCACCAGGCGAGGCTCGAAGGAAATCTCAATCGGCTTCATCCCCTCCGGCGGCGCCAACTCCCGGTTCTCATATACGCTTTCCCAGTGGCGCCCGTCACAACTGACCTTAACCGTCAGCATTTGCGGCAGCGCTTGCCCCACCGCCTTGTTCCTCCGCATCGAGGGAAAAATCGCGGGGGAGGCCCTCATCCCTTTCTCGGAGGGAACCAGGGCAATCGAGTTCACTCGGCTCGCCCTCGGCAAATCAATGCGAATCCAGGCCTCCTCGACGTCGGATTGCACCTGTCCCCGGCTGCACCAGCAGGTCTCCGGGTCGCCCTCTATCAGGTGGACGCAAAGCAGCGGCTGGTCGTCGTTGGGAGCGGTTTTCGGCTCCCGCGCTGGGGTGGAGCCGAGCTTGTTGCTCTTTATCTCCCACGATTTCTTCGGGATGACCTTGGTCGGCCTCGCGTTGTTCCCCCTTTGCCAGTTCACGTTCGGGATCAAGGTCGGGCTGACCCCATAGATGTAGGTATAGCCGAAGGCGTAGACCGGCACCCCCTCACAATAGCCCTCAACCGTGGCATAGTCCTCGATTGAACGTTTGTGCTTCCCGCCCCCATCTCTTCTCGCCGTCTTGCCGGCCATTTCATAATCTCCTTTCCCTATTTGGCTAGCGTGGGCCTCGCTGCCCAGCCATATCATGTTCCCCAGCCGTTTGAGAGTCAATCGCCGCCCCACGGTTGGGATTCGCCGTAACGCCTTGGGCGTGCCTCATACCCTCCGACCAGGATTCCCGCAATTTTTCCGCCAGGGTATTGACGAGATTGCCCCGCCATGCTATATTGTATAGTAATCAGCTTATATTTGCTGGCCAGAGAAGATGATCGGTGTAATGAGACTCATGTGCGGCTCGCGGACGCCCTGTCAGGGCGCCAGGAGTTCTTCGCCGCCCGGAGCGAGAGGAGAGGGCGGCCAGGACAACCACAATTGGGATAACGCCCCCAGTGCGTGACTTGAAGGAGAACTTGGGACATGGAAATGATATATCTTGATCATGCCGCCACCACACCGGTTGATCCTGCGGTGCTGGAGGCGATGTTACCCTACTTTAGCGAGAAATATGGCAATCCCTCGAGCCTTTACGGCGCCGGCAGGGAGGGCTACAAGGCCGTCTTCCTGGCTCGGGAACAGGTCGCTCGGTTGATCGGGGCGCAGCCCGAGGAAATCTACTTCACCAGCGGGGCCACCGAGTCCGACAACTGGGTCATAAAGGGTGTAGCCAAGGCAAACCGCCACAAGGGCAACCATATCATCACCTCGGCCATCGAGCATCATGCCGTGTTCGAGCCCTGTCAGTCGCTGGAAAAAGAGGGATTTGAAGTAACCTACCTGCCGGTGGATTCCACCGGACTTGTTTCCCCGGCCCAGGTCGCCGAGGCGATAACCACTAAGACCATCCTCATCTCGATAATGCATTCCAACAACGAGATCGGCACCATCGAACCCATCGCGGAGATAGGCGGCATCGCCAGGGAAAAGCGCGTCTATCTCCACACCGATGCCGTCCAAGGCGCTGGAAAGGTGCCCCTCGACGTGAAGTATCTCAATTGCGACCTGATGTCGCTATCCGCTCACAAGATGTATGGCCCGAAGGGGGTCGGCGCCCTCTACGTCCGCAAGGGCACCCGCATCGCCCCCTATTCCGAGGGAGGTGGGCAGGAGAACCGGCGGCGGGCCGGAACCCATAACGTCCCAGGCATCGTCGGAATGGGCAAGGCGGCCGAGTTGGCTGCCCAAAGGCTGGAGGAGGATGCTGCCCGTTGTCTGCCCCTGCGAGACCGCCTGATTGACTTCTTGCTGAACGATGTGGAAGGTGTCCGCCTGAACGGCCATCCCACCCTTCGCTTGCCTAACAATGTGAACGTTTGCATCGAGGGCGCGGAGGGGGAGAGCATCATCCTCTGCATGGACATGAACGGCATTTGTGTCTCCTCCGGGTCGGCCTGCACCTCCGGCGACCTCGAGCCCTCTCACGTGCTGCTGGCGTGCGGCATCCCTCCGGAACTGGCTCACGGTTCCTTGCGCCTCACCCTCGGCAGGTCAAACACCGCCGACCAGATAGAATATGTAATTGGGACGATTCCGGGCATTGTGCACCGGCTCCGTTCTATGAATCCCCTCTACAAGGCCGCCGGCACGGCCGCAGTCGGACAGTCAGAGACGAAAGAGGCGAAGAACTGTGGTATACAGTGACAAGGTAATGGAGCATTTTCGCAACCCCAGGAACGTTGGGGAGATAGACAGTCCTGACGGCGTCGGCACCGTGGGCAACCCCGTTTGCGGCGACGTCATGAAGATAACCATAAAGGTCGAGGACGACCGCCTGGTTGACGTCAAGTTCATGACCCTTGGCTGCGGCGCCGCCGTCGCCACCAGCAGCATCGTCACCGAGATGGCCAAGGACAAGCACATCTGCGACGCGCTGGCCATCACCAAGGATGCCGTCGCTGAAGCTCTCGGCGGCCTTCCCGCCGCAAAAATGCATTGCTCCAACCTCGCCGCCGATGGCCTGAAGGCCGCCATTGAGGACTACCTGGCCAAGAAGAAGGCCCCCGCCTAACGAATCCTCCCTTTGCTTTTCTCCGCCAGTGCCACTCCCTGAGTCAGAAGCCGACGATAAGCATATACCCCAAGGACGAATTCGTCCCGGGCAAGTTGTTTGCCTTTTTCATCTGCTGCGGCCGCCCGCTGCGATACAAACTCGATAACGCTGGCCGTAGCGATAACTCCCATCGCCTCCGGGGGAACCCTGGCGGGATCCCAAGACCAGTTCCCCGGCCACTGGATGGCGATGAAAGGGCATGCCGCCGTGATCGCGCCCAGGACTATTTGGGACGCCCGGTGAACCTCCCGCACCGCTGCGTTCATGGCATCTTCCTCGTATAACTCCAGCGTCCTCTCGACAATCGCTTCCACCTGCTCCTTCACGTGTCCCAGGAAACGGTGTCCGGAAAGCGCCGTCCGCCGGTCGCTCTCCAGGATGCGATAAATCGCCTTCTCCTGGTCTGCCTCTTGAGTGCCTGCTAGCGAATAGAACTCAGCCCCGCCCATGAGCGTCCCTATGGCAAGAATGATCTGCTGGCGCACCGCTTCCTCCTCCTCCCTCTCAAGGGCCACGAGCAGTAACCGAACGTCCTCCTTCCGACCCAGCGAGGCTATCGCGCTGGCCACCGAAGCCCTTACCGTGCCATCGGTGGACGATTCCAGAAGCGAGAGCAGCGGCTCCGCCGCCCGTTGGTCCCCGATTTCGCCCAGGGCCACGGCCGCGCTGCTCTGCACCAACGGCTCGGATTCTTGAAGAAGTTTGAGCAGCGTATCCAGGTCAATCGGAGCCCTGGCCTTCCCCAGGGCCAGGGCAGCCTCCTGCCGAACCTCGGTGAACGGATGGTCAAGGGCGGAGACCAGGTGCCGAATGGCCTGTTTATCCCCGATCTCGCCCAAAGAGCGGACGACTTCCCGCCGCACCCGCGGGCTTGGGTGATCCAGCGAGCGCGCCAACCTGTCAACCGCCGACTTGCTTCTCAGGACGCCGGGAGCAGCGGCTGCCCGCTCTTCTTTGCGCAGGTGGGAGCGAATGTCCTCCTCCCGACCCAGGGCCGCTATGGCTCGGGCAGCCGACGATCTGACCGTCGCATCGGTCGAGGTGTTCAACAGTGAGAGCAGCGCCGCTTCTGCTCGTTTGTCCCCAATCTCCCCCAGGGCGATGGCCGCGCTGCTCTGCACCAGTGGGTCAGGGTCGTTGAGAAGATCAATCAATGGTTCCAAATCTACCGGCACCTTCGCCTTTCCCAGGGCCAGGGCAGCCTCCTGCCGAACCTCCGTGAACGGGTGCTTCAAGGCGCCGATGAGGTGGCGCACGGCATGTTCATCCCCAATTTCCCCCAGAGACCGCGCCGCCTCCCGACGAACCAAGGGGCTGGGGTCGTTCAGGGCGCGGAAGAGCTCGCTTGTGGCCAACCTGCTTTTCAAATCCCCAAGGGCTGCCGCAGCACGCACTCGCTTCTGCTGATGGACTCGCCGGGAGAGACGCAACAGGTGCACCGCCACCGCAATCGGGTTCCACGACCATGCCTGGGTGATGACCTGGGTCGTGGATACCTCTCTCTCCGGCTCCTGGATCAAGCGCAGCAAAGCCAGGCATCCCATCAGCATCAGCCCCACTCCTCCAAACAGCATCCGATAGGGGCCGATGCCAATGGGGTCGAAGTTGGTCTTCTTCATCAAGTCCAGCAGTGCCCCGCCCAGGCTGGGGGCGAACGCCGCAAAAATCGAGATAGTTGCCCCCATGACAGCAAAGTAGGCCGACTGGTTCTCCCGGGGGGCATTCTTCCATGTTAGGTTGGTCATTCCCCACCCCGCCGCGCCTACGAACCCACCCACCGCATACATGATGGGAAGCATCACCCACCAATTGCCACGGGTAATCAGGGCCCAAAGGACGGTACTGAAAGCGCTCCAGAAATACGCGATCTTCATTACCGACCGGCTGCCATACATGTCTATCAGGAATCCCCACACTGGCATCCCGAGCAACGATACCAACCCGGCTGCATTGCCCAGGAGCGCGATGTAGGCGTAGCGGATGTGAACCTCGTTGATCATGAAGACCGTGGCGAAGGGCCCGGTCAGCGAGGCCACAACTGACCAGATCAGGTTGAACAAGAGGATGTTCATGAAAGGCCGATGGGAGAAAACGGTAAGAAACAGTCGCAACGGGTTGGACCTCTCGACCCTGGCCATGGGCAAGTCCGTCTGCTGAATGTAGGCTGCCACAGAGGCGTAGCCGAAGATGACCCCGATTATGAAGATCGCCGAAAACCCGGCCAAAGTCTTTACCTCGTCCAGATAGGCCGCCTCGACCACCTGGACGATAAATCCCACGATGGTGGGGGCGATGCTGATCTTGGCGAAGAAACGCCCCCTCTGACGCTCGGGAATGATGTCCGACCGCCAGGAAGTAACCCCAGGTCCAACCAGCGCTCCGAAAAACGTTGCCAGCCCGATGACGGACCACAGCGCATACACCCTCCAAATATTGGGCAGAGCCGGCCCGATGACGAAGGGAATCGCAACCAGCAGCCAGTACATGCTGACGCTCAGTACCGACCCCACGATCGCCATTTTCTTCCGGGAGCCGACCCGCTCCAGAATGAAAGGACTAAATATCTGCATCGAGGAAGCGATCAGGCTTACCGTGCTTATGACTCCCATTTGCAGGTTGGTAACGCCTATCTTCAGAGCAAATGCGGTGTAGAAAAGCCCGCCCAGGCTGGCGCCGGAAATGGTGCCCAGCACGGACTGGATGATGATCGCCCTGATCGTCCGCGTATGCTGCGTCGGGGTGAGCTCTATGCTCCCCGTGAATCCCGTTTGCTGTGTATCTGTTGCCCGCATAGTAAAATATGCACGCGGCCCATCGCCACCCTGCGCCGCATGCACTTGATCTATTATAGAACGTTGATACCCAAAGTCAATTGTTCGAATTGCCTCAAAAGAAGTATTCAAAGGGCATCCCTGCCTCGACAGCCTTCGAAATAATGATCTGCCAGGTCGCTGAATCCGTGATTGCGAACGAGGCTGGCCGGCTCACGGCTCGGCTCGCCTGCTCCGAGGTCAGACCTGGCTGGACTCGTCGAAGGGAGGTGGACCTGGTGGCCTGTGGGCAAGGCGACGCCAGCAGGGCATTTCATCCGCCGACTTCGCCCGCCACAGCCGGGCTGAACGACGGCCACGAACCCTTATTTGACAGGCCGCCAACCCGATGATACGATAGGGATCAGTTTCCCTTGCAAGCGGTATTCCCCTTGTTAAGAGCCTTGACTTTGGCACGTAAAATGTATCCCATCGGTAGGTGATGGTTGGTGACAAGCATAGCAACAGCCACCAAGAAAGAGACCGTCGCAATCCACTACCTCGAAGACCTGGTCTATGACCACGTTTTCTCGCAGGTCGAACCGATCTCCACCTCAAGGGTGGTGGAACTGCTCGGCGATAACAAGACCTTCAACCAGGCGGGCATCAAGCAGCTCCTTTCCAGAAGTCGAAGGCTGATGTATATGGACAGGAAATGGCATCTGGTGACCCGTCACCGGCTCAGGAGGAGACCCACCGAGGGAATCCTTCGGTCGGTGCTGGAAGCCTATGGAAAGCCGCTTTCCCTGGAGCGGTTAGCGCGTGAGTTCTCCATCCTTCACTCTCGGCCCCAGGAGATGTTTCTGACCATGCTCGAGGAGGTGATCCCCTCCCTGTCAGACGAGTATATCTTTGTGGCCAAGGACTTGGTGGCCTTGCGCTCCTGGTTCCTGGAATTGCCTGAGGACCCTGAAGAGCCCTACGATGCGGTCCTCTCCCTAGAGGATTCGGCAGCGATGGACACCCTATGCGAGCACTGGGACGATCCCCTGAGAAAAGAGGGAGAAAGCCTCGCCAAATACGTGGCCCGCCTCAATGCGGCGCTCGACTGGCCGGTCTCGAATACGCTGGTGGGTTATCTCCTCTGGAAAGAGCGCCCTCAACACTTCCATCCGGCCGCGAGCTTCGCAGAACTATTGCAGACCTCTGGTCTAGTCCTTCTGTCGGGGTGCTGGTGGTGCGGACCCGAACTGGTCAAGGAACTGAAGGCTAGTTTGGCCAAGACGTTCGAGGCCATGAGAAAGATCGCCAGAAAGGGAGAGCAAGCCCTCGATGTCGCAGCCATCCTCGCCAACGATGATGGCAAGCGCATTGCCATCACCGATCCCGAACTCGCCCAGATCAATTCAACCTTGGCCTCTAGCCCTGAGGGGATGATGATGGAGGACATCGTTGCTTCGGTATTCGAACTGGCGCCCGGGGATGAGGACTTCAAGCCCCTCGCCTTCGGCGTTCTGGATGCGCTTCAGAACACCCCCGGAGTCCAGTCGGTGGGAAGATATCGCTGGGTGATGAGCCGCAACATCCCGGATGAGATTCTGGTGGTGCCAGAGGCCGTGGACATAGAGGAGGTCTCGGTGGTTAGTGCGGAAGGCGAGGAGATAGACGTGGAACTTTCCGACGAGGGACTCGAGGGTGAGTGCGCCTCTTTTGTGCACGACCAGAGGTTTGAGGACGTGGGAGACCCAGCAGAGAACAACAAGGCGCCCCGCCAGCCGGCGGACAAGTCAACCTGGGCCCTTCCCTACCACCACTATCAGTCCGGCACCCTGTATGTGCGAGCTATTGACCGAGGTGTTTTCCCTTCGACCCCGCGAATCTACACCGCCAAGGTCTCCTATCTGGATGACCGGGAATACCCCCTCTGGCTAAATAATGAACTGGGGTTGGTCTTCGGACTCAAGAGTTTCTATCACGAGTACTGTCTGCCCTCTGGCGCAGTATTCCACATGAAGCGGGGAGAGCGTGATGGGGAATTAGCTCTGGAATACGATGGGGAGAGCGACCCAGTTCTCACAGTGCAAGATCACCGGCTCAGCGAATTGCTCGCCCTGCGGCAAAAGGCAAGGGAGGCCCGCTTCTCCGTCTTCGACATCCTGCAAGAGATAATGCAAAAGCACGCTGCGGGCACCCGCCTGGAAACCCTCTCCGCCGAGTTGAACGTCGTCCGGCGCACCCGCAGGCGCATGTTGGCCAGCATCCTCAGCGCTTATCACTGCTTCCATTCCAAGAAGCGCAAAGAGGAGTTTTGGCTCTACGATCCACGCAAAGTCTCTCAGGGAATGAAGAAGGTCAAGCGGAAGTACCTGCTTCGTTAGGAGGAAAGGTGGAAGGCAGGGTAAGGGTCAGGTTCGCCCCCGCCCCCACCGGCGCACTTCACGTGGGCGGCGCCAGGACTGCCTTGTTCAACTGGCTTTTTGCCAGGAACGAGGGCGGCATCTTTATCCTTCGCATAGAGGACACCGACAGGGAGCGTTCCCGGCCCGATTTCCTCCAACAAATACTGGAATCATTGCGGTGGTTGGGGCTGGATTGGGATGAGGGCCCCGAGGTCGGGGGAGATTTCGGCCCCTATCTCCAGTCCGAGCGCCTCGACCTCTACCGCCATCACCTGGCTCGGCTCTTGGATTCCGGCTGGGCCTACCGCTGTTATTGCACCAAGGAAGAACTGGCCGCCCAGCGGGAAGACCAGGCAAAAACCAACCAACCTCCGAAATACGGCGGCCACTGCCGCAACCTCTCCAAAGATCAGCAGACGAAGTATGAAGCTGAGGGGAGCCCCCACGTCTTCCGCTTTCGAATGAAGGAAGAGGGCCAGGTCGTGGTCAGAGACCTCATCCGCGGCGACGTGGCCTTCGATCTGGCGCTGCTGGACGATTTTGTGATCTTCAAATCCGACGGCTTCCCCACCTTCCTGATGGCCAACGCAGTGGATGATTATGAGATGAAGATAACTCACGTCATCCGAGGCGAGGAGCATCTCTCAAATACCCCCCGCCTTCTCGCGCTGAGCCAGGCCCTGAGGTTCGAGCGCCTGCCGAGTTTCGCCCACGCCCCGATACTCTTGAATTCCAAGAGGGCGAAGTTGAGCAAGAGGGAGGGGGCAACGCCCATCCTCGACTTCAAGGAACAGGGATACCTTCCCGCAGCGGTCAGAAACTTCCTCGCCTTGCTTGGTTGGAGCCCCGGCACCGAGGAGGAATTCCTAACCGACGACCAGCTCATAGCGAAGTTCTCCTTGGAGGGCGTTTCGAAGGCGGGAGCGATCTTTGACCTCCGGAAACTGGACTGGATGAATGCCGAGCACCTGAGGAGACTGCCGACCGAGGAGTTGGTCTCCCTTGCCCTCCCCTGCCTGGAGCGCGAGCAACTGGTTTCCACCCCGCCCACCCCGGAGGAACTGGCCAAGACGGGACAGGTCATCGAACTAATGCGCGAGAGGATAAGGATCATCTCCCAGTTGCCACAGGCGGCCGCCTTCTTCTACCGCGACCCTGCCGGCTACGAGGAGAAAGCCGCCAGAAAATGGTTCTCGCCAGCCAAGACAAAGGAGATGTTAAGCGGATTGGCTGAGGCTTTAGAAAGGCTTTCCGAGTGGACCCTATCGTCCATCGAGTCGGAATTGCGCCGCCTGGCGCAGGAGGCGAAAGTCGAGGCCTCGGACCTGATTCATCCGACCCGCCTGGCAATAACCGGCCTGAGCGTCGGCCCAAGCCTATTTCACCTGATGGAGGTCGTGGGAAAGGAAGCCTCTGTCCACAGGCTGCGCAAGGCTGTCGAAACGATCATGTAGGGGCGGACCCCTGTGTCCGCCCTCTTCGAGCTCTACTCCACTACCCTAAACTTCAGTTCCTCCACGCTGCGATCAGCAACCGTTTCTATCTCGCCCCGGATGAATTGCAACGCTTCTTCATAGGAGCGGAAGTCCTTGTATTCTATATCGAGCGCGATTCCCTCGGAAGAGGCGACGGCGATGAACGTCTCTTCCCCCGCAGGAGGGTCGCAGTGCAGCCCAACCCCGTAGTCTTTGTCGGGGATCCTATATCCCCTTCCCCCCATGACCATCTCCTCGGGAGCGTAGTTGTTGGGGTAGAGCCTGAAGACGCTTCCCCCTGGCGACACGTCGTAGATGTTGAGGTAGCAATCCTGCGATGGCTTGAACGAGACCTGGATGTCAGACCCGATCTTGTATGTCCTGTCCTTCCGGTCAATCTTCAGCCCGATGT
>Ga0315274_10016902_pt1 | contig 10301 bp, 9 predicted proteins | sample YL17G02_20_MG_FD_203700 | JGI IMG/M metagenome (GOLD analysis project Ga0315274, IMG submission 203700) | Sediment microbial communities from Yellowstone Lake, YNP, Wyoming, USA - YL17G02_20 | ecosystem: Environmental > Aquatic > Freshwater > Lake > Sediment | place: USA: Wyoming | collected... | reverse complement strand
GTGAGGAGTTGGTCCTCGTAACCGAGTTGGGCTCCGAGGCTTGCAGCTTCCTCGTGTGGATACCCGGGGACGATGCGATCGACCAGGGTGTTCAAAAACCGGTTGTGCTCGGCCACCCAGCGCCCGAACCCCGAGGGCAAGCCCCAGGCAGCCGCGTGCTGCAGCACAAGCGCACGCAATGTCTCTCCGTTCCGATCGATCAGCTCGCAGGGAAGAAAGACTAGGCCAGTCTCCGGCGTGCCGCCGAGGCGCCGGAACCGTTCCGCCAGCCAGGCGGTGACCTTGGCGGGAAAAGACCGGGGGCAGCAGTCCTGTGGCCGCGGCTCCTCCACATAGGCGATCCCCGCCTCGGTGGTATTGGAGACAACAAACCGAAGAGTCCGGATCGCCGCGGTCTCGAGGAAGTCATTCCAATAGCGATAGGGATCGATCCCCCGGCTGATGGAGGTGATAATTTCGCGCCGTTCGACCAACCGGCCGCGTTCCACGCCGCGCAGGATGCAGGTGTACAGGCCATCCTGTTCGTTGAGCGCTTCGACGAGCCCGCGCTCGATGGGCTGGATGACGAGGGCGCGCCCGCCGAAGAGCCCGCGGGTGTTCATCGCGTTGATCATCCAGTCCACGAACGCCCGCAGGAAGTTTCCCTCGCCGAATTGCAGCACCCGTTCGGGCAGTCCAGCCAGGTTTCCCACTGCGACAGCCGGCGACCCTTGCGCTATCGCGCTCGCAACCTGTCGGTTCAGGCGCATGCGATCCCCGGACTGACCCCAAATACCTCACCGCCAAGCTCGCAAAGAGCGCAAAGGGGGCCAGATTCTGAGATGTCGGACTCGGAACGGGAACAGAATTTTCCCATGCTGCTCAGGAGAGGTGATTCGGGAACCCGTGAATCAGTAGGTCTTTTTTTGCGTCCTTCGCGTCCTTTGCGGTTAAACTGCATTTTTCGGTCTCAGGAAGACTCAGCCAGGAGCGTGTGGATGGAGCGTTGGTCTGCTTCACCCAATGGGAGCCGCACTGCGGCGCCCGTGCGCTCTGACAGCAGCGCGGCGAAGCAGAGTTCGTGGGTGAGCACGGCGTTCTCGACGTTCACCGTACTGTCCTGGCCGCTGGCGACACAGTCGAGGAAGTGCCGGATCAACCCCGTGAAGGGATGGTGGGCGACATCCCCGCTGTCTGGTCCCGGCTCGGGGAGCTGACGGAAGCCCCCTGCCTCAGAATCGCCTTGGAGGAAGACCCGGTTGTTCCGCACCGTGCCCTGGTTGCCCAGGATGTCGATGTTGAACTGGTAGGGGAAATGCCCTTTCACCACGGCGGAGATCCGGCCCACCGCGCCGTTGGAGTATCGCACGAGGCACGCCTCGACACAGTCGAACTCGTGCGCATCCTCGGGTGGTCCTACCACCTGGACGGAGCGCGCTGTCACTTCGACCGGATCGGCCCCGAGGAGAAATCGCGCCGCGTCAATCGCATGGCAGCCGCCCATCAGGAGGGCGCTTCCCCCGGTCGCGCGGCGGCGATACGCTTCCGGGCGGCCTCGGCGGGTGTGCCAGTAATCCACGTCCATCAGGAACACCTGCCCCAGCGCTCCCTCTCTGATCATCTGATGCAGTCGCATCGCCAGAGGTGTCCATCTCACGACAAAACCGACGGCGGTCTTGACGCCGGCCCGCCGAACCGCATCCCGCATGCTGTACAAGTCTCCGAGCGTGAGGGCGATTGGCTTCTCCACGAAGATGTGCTTGCCGACGCGGGCGGCCTCGATAGTGTTCGCAGGATGCAGGTGGTGGGGAGTACAGATCGAGACGATATCCAGCCCCGGGTGGGCGAGGAAAGCGGAGTACTCTGTGTACAGGGGACAATCCAGCTTGAAACGCTCGGCGAGTGCCCGAGCGCTTTCCTGCCGGCGGCTGCCGATGGCGACCACTCGACAGTCCTCTTGGGCAAGGTACGCGGACAGATGTCCACCGGCGACCCAGCCAGCCCCCCAGATCCCAACACCATGCCTTCCCATGAGAACCTCCTTTTCTTTCTGTGCGGATTCACCTTACAATGCGCGTGGCCGTAGCAAATTCGAACCGCATGGCCCTCCCAGTCTCCCGAGCGGCGACTTCATACTTGCATAGGCGTGCCGAAGTGTCAACGGAGTGGGCTGGGCGCGTGTGGCCGACTGTTACGATCTGCGTCCCGCCGTGGCGGGGGCTTGGTCAGCAGTCCGTACCTGAATTGGCCTGGTTGGCATTTGGCATTGACAGCGTGGCGGACTCTTGATAGTTACTTTGCCACACACGGGGAGGGGCAGGCTTGTCCCTCGGTCCCCCTTATTCCGCAGGTCGAGAATGGCAAGCCACGAGAGTGCTCGAACATCCGCAGCTATTGGGAGGCCCAGGTGAGCCGGCACAGTGAATCGCCGACTTCTGCCCCTGTCCCGGCTGCCGAGGCACGTCCACCGCACACCCCGGAACAGCGCCGCCCTGGATCGCGCCTGCGATGGCTCGTAGCCAACTTCGAGGAGGTGGTCACGGCGCTCCTTCTGGCCATCATGCTCTGGTCCATCGGACTCAGCGTGTTTTGCCGGTACGTACTGAAGATGCCCCTCTCCTGGACTGAGGAAGTTGTCTTGCTCTGCATGGTCTGGGTCGTTTTCCTGGGGGCCAGCATGGCCACCAAGCACAAGGAGCACATCATCATTGACATCGTGGTCTCCCTGGCACCAAGAAGATTGGCGAAGGGCATGGAGGTCGTATCCCTGTCGGTGATTATTGCTGCGCTGGCGCTCCTTGTGTGGCAGGGCATCCGGCTGGTGGAGGTCACCCAGGACGTTGAGACGACGGCCCTGGGCATCCCCACCATGTACATCTACGCCGCGGTGCCGACGTCCGCCCTGCTGATGTTCATCCATAGCTGCCGACATCTTGTTTCGATGCTGCGGCACCGATAGAGGGGCAAGCAGTGGCGTCCATAATGATCATCGCGGTGATGCTGGTCGCCTTTGCCATCGGCTTACCCGTCGCGTACTCCATCCTGGTCCCGGCGATCATCTATCTGATCCAGCAGCAGGTTCCCCTGTACGTCATTGCGCAGAAGATGGCCAACGGGGTGGAGTCCTTCCCCCTGCTGGCGGTGCCCTTCTTCATCGCAGCCGGTGAGATGATGAACACCGGCGGGGTGACGCGCCGCCTCGTGAATCTGGCATCCACGATGGTGGGACACATCACGGGCGGCTTGGCGCACGTGACGGTCGTTGCGAACATGATCATGGCCGGTATGTCCGGCAGCGCCCTGGCGGATGCCGCCGGCACGGGCCGGGTGCTCATCCCCGCCATGGTGCAGGAGAAATTCGACAAGCCCTTTGCTGCAGCCATCGTCAGCGCGGCGGGCACCATCGGACCGATCATTCCTCCCAGCATCGGCTTCGTGCTGTATGGCTTCATTGCCTCCACCTCCGTTGGGCGACTCTTCCTGGGCGGCATCATCCCCGGCGTTCTGATGGGACTGTTCCTGATGGCCACCGTCTATGTCGTCAGCCGGAGGCGCGGGTACCCGCGCCACAAGCGGGCCACTTTCCGGCAGGTCCTCCTGGCCATCAAGGATGCCTCTTGGGCCCTCTTCATGCCGGTTCTGATTGTTGGTGGCATCCTCACCGGGGCGTTCACGCCGACCGAGGCAGCGGGGGTGGCGGCCATTTACGGGCTGTTCGTGGGATTCTTCATCTACAAGGAGATCACCCTCAGAGATCTGCTGCCGATCGCGACGCGGGTGGTGACCAGTACGGCGGTGGTCCTGTTCATCGTGGCGGCAGCGACGGTGCTCCAATTCATCTTCATCAGGGAGATGGTGGGCCAGGCGCTTCAGAATCTCTTCAAGCCATTCTACGCAAATCGGGTTGTCGCGCTGATCTTCATCAACCTGCTGTTCCTGTTCCTGGGATGCATCATGGAGACGACGGCCCTCCTATTGCTGTTCACTCCGTTGTTCCTGCCCACCATAGATGGCCTGGGCGTCGATCGGGTGCACTTCGGCGTGTTCTTCGTGTTGAACCTCATGATCGGCACGCTGACCCCGCCCGTCGGCACGGTCATGTACGTCATACTCAACATCTCGAAGATCACGATGATGGAATTCGTGCGCGAGGTGTGGCCGATGCTCATTGCGCTGACTGTAGTGCTTTTCCTCATCACCTTCTACCCCCCGCTGGTGATGTTCATTCCCAACCTTCTCATGGGGACAGCCAAGTGATCCGGGCGGTGCCCCTGGCGCGCCCGTTTTGGTCCATAGTGTCCATCAAGGAGAGCTAGAGGGAACCGAGAAAAAGCCTCAGGGAAGGAAAGGAGAGGGAGACAGATGAGCAAGCGGCTGGCAGGTGAGCACGATCGGCGAACGTTCCTGAAGATGCTGGCAGCGGCGGGCGGCGTGGCCGCGACGTCCATGCCGAGGCGGGCGGCAGCCCAAGCCCAGAAAGTCATCACCTTCCGTACGGGCCACACCCTGGCGCCCGAGCACCCCGCCACGGAGATGCTGACCCGGTGGGGCGACAGCCTGGCCAAGAAGACGGGCGGGGCCTTCAAGGTCCAGGTGCACGGCGGCGGTGTCCTCGGAAGCGGCCGGACCGCGCCCGAGGGGGTGGCCATCGGCACGCTTGAGTCCTTCTACGCGGATCCCACTGAGTATGCCTCCTTCAACCAGGCCCTGAACATCCTGAGCGCCCCCTTCATGTGGAACGACCGGTGGCAGCTCCAGAAGGGCGTCCGCGACCCGGCCATCTTCGACGGGCTGTACGAGCCGGTCATCAAGAAGGGCTTTCGGGCGCTGGCCGTCGGCTACATCGGCACGCGGCACCTGACTACCAAGAACACCCCGGCCACGAAGCCGGCCGATGTCAAGGGCCTCAAGATTCGCGTCCCCGAGATCCCGGTGTATCGCGACATGGTGGCCGCCTGGGGGGCCACGCCGACGCCGATCCCCATGGCAGAGATCTTCACCAGTCTCCAGAGCGGGGTCGTCGACGGCCAGGAGAACCCCTACCCCCAGATTCTGTCGAACAGGTTCTACGAGGTGCAGAAGTACCTGATCCACACCGCCCACATCGTCCAGACCGGCTCCATCATCTTCAATGAGAAGCTGTACCAGCAGCAGCCCAAGGAGTTCCAGAAGGCCCTGACCGACTCTGCCCAGGAGGCGATGGATTGGTATCTCGAGTTTCTGAACGCCCAGGAAGGCAAGATGCTGGAGCAGCTCAAGGGGTACGGCATGGTGGTGGTGGAGCCGGACCGGGCCGCATTCCGCGAGGCCATGAAACCCGTATACGAGAAGTACGACAAGATCTGGACAAAGGAACTGCGGGAGAAGATCCAGAGCTACAAGTAAGCCACTGCAACGGGGGCCGGAGGAGTCCGCTCGTCCGAGCGGCGGGGACTCCTCCGTGGGACACCTAGGAGCACGGGTCCGCAGGTGCGTCCTCGAAGGGGGCACGCCTTTGCGGTGATCTGTGTGGGGAAGATCACATGAACAGTCGCGAGCGCTACACGCGGGCGATCACGTTTGCGGGGCCGGACCGCGTTCCCGTCATGCATCGCTCGCTTCCGGGCGCCTTCCGCAAGTATGGCAAGAAGCTCGAAGATCTGTACGCACGCTACCCCGGCGACGCGCTATTGTCTCCCTCGACGCGGGGCTGGTTCGCCTACCGGCGCGGCGTCGGAGAGAGCAGCGGCAAGCTGCGCGGGGTGACGGATGAGTGGGGGTGCGTCTGGGACAGCCTGACCGACGACTATCTGGGCCAGGTGATCGGCCATCCCCTGGATGAGTGGGAGAAGCTCGACGCCTTCAAGTGGCCGGAGCCCACCGTCGGCATCGAGGGTGTCGAAGAAATGGTAGCAGCGGTGAAGGCTGACGGCCACCAGCACTATTCCCTCATCGAGGTGGGCACGCTCTGGCACCTGACGAACTGGCTCCGGGGGTTCGAGAATTCGCTGGTGGACGTGGCGGAAGACCGGCCGGAGATGTACACCCTGCGCGATCGGATCACCGAGTTTCTGCTCAAGCGGGTGGAGATTCTCCTGAAGCATCGCGACTCCATCGACGGCGTCCTGGTCAACGACGATTGGGGGACCCAGCAGGCGCTGATGATCAAGCCGGCAGACTGGCGGAAGGTCTACAAGCCGGCCTACGCGAAGATCGTCCAGGCGATCAAGAGCGGAGGGTTCTTCGCCCACCTGCACACGGACGGCGTGACCGACGCGATCATGGACGACCTGATCGAGATCGGGTTCGACGAGCTAAACCCGCAGATGTCCTGCATGGACATCGAGGATGTCGGGCGGCGGTTCGGCGGCCGGGTATGCTTCCGGGCGGACATGGACCGGCAAGTCACCCTGCCCTTCGGAACCCCGCCCGAGGTCGAGGCGTACGTGCAACGACTGTATGACGCCTTTGGCAGGCACAACGGCGGGTACATCGGCTATGGGCAGGTTGGCACCGATGTGCCCCTGGCAAATGCCGAGGCCATGCTGGCGGCCTTCTTCCGGCTCCGGTATGCCGCACCGGTCGGCCGGACCAACTGAGCGAACGTCGAGCAAGGGGATGCGCGGCACTCACCCCCCGGCAGTCACAGGAGAACACTATGGCTGACTATGCGACATTGAAGGAAGCGGTCATCACTGGCAAGACGGCCCGGGTGAAGGAACTCACCCAGCAGGCCCTTTCCGAGGGGAAGGCAGCCCAGGAGATCCTGGACCAGGCGCTGATTCCCGCCATGGACGTGGTGGGCGAGAAATTCACCTGCGCCGAGTTCTACATCCCGGAGATGCTGATCGCCGCCCGGGCCATGCAGGCCGGGCTGGCCCTGCTGGCGCCGCTCCTGGCCGAAGGGGGGAGCAAGGCCAAGGGCAAGGTGGTGCTGGGCACGGTGAAGGGCGACCTGCATGACATCGGCAAGAACATGGTCGGCATGATGCTCCAGGGAAGCGGCTTCGAGGTGATCGATCTCGGGGCCGACGTCAAGCCCCAGCGATTCGTGGAGGCGGTCCAGGCGGAGAAGCCCGACTTCGTCATGATGAGCGCGCTGCTCACGACGACCATGCTCGCCATGGGGGAGACGATCCAGGCCCTCAAGGCCGCCGGTCTGCGGGACAAGGTGCGCGTCGCGGTAGGCGGGGCCGCTGTGACTCAGCGATTCGCCGACCAAATCGGCGCCGACTTCTACTCCCCCACGGCCACCGGGGGCGTGGCCAAGGCCAAGGAGTTGATCCGCGCCTGAGCGTGTGAAAGGGGAGAACCATGCTCACCGTAGACGAGCTGGCCCAGATGATCGACCACTCCATCCTGCTGCCCGGCCAGACCGACAAGGATCTGGTCGAGGGGATCGCCATCGCCCGCAAGTACCGGGTGAAGTGCGTGGTCCCCAAGGCATTTCAGGCCGCCCGGGCGAAGCAGCTCCTGGAAGGCTCGGACGTACGGTTATGCATCGCCATCGGCTTCCCGCAAGGGCTGAACCTGCCCGAGGTGAAGCGCTACGAGGCCGAGCTGGTGCTGCAACAGGGCGCCCAGGAGCTGGACATGGTCATCAACATCAGCGCGCTGAAATCCGGGCAGTACGAGTTCGTCGAGCGCGACATCGCCGGGGTGGTCGAGGTCGCGAAGCGCTACGGGGCGCCGGCCAAGGCCATCCTCGAGACCTATCTCCTGACCGACGAGGAGAAGGTGGCCGCCTGCCGCATTGCCGAGCGGGCGGGCGCCGCCTTCGTCAAGACCTCCACGGCGACCCAACTCGGCGGGGCCACGGTGGAGGACATCCGGCTGATGCGGGCGACGGTCAGCCCGAAGGTCGTCGTCAAGGCGTCAGGATACGTGACCGACATTGACAAGGTGCTGGCGCTGTACGAGGCCGGCGCACGGCGCTTCGGCACCTCTTACACCGTCAACATTCTCGAAGGCCTTCGGAAAAAGCTGGCCGAGGGGAGCCACGCGGCACCAAGATCCGCCTAGCTTCGCTTTCCGACTGGACACGGGAACAAGATGATCGAGCCGAATTTCGACCGCATGCGCACCGTCCTGCTGCGAAGCGGAGAGCCGGATTATGTGCCCCTGGGCGACATCAGCGTCCACCGGCTCCTGAAAGAGCGGATCCTCGGCCGGTCGATCCGTGACCTGAAGGATGAGGTGGCCTTCTGGTCCGTGGCCAGCTACGACCACGTCCCCATCGAGCAGGGACTGCAGCTCACAGACGTGATCAAGCGTCAGTCCATGCACGAGGTCGAGGCCCAGTACGCGGCCGAAACGCCCGAGACGCAAGTGCGCTCGTGGGCGACCGAGGGCAAAGGGCTCATCACCACACGGGCAGAGCTCGAGGCGTTCCAGTGGCCGGACCCTGACGCTCTGGACTACAGCACGTTCGAAAAAATTGGACCGCTCTTGCCCCCCAAGGTGAAGGTCATCGGCGTGCTGGGCAAGATCTTCACCTGCGTCTGGTGGCTGATGGGGCTAGAGGGCATGAGCCTCGCGCTGGCGGATGAGCCCGACTTGGTCGCGCAGCTTTTTGAGCGGGTGGGGAAGTTTCAGTTCCGCGTGTTCGAGAACATGCTGCGGTTCGAGTGCGTGGGGGCCATCTGGCACGCCGACGACATCGCGTTCAACACGCAGTTGATGGTCAGCCCGCGCCTGCTCCGCGCCCACCTCTTCCCCTGGTACAAGGAGATGAACCAGGTGGCGCACGCCCGGGGGCGCCTGGTGGTCTATCACAGCGACGGCGCCCTCCAGGAGGTGATGGAGGACATCATCGGCTGCGGCTTCGACGGCTTGAACCCCATCGAGCCGAAGGCCATGGACATCAATGAGATCAAGCGCCGGTACGGCTCCCACATCTCCATCCTCGGCAACATTGACCTCGGGTACACGCTGACCCGGGGCACGCCGGAGGAGGTGCGGGAGGAGGTCCATCAGCGCATTCACGACCTGGCGCCGGGCGGTGGCTATGCGGTGGCGTCCAGCAACTCCGTCCCCGAGTACGTCCCCCTGGCCAATTTCAACGCCATGCGGCAGGCCACGTTCGAGTACGGGCGGTATCCCATCAGGGTCTGATCGGTCGGCAGACCCGCGTCGAAAGGAGGCTGCCATGTTTCTAGCGAGACGAACGACGTTGGCCGGTCGGTGGGTTCTGGTCGTGTTCGCCGGCGCGCTGGCGCTGGGGCTGAGCCTTCCCGGTGCCTCCTGGGCGGGAGAGACCAAGGTCGCCAAGCTGGGCTTGATCGCGCCGATGGGCCACCCGGTCCAGCAAGCCTCTGAGCGCTTGGCCAAGCTCGTGGCAGAGAGGACGCAGAACCGCCTCCAGATCCAGGTCTTCCCTGGGGGGACCCTGGGCGGGGAGATCGATCTCCGGGACGGCGTGTCCCTCGGCACCGTCCAGATGGCAGGGATTGGCTACCCCATCCTGCACGGAATCGTGAGCGAGATGGAGATCCTGAACCTCTATTATCTCTGGCGCGACCGGACCCATATGATGAAGGTCGTCGATGGGCCCATCGGCAGCGAGTTCAACCAGAAGCTGCGCGCACGTAACGTGGAAGTGCTGGCCGCCAACTGGCAACAGGGGACCCGGCAGACCCTGACCAAGCGACCCGCCCGGAACCCCAGGGAGTTCAGTGGGATCAAGATCCGCGTCACCGCGGGGATCCCCGTCTACATCGACCTCTGGCAGGCCATGGGGGCCATCACGGTGCCCCTCCCGTTCCCGGAGCTTTACTCGGCCCTGCAACAAGGCGTGGTGGACGCGGTGGAGCTGCCCCTGGACTGGATGTACAACGGCAAGTTCTACAAGCTGGGCAAGTACATCGACCTGACCAGCCACTTTGTCTACACGAACTGTGTGCTGGTCAATACCGGCTTCCTGCAGTCCCTGCCGGCCGACGTGCAGAAGATCCTGCGAGACACGACGGTCGAGGTGGGCGAGTGGCAGACCGAGCTAGTGCTGGGACAAGAGAAGGACCTGCGGCAGAAGATGGAGAGCGAAGGGATCACCTTCCTGGAGACCGAGGTGGAGGCGTTCCGCGCGGCGGTGCAGCTGGTGTACAAGAAGTGGGAAAGCAAGTGGGGGAAGGAACTCTATGACCGCATCGTAAACACCCGATAGCCCTCTTTCCCAACATGCCTCCTGCCCGCGGGACCGGCGATGTCGTTCTGGATAGGGTGGCGGCCCTGCTGCTGGCCGCCACCGTCCTACTCTCTTTTGTGCAGGTGGTCGCCCGCTATGTGCTCCTGATTTCGACTCCCTGGACCGAAGAGCTGGCCCGCCTCTTCTTCGTGTGGGCCGT
>Ga0315274_10016901_pt1 | contig 10302 bp, 4 predicted proteins | sample YL17G02_20_MG_FD_203700 | JGI IMG/M metagenome (GOLD analysis project Ga0315274, IMG submission 203700) | Sediment microbial communities from Yellowstone Lake, YNP, Wyoming, USA - YL17G02_20 | ecosystem: Environmental > Aquatic > Freshwater > Lake > Sediment | place: USA: Wyoming | collected... | reverse complement strand
GGGAAGCTGGCGAACCAGTAGACCATCTCCACCTGCTCTGGCTGCAAGGGCCGCCCTTCATTCAGATGCGCCCCTGCCCGTACCAGAAGGTACGGATACACCCTGGTCTGTAGCCGCTCCTCCAGCCACCTGCGGCCACGACGCTTCTGATAGGTCTTCCAATCCAGGATGGCCGCCCGTTTGCCTGGCTCCACCGCCAGCAGGTCGTACTTGGCCACGAGACGGTGGCTGCCCACGGGGGCCGAGAGCACGATCTCCGGATAGTGCACCTCTGGGACGCCACCAGGCCCTCTCTCCAGGTAGTTCAACCACCAATGCCTGAGCTTCTCATCCGTGATGACAGCCGACAGCCGCTGCACCGAGATCCCCAACTCGTGCTGGTGAACGAGGTGGTGGAAGTCGCTCCCCTGAAGCAGGTGCCTCTCGTGCTCCAGTGCAGGCTCGGCCACGATGGCGGGCCAGGCCAGGCGCCGAACGTACCGCAGGTAGAAGCGCCACGGGCAGTCTACGTAGTCCTGCAAGCTGCTCTGGCTGAACTGAAAGTCACTGGGCAGGGCCATCCCCCTCCCCCTTCCAGAAGCTCAACAGCTCGATGAAGGGCGCTGCCTGTTGCTGGTCGCCCCGCCGGCCGGTATTCCAGGTGATAATCAACCCTTTCTTGGCCCTGGTGATGCCCACGTACAGCAGACGCAGCCGCTCGGCCGCATACTCGTGCCTCGCCCGCTGTGTAGCCTCCCCTTCCTCGTATCGGCCGTCCTCCGAAACCAGAGCTTCCAACTGCGCCAGCGCCTCTGCCTCCAGGTTGAGATTGTCGCGCACAAACCATTTCTCGGAGATGTAGCTGTCGTGGGCCTGCGCGGAGGGGAAGTCGTAATTGTTCACCGACATCAGGTACACACGATCCCACTCCAGCCCCTTGGCCTTGTGGATGGTGGAAACCACCACCTGGCCTTTGTACCGCTCGGGATCGAAGCCGATGTCGTCACCACTCAGGCCCAGGAAACGGCGTTCGTTACGAGCCACCACCGCCAGTTCCTCCGTCAGCTCCGGTAGTCGCCAGTCGGGGCGAAGGTCGCCGGCGCGCCGCAGCACCACGGCCAGCTTGTGAGCCACAGCTAGCTCGGCGGGCTCGTGGAAGAGGTCCTGGGCCAGGGTGAGGATGAGCTGGTCGATGGGCAGCAGGCTGGCGCCCTGCCAGCGACGGACCAGTTCCCGGAAGGGTTCCAGCGTCTCTCGCACGTCGTCGGGCAACTGTGACAGGTCCATCTCGCCAAGCCAGTCTCGATCCGCGCGAGGCCACAGAAAATCCTCCACCTGACGGCACTTTGCCAGCGCCCTCGCTGCCCGTTGGACCTCTGCCCTGGCCTCAGCTTCCTCCCGTTCATCGCGCCGCCACACCCTGTACACCGTCGCCAGCTTCTTCGGGGAAGTGGGGTCTGCCAGGTAGCTCACCACATTGCCCAGCGCCCCCGCAGTCTCCCTCGTCGATCTGGTGCTGCGCAGAAGCTCCACGTATTCCACCCGTCGCTTCTTGAGCTCTTCCGCCAGCTCGAAGCCCCGCTCGTTGCGCGGCACCAGCACGGCCACCGTTTCATCCTGGTGCTCGGGCAGCCACCTGGCGACTGAATCGGCTACGAAGCGCAGTTCGTCGGATGGGGACAGCTTCTCCTCCACCAAGCACACATGGCCTGGCAGCCCCTGTGGATTGGGCTGTGGATCGCCGGGAGGAGTAGGCTCAATGTGTGGCAGGGCCAAGGCATCTCGTAGCGGCGCCGTAGGGTGCTCTTCTCGAGTCCAGTCGATGAGACGATTGGCCAGGCTCATGATCTCCAGGGTGGACCGGCCAGAGTTGGGCATCTCCCCCGGGACGACGTCCTTCTCCCTCAGGAAATCCCGCAGGAAGCGCGGGCTGGCCGTAGTGAAGGTTTCGAAGATCGCCTGGTTGGGGTCCCCCACTCTCACCCAGTTGCCTCCTGGCCCCGCCAGCAAGCGCAGAATCCGCTCCTGCAACTCGCTGCTATCCTGAGCCTCGTCCTCAAGGATGAAAGGCCAGCGAAAACGTAAACGAGCCAGGTACTGCTCATCCAACTCCAGCGCGCGCAGGGCCAGCCGAATGAGGTCGGCGAAGTCCACCGCCCCCCGATAGGCCAACGCCCGCTGATAGTCGGAGTAGATGGCCCACCCCAATTGGGCCAGCGGGAGCGGCCTGCCATAGGCCTCCAGACGCTCCTTGATCTTCTCCGGCGTGAGTTCCAGGTCTTTGGCCCGCCTGATGAAGCTCCGGGCCACACTGTCCACCAAGCCCGACCACTGCTTGCGGTGTATCCAGTCCAGTTGTCTTTGTTCCACGTCAGGGGAGATGGAATCATCCAGCGCGAAGGGATTTCCTCTCACCCAGGCCTCCGCTGCGCCCTGCCGAATCTGATCGGCCGCGCTCTCGTCCACGATCTGGAAGCCATCGGACAGTCCCACCAGCTCCGGGTGCTCCCGCACGATGTCGTGAGCCAGGCCGTGTAGGGTGCGCACGCGGTAGTCAATGTTGGGCACCAGCCCGCCCACCTTGACGAAGGAGGCCACCCTGTGGGCGAAGTTGTGCACCGCGGAGTTGACCAGCGTCACCACCAGGACCTCTTGTTCCTCCTCCAGCAAGCCACTGGTCACCAGCTCTGCTGCCAAACAGGAAAGGGTGTACGTCTTGCCGCTCCCGGGCACGGCGGAAACCCCCATCTTGCCGCTTCGATACCGGAGCACCTCTTGCTGCTTCGGGCGTGGCTCGAACATCAAGGACTCTCCCCTGCCTCTGCGTGGGCCTTGCGCAGCACCCGCTGGATGGCCTGAAGTAGGGGCCCCTGCTGCTCGTACCCCTGCTCCCCCAGATCGCTGATGCCCAGGTAAATCTTCTTCCGGCAGCGGTGGAGCAGCCCCCTGGTGAGGCGACACAGCGCCTCTTGCCGGGACTCATACTCATTCTCGTCTGTCCAGACCGTTTCTCGGGGCCAATGGCGGCTGAGGACGTAGGGATGGGTGAGGGGCTGATAGAGACGTTCCCACCAGCCGCGGCCGCCCGCGTTGAGCCAGAACTGGTACTCCACCGGCCTGTTGGCCATGAGGAAGGTGTAAGCAGGTGCCAGCAGCACCGCGTCCTCCGGCTGGAGGCGCCAGCTCCTCACGTACTGGGCAGCCACCACCCCCTCGCCCACCATCTCCACGTATTCCTGGCCCAGGGGCTTCTCCCCCTGGGCCAGAGCCTCCTCCGCCACCCAGCGGAACTTCTGCACCGACTCGATGAGGTTGGCGGCCACCTCGCCAGCGTCGTAGTTCCGGTGGAAGCCGTACCCCTCTTGAGAGAGCACTTCTCCGAACAGGCGACTGAGGAAATGGTCCAAGGGCCCCTCTGGACCGCCCAGATACCCGTCGATCCACAGACGCAGGCTCTCGTACCGCCCGCCCAGCAGGTAGGTCAGCCGTTCCTGCATCTCGGGGTTGATCTGGTCGAAGGACCCCAGCGTCGGCACGCCGTCCCGAGGCCGATAGACGATCTCAGCCAGAAGCTGAGCCCGCACCAGGTCCATGTCCTCGATGGCCAACATCAGGGCGTAGGCCACGTCGAACCGGCTGGGGGAGATACCCCACTGAGGATGCGCGATGGTGGCCAGCGTGAGCAGGCATCGGGCGGCCGGTTCCTCTCTCAAGGCCCGGGAGGGACGATGGGAGCGAGCGGGTACGCCGCGCTGCTCCAGCCTGTTCACGAGGGAGAAGCGGAGGGCGTCAGTGAGGAAGGGGGCCAGGACGGCGATCTCCCCTGGGGACACGCCCTCCTCCCCCACCAGCCTCGCTATCTCATCGGCCACCCAGTCCAACATCTGAGTGTGGTAGTGGTGGTACTCGTAGCTCAGCACGGCCAGCACGTCCCCGGAGACGGATTCCTCTAGCCTGTGGAAGCTCTGTGCCAGACGAGAGGCAAAGGCCTCCACATTCGGCGAGGTGACGAAAGACTTGTGCAGCGTCACTGTCTCGTCGCACAGTTGACTCAGCGTTTGGGCGCTCTCGGGGTCTGCCCCCAGAAATCGGCGATACCCCGCCTCCTCGTCGAAGATCAGCAGTGCCGATTGGCAGTGCGGCAGCCATTCGCGAAGGAGGTCGTGGGCCACCGGGGTGTCTTCTTCGACGTTGTCCACGAGCAGGTGCGTGTACCTGTTCATGAGGTAGCCACAGCAGAGGGGTAGCGTCCACAAGTGGCGGACGAAGACCTCCATCTGGAGGGAGAAATCGAGGAGATTGTGTTCCAGGCAGTAGTGGCGGAAGCGGGTAGCGCACTCCTGGGCCTCGTCGTAGATACGCTTCTCCGCGGGATCGCCTCCCCAGGCTGCCTTGAGCCGCTCGCCGATCTCCGTATGGGGGAAACCCACCACCACCGCCTTGTTCAGGTCGTCGATGATCTGGCTGTAGAGCCGGTTGCGGTCGATGACCAGCGACTCGAAGTACCCCTGGTCCAATAGGGGGCGAACCACCCGGGCCATGTAGTACTGGGCCGTCTCCAGGGTGAGGAAGGTGGGCTTCCTCTCAGGATGGCCGAACCCCGCCTTTTCGGCCACGAGCGGCCAGAAGAGGTCCACCATACGCCGGGCCAGGCCGCCCACGGTGAGCACGGTGACCTGGCCCCCTGGGGCCAGGTCCGGGCTGTGGAGGGCCTCGTAGTAGGGTGTGGCCAGCGTGCGCTGCGGCACGAAAACGAGAATGGCCTCGGCCAGGATGCCGGAGTCCAGCAGATGCAGCAGACGCTGCACGCCGGCGGTGGTCTTCCCCGACCCCGCAGGCCCGGTTAAGAAGTTCTTGCCGTGCACCGTCTCTATGATCGCCGAGTGAGACGTCACGATGTCTGACCGCCGGCACGCGCATGCCCGGAGCCCGAGGGGCCAAGCCAATAAAACGGAACACTGAGGATCTCGGCCAACTCTGACTTGACCCAGTCATAGGTCAGATCGTTGAGGGCCTTCGGCCCGAACAGCTGCTCCATTGGCAGAAGGACGTCTACTGGACGAGAGTTGGTCGACATCTTGTTCGACGACTGGAGTCCCGACACGACTCGTTCTTCGACGGTTTCTTTGCCATCAACCCGGATTATGCCCTGCGCAAGGGCAGAGTCCTCAGCCGGCAGGAGATTGACGAAGAGCTTCGCATCCTCCTCGGTGGCCTCAGGGACCGCGGCGAGGCGGACAAATGACCGAGTCCGTGGCACCGCTGCCAGCAGAGTGAAGGGCCACTGATTGTACAGGTTCATCCTGGCGGCCACGCCACCGAAGTTCGCATATACCAAACCTCGATAGCAGAAGACGAAGGTTCTAAGCAGGCGTGCGAGGTACTCCCGCAAGACGTCCTCAGAATACTGCATCCATGTCTGCGCAGTGCCGGTCGCCTGTGCATCCTGCTCGCCTGGCAAGTCGGGACAGGGCAGCCAGGTGGGGTCTGGCAGCTTCGGCAGCATGCATAAGTAGGCCTCGATGCGGTCTAGCCTCTCAGACAACTCGATATGATCCCCAGAACGCGGGCGATGGGCCGACAAGGCCCTGTCCCGTTGCTCCCCAACAGAAGCAGCGTCGGTGACGTGAACACCGAACCCCTCGAGTTCGCGGATGAGCTGGACCGCTCGCTCGTGGACCAAGGGATAAGGCTCCTGCACCCAGCGCTGCTCGACCATGTGAACCAGCTCCGTCCACACGTCCCATTTGGCAATTCGTTCAGGTGCGTACAGAGATACCCCGGGAAAAGGTGAATCGCGGTCAAAGTTCAGGACCCGGTATGCCGGGTGCACACCGTCCCTGAATATGGGCACCATGAAACCCTTCTCCGGATCATGGAGGAAGAGCTCGTCACTCCCCGCTGAGGTGAGGCTGAGACGAATTGTTGGGTACCCGGCGGAGAGGGACCAGGTGACGGCCTTCGCGGACTCAGGACGCAGTTCGTAGTGATAACTGACCTCTCTGAAGCCTGGTGAGGCATTCACATGGATGCCCAACTGCATCCCCTGGCGCGGTCGGCCGCATACAGGATCCAAGGCAGCTCGTATTGTGTCGAAGCCACACTTGAGGATTTCCGAGTACCAGAATAGGAGACGGGTGGCGAACTGCCGGGCCCGCGACTCCGCTTCATCCGGCAGATTCGGTGTTGTCAATCTGCGCTCAGCACATCTGGCGAACAAGTGTAAGTCCTGTCGAACCGTGGCCTCAAGCAGGTAGTCCACTAACGTGGAATCGTCCAGATTCGCCGCCAGCAGCTCCAAGAATCTCTCCGCGCGTCTGCGTACCGCCAGCTCTCGGGAGACATCGCCTATAGAATGGCACAGCTCGGCAATGTGCGAGCGCGTGGGCGCTCCAGAAGCGCCAAGTCCCATCGTGAAATGTCGAAAAAGCAGATAGTCCGCAAGTTCGTCGAAAACGAATCCGACGAAGGGCTGCGAAGGGACATCTGTCTCGGACTCCTGCAGCACCCCCTCGTCCACTAACCTGGCATACACCTCCTCTCGACTTGCGACACCCGGCAGAAGTGTCAGAGCACTACTCTTGGGCAGCGCCCTGGAATCATCGTCTTCCCACAAGGCAGCTCGCAGCCGTACTAGCGAATCGAAGAGCGCCAATGGGTCCACAAACAGGCCACAGTACTCGGCTACCAGACGAGCCTTCTTCTCCAAGTACGACTCGAAGATCCGATTCGACGGCAAGTGGTCCAGGTAGCCGAGGTCCTGGCCGGCGTACCCTTCGCAAAGAAGGCGAAGCAGCAGCGGATGGTGGCACCGCTCGGCGGCTGCACGCCCCAGCCGGAACTCAGTCCCAAAGTGACGCTTGTACTTCGTGAGCGCCTCACGGAACTCCTCCTCGGACCACTCGCCCAGAGTTGCGCTGACACCCGCTTCATGCTGGCACCGGCCCTGTGTGAGCCGAGATGGTCGATACACCAACCCCACCGGAAAGTCGAGCGAGAATCTGTGCCAAAGGCTGTCTCGGCAAGTCACGCAGATCTTCAATAGCCCGTTGCCCCCGTATCGTCTGAGAAGGTCGTGCAACGCCAAACGCATCAAGCCCACGTCTTCATTCTCGCTGATGCCATCGATCAGAAGGATTCCATGACTGCCGCGTTCCGCCAAGACCCGCACGAAGTCATCAAGGCCGTGTTGCCATCGGGTGCCCTTGGGAGCGGCATATCCCAGTTCTTCAGCCACATGCTTTGCGAGTCCGCCCTCGTCCCCAATCCTTCGTCTCCCCGGGACAAGGAGCACGGGCAGCTGACTTGAGTACACCTCCGCCAGGTGGCATAGAAGGCTGGTTTTCCCACTTCCCGACGCATCGACAACGAGAAAGCAGGATTCCGCCGAGTCCACAAAGCGGGCGAATTCTCCCTCCACGCGTCTCCTCTCCACATAAGTCTCCGGCATGTACTGTGATCCCACGCGCTTCACGGCATCCCGCACCTGCGCCTCACACGACGCCAAGAGGCTCGTCCAAGTGTGTCGCTCCAGGCCCACCCCGAAGTATCTGCGCCGCAAGTCCTGTCGCCGATGGTTCAAGCGGAGGTCAAGCCAGGACCTGTCCCAGTACTCCACAGTGAAATCACACTTGTTGCGAAGCTCGTCACGCACCCAGTCTTTGTGTTTCGCCGACGGTCTGAGGGCGGAGTTCAGGATGTATCTTGTAGGTTTCAGGCGCTTGACCGTCTCGACGGCACTGAGGACCTCTTTCTGAAATCTGGACGGTGGCATACGGGTTGTCCACCGTTTGTACTGAAAGATCACCAACTCACCCCGATCACCATCGAAGAAGACAGCATCACGCCCTCCGTCGCGGTACTGGCCGTACGGCTCGATCTTCGCGTATCCCTCGTCAAACCATAGTGCGCTGCAGAGCTCCTCGAAGGCCTCCCACGAGATCGCGCCGTAATCGATATCATCCATGGCGTCCCTCCTGGCTGGCGGCAGCCGGCGTCCCTTTCTCGCTAGAGGCCCTGCCCAACAGCCATGACAGTCCACCCGAACTGTCGATCGAAACGACTAGAGCTTGAACGCTAACATGTCGCGGGTCTCCCCTCACCCGCCCAACTCTGCGCCATGCTGACTGCAAGATCAGCCAACGGGGACCACCGGTCCCTTCCCGGCCTTGCTCAGCACGTCAACGCCACTCTCCGTGACCACCACCAGGTCCTCGATCCTCACTCCACCCCATCCAGTGATGTAGATCCCCGGCTCCACGGTCAACGTATTGCCCGGGCGCAGAACCGCGGTGGACTGCGTGCCCATGCGGGGGTCCTCGTGAACCGCCAGCCCCACACTGTGTCCCAGGCCGTGGCCGAACCGCTTACCGTATCCCCGCGCCGCTATCACTTCCCGGGCCAGGGCATCGGCCTGGCGGCCCGTCATCCCGGGCCTGATACCAGCCAGGGCCATCACTTGTGCATCCAGGACCAAGTAGTAGATCTCCTCGAACCGCTCGTCGGGCTTGCCCAGGACAAGGGTGCGCGTCAGGTCCGAGCGATAACCTTCCACCCGTGCACCCAGGTCCAGGACGATCGGCTCGCCCTGCACGATGGCCCGGTCGGTGACCGTGGCGTGGGCCATCGCGCCGTTGGGACCACTGGCTACAATGATGTCGAAAGCCACGGCCTCGGCCCCGTGGGTCCGCATGTAGACCTCGATCTCCCAGGCCACCTCCCTCTCGGTCATCCCCGGGCGAATGCTCTGCCGTATGTGGGTCATGGCCCCATCGCCGATGGCCGCCGCCCGCCCGATCAACGCCAGCTCCTCCTCATCCTTGATGGCCCGTAACCCTTCGACGAGACCCTGGACCGGCACCAACTCGTATTCCTTCGCCAACTCCAGCCAATTATGGTGGCCCGAAAAGCTCACGTGGTTGCCCTCGAACCCCACTCGCCTGGCGCCGGTATCACCGGCCAAACGGCTCAGTTCGCTGCCCACCACGTCCGGAATGGCCTCTACGATACCAAACAGGGGAGCCTCTCTGGAGGCCTGCTCGGTATAACGGAAGTCGGTGAGCAGCACCGCCTCGTCTGGACAGATGAACAGCGTGCCGTCAGTGCCGGTGAACCCGCTGAGGTAGCGACGGTTCTCCGGTTGGGTGACGATCATGGCCTCCAGTTCGTGAGCCTCCAGAAGCTCGCGCAGTTGCTCCAGTCTTCCATGGTAGTTGTGCATGTGGACTTCGCCTTCTCGATCGTGGCTACGCGTGGTCTCGCTGCGGAACACAGGTGCAGCAGCACTCCGGGCCAGACCTCTTCGTTGCTGGCTGAACGGATCGAAGCGTGGATGAAGTACGGGGCGAGATCAGCCCTTGTTGGCCCTGGGGTGGGTCTTCATGTACACCTCCCTCAGGCGGGTCGGTGTGACGTGCGTGTAGATCTCGGTGGTGGTCGGCTGGGCATGGCCCAGCAGCTCCTGGACCACCCTCAGATTGGCTCCTCCCTCCACCATGTGGGTGGCGAAGGTGTGCCGCAGCAAGTGAGGGGTCACCTTCCTCCACAGCCCCGACAGTTTGCTGTACTTGTCCAGGATGAGACCTATGCTCCGCCCCGAGAGCCTCGCCCCGAACCGATTCAGGAACAAGGCATCGGTGGTCTTCTTACCACGCAGCCTGGTCCTGCCCTCGCGGACATACGATCTCAACGCCTCTATGGCAGGCTTCCCCAGCAACACCACACGCTCCTTGCCCCCCTTGCCCCACACCACAAGCCGCCCTGTGTCCAGGCTCATGTGGCCCAGGTTGAGGCCCACCAGTTCGCTCAGCCTCACGCCCGAGGCATAGAGCAGTTCCAGAATGGCCCTGTCCCGCTGACCCAAAGGCGTGGAGAGATCGGGCGCATGGAGCAGAGACTCGACTTCTTCCAGGCTGAGGTACCGGGGCAGCCTCTTAGGCACCTTGGGAGAGGTCACGCCGTCGATGGGGTTGGTGCGCAGTTGCCCCTCTTGCAGCAGGTAGCGGCAGAAAGAACGGATCTCAGAGAGCTTGCGGGCCATGCTGGCTTCGACGTACCCCTCTGCGCGCAGCCAGAGAAGGTACCGGCGCAACACCTGCCGATCGATATCATCCCACGAATCGATGCCCTGCCCTCCGAGGAAGCTGATAAACTGTCCGATCTCGTGGGAGTAGTTGCGCAGGGTGTAGGGAGAGGCGTCTTTCTCCACACGGAGGTGAGCGATGTACTGCTGGAGTTGCTCCTCCATGGTCAGACCGTAACCCTCGTCCCCCAGCACACTGCCCTCCTTTCGCGCTGTGTCCCAGCTGCTGCCCGTCTCCACCC
>Ga0315274_10016892_pt1 | contig 10305 bp, 18 predicted proteins | sample YL17G02_20_MG_FD_203700 | JGI IMG/M metagenome (GOLD analysis project Ga0315274, IMG submission 203700) | Sediment microbial communities from Yellowstone Lake, YNP, Wyoming, USA - YL17G02_20 | ecosystem: Environmental > Aquatic > Freshwater > Lake > Sediment | place: USA: Wyoming | collected... | reverse complement strand
GTAGCGAATACGCGACTGCCGGCGTTATAATGAATGCCCAGACGCAAGAGATCTACGAAGCTACTGTTGAATCGAGACCTGGAGATACAGAACTTGGACCATACCGTTGGCTAAATCCTGCGTACAAAGACGCTATGTATGCTGAAGCAGAAAGCCGCGGTGTTGATAGGGACCAAGCGTGGGACGAAGTTAAGTGGATTGATCTAGAGGTTGAGGCCGACTATCTAGAAAAGGCAGAAGCCATGTTCAACAACGAAGAATTTGATACACGAATTCAAATAGAAATTGACATCGACGACGAGCTGTTCTGCGCTCTGGCAAAGGAAGCACATCGCAGAGACATGACGTTCAATGATCTGTGCATGGAAGCTATTGCCAATTTTATCGAAAAGACTGAATTTGAATTGGCCGAAGCTGCGAAGATCGAAGTGTTCACAGTAACCGTCGAAGATGCAGCCGATGGTTCTGGCGACGGCATCATTCAGCTTCCGGACACTTTTATCAAGCAAGAAGATTGGCGTGAAGGTGATGTGCTTGACTGGGAAGTGGAAGATGGTCAAGCTATTCTTAGAAACCTATCCAAGCAGGAACGAGAAGATGGCACAACGAGTTAACTACTGGAGTTGCAGCAAGTTTGCTAATTGGGTGCGCGGCACAGAAAAGCTGCACTCTGGTACCTCGGCTGAATGGAGCCAATGGAAGAAAGCCGCTAAAGCTGCGCATAATTTCCGTTACTGGTTAGCTGAAGACTTTCTTGACAAGGTTCAGGATTTTATACACTGGCCAACAGACAAAGTAAAAGACTTCCGTTACTACTGCGTTAACCGTTTCGGTGATAAGATGCATTATCTTCCAACACGGCTAAAACCCGGTCAATACAACGAAGTTGGTACTCGCATCCTTCATGGACTGTTCGAAACCCTTGTTGACTTTGTTGAAATCGAAAGTGCTTGGATGCACGTTTGCTGGGATAAAGAAGCACAAAAAAACTTCCCAGGCATCTATCGTCCGTGGTATCTACGTTGGAAGCGCGGTCGTAGCGCAGGAGCAGGAATCGCACATCTAAACTGGGCGATTAGCTTAGGCAAGGAAAGCCCTTATCAAGCAAAAGCAGCCCAACAAATCCTCGATTTGTACACCTGGTGGAAAGTAACACGGCCAGCGCGTAAAGATACATGGGAAACAAGTGGCCTACGTCCGTTCTGGAATCAAATGGAAGCCAAATACAGCGACGATATGATGTGGCTACTAAGCGATAAAATGACTCCGGAAGAGAATGCCGAATACAAGCGCCTTCATGATCTCGAATGTGCTGTTGAAGAAGCGTACGATAAAGAAGATGAGAAGATGTTGATTAACTTGGTCAAGCTGCGCAACGATCTATGGACTTAATTTCACGCCTTACTAGTCTTCTATAAATACTCTTATACCATGAAATTTAAAGTCAGCGAACTATTCTACAGCATTCAAGGCGAGGGCAAGTATGTTGGAGTCCCCTCTGTTTTCTTGCGTATGTTTGGCTGCAATTTTACTTGCGGCGGATTCGGCATGCCGCGAGGAGAAGTGTCGCAGGAACGTAAGCTGGTTGATCCTGTCAACTTCAAAAAATACAACGAGCTGCCGCTAGTCAAAACAGGTTGTGATTCGTATGCAAGTTGGGATCCTCGTTTTAAGAACATGAGCCCAACATACACCGAACAGCAACTATGCGACGCAATGACTTCTATTCTACCACGTGGCGAATGGGATATTGGTCGCTATGGCTCGTTCATTAACGGGCGACCGTTAAGCACACATCTTGTCATTACGGGTGGTGAGCCCTTGCTTGGCTGGCAGCGAGTTTATCCAGACCTACTTAAATTGCTATGGCAACGTGGACTGCATGAAGTGACGTTTGAAACTAACGGATCGCAAGAGCTAACTAAAGAACTGCGCGACTACCTTGCTGATCCGCGATGGAATACTACGTTTAGCGTAAGTCCTAAGCTGTCGGCGTCTGGAGAGAGATGGTCAGAAGCAATTAATCCGGCTGTAGTTAAAGGATATGAATTTCCAGGTAGCAATATCTATCTCAAGTTTGTTGTGCAAGATATTAACGACTTTGAAGAAGTAGATCAGGCTGTAGCAGAATATCAAAAGGGCGGAGTATATTGTCCTGTATATGTTATGCCGGTGGGCGGCACAGGTGATCTATATTACAAGAATAACACACAGGTAGCCAAGCTTGCAATGGAACATGGTTGGCGATATAGTCCGCGTATTCAAGTAGACTTATTTAAAAACGCATGGGGAACATAATAGTGGCATCACTAAAACGAAGATTTCGTAAATGGCTCAATGCCCCAAGTAACGCAGACCTAATTGACAAGGAAGCATCGGCACCAATGGAACAACTAGTATCAAAATCAATGGGACAAACACTTAGCGGTGGATTGCGATTTAATGCCTACCGAGCAGAAGGTGGGATTGTCGTTGAAGTGTTTGACAACGGCGAACTGAATAGAAGTAGCAATGGTAGAGAACGCGGTCCTAAACTGTATATCATTACAGACGAACAAGACCTTGGGCATGAGATTGCAAAAATCTTTACCATTGAATCGTTAGGGAGAAGCTAATGGGTATCAAAGATTGGTTCAAAGGAATAACAAATGTGCCTGATCGTCGAGGCGATATGCCAGCGCCAACATTCGCGGCACCAAAGCCAAAGGCACCACGCAAGCCTCGCGTAAAGAAAGAGAAGACAACCGCCACAGTTCTTAACTTAGCCAAAGATGCTGCTACGCTAAAAGGCGAGCCCTGGGTTGATGTTGTGCGAGTTGAACTTGATCCCATTAATCCGGGTGCTGGTGCCTTTGAACTAGATTGGAACGATATCTTTGTAGCCCGTTTGGTTAAGGCAGGCTATGTCGGCCGCACCGATCAAGCCATTGTAGATATGTGGTTTCAGGACGTTTGCCGCAATGTGGTTTTGGCTACATACGAACAAGACCAAGCTGATCCGGACAAACGGATGGCTACTCCAGTTGCTCGCCGTAAGAATTTGGGCGACGGCCGTTCCGAAATCAGTTGACAATAACCAAATCGTAAGCTATACTCGCACTATGAAGCGTTATCTTCTCGTAGATGCGATGAACCTCTTTTTCCGGGCGCGCCACGTTGCGCACAAGGGCTCGGATATCAACGAACGCGTCGCCATGTCATTGCACATTGTTATGATGTCAATGAGCAAGGCTTGGCGTTTGCACAATGCTGATCATATCGTGGTATGCTTAGACGGCCGCAGCTGGCGGAAAGATGTCTATGCTCCATACAAGAAAAATCGTGAAGTAGATAAGGCTGCGCTAACCGATCAAGACATCATCGAGAACGAAGAATACTTTGCTGCGTTCGGCGAGCTAATTGAGTTTCTGGAAGATAGAACCAACATCACTGTGATTAGTTGTGACATTGGTGAAGCCGATGATTTGATTGCGCGTTGGATTCATTACCATCCAGACGACCAACACACGATCGTAAGTTCAGACACTGATATGGTGCAGTTGCTTGCATCTAATGTTGATCAGTATAACGGCATCACGCAAGAACTAATCACATTAAGCGGTATCACTAATGATCGCGGCAAGCCCGTTATCGATAAGAAGACTAAGCTACCAAAGGTAGTTGAGGATCCGCAATGGCAGTTGTTTGTTAAGTGTATGCGCGGGGATCCTGGCGACAATGTGTTTAGTGCTTTTCCACAAGTTCGCATTAAAGGATCGGCTAAGAAAGTTGGCTTAACTGAAGCGTATGCTGATCGCGCAAAGAAGGGCTATGCCTGGAACAATATTATGCTGCAACGTTGGGTTGATCATAACAAAGTCGAGCATCGTGTGCTTGATGATTACAATCGCAATGTTGGGCTTATTGACCTTACTGCACAACCTGCGCATATCAAAGAAAAGCTTGACGGTTGCATTGTTGATGCAACGGCTGTAGTAAAAAATAAGCAAATGGTCGGCGCACATTTTCTAAAGTTCTGCGGACGTTATGACCTAGTTAAGTTAAGTGAGAACGCAACAGTATTTGGTGAGATATTGAGTGCAGCATATCCAGAATGAGTGTCAAAGATTTTCAACCACACAAGGATTGGTATCAAACATTTACCATGAGCGAACTAGTTACCCTAAAATCAGATCATAACTCAATCTTTAATATTCAGGTGCAGGATGTTTACGGCGGCAAAGAAATCAAGTTGAATCCGGGTTGGGATTTACAAACTACAGTAGACTTTGTGCGCGACTTTAAGATCAAAGAAGAAGCTGATGTAAAGGTGCGCGAGAATAATGCGTTTGTAAAAGGCCTCTATGATCAATACAAAACTGCATTAGAGCTAGCAAGGAAAGAGAATGCCAATCTTTGATTACCGTTGTGACTGCGGCAACATCTGGGAAGAACTTGTTCTCGATGATGCTCCACTCAAATGTCCGGTATGCGATATGGTCGGACAGAACACACGGTTGGTCGGACCATCACATTTTAGATTGATGGGCGATGGTTGGTACAAAACAGATTTTAAACGCAATACGAAAGCAGAGGAATAATATGAAGAAGAGCTTAGACAAGGCACTATGCGCAAAGTATCCTAAGATCTTTGCCGAACGCAATCTCCCTATGACGGAAACCTGTATGTGCTGGGGCTTTCCGGGTGACGGATGGTATCACATCCTAGACGCCCTGTGTAGCGCGATTCAGTACAGGATCGATCGCGCAAACGCAGACGCAGACGCTGCCGAAAAGCACAACCTTGCAATAACAGAAGGCAGGCTTCAAGACCTAGATCAATGGGCGCGTGAAAATCCAAAGCTTAGAGAAGTGCGAGAACGCATTCCACAAGTAGTAGCGTCGCAAGTTAAGGAAAAGTTTGGCGGTCTGCGTTTCTATTACGGCGGAGGTGACGAAGTCATCCACAACTATGTTGACTTTGCTGAACACTTGAGCTACCGTACTTGCGAACAATGCAGCAAACCAGGCGAACCATATTCGGATGGTTGGGTCCTTACGCTTTGTCCTGCTCATGCTAAGAAGTTAGGCCGGTCACACAAGGATGAAACTCCACTAAAATGAACCACGACACAATAACTTCCATTGCTATCTTTGGTGCCGGCCGAATCGGCATAGCTGCGAAGCATTTTCTAAATGGTGAAGGCTATCATAACGTCACCATGTACGACGTTGGCGAGTATGACGAAACTGTATTTGACAAGCACGAAGTATTCCTGTGCGCAACTCCGTGGTATGCAACCAAGTATATCGTAGAGAACATTGTCAAGCGCCCAGGTAAGCTTTACTTCGACATGACAGAGGATGTAGAGATCGGACGTATAGTGCGCGAAGGTAGTCAGAGTGTAATGATTCCGCATTGCGGCCTTGCGCCAGGTGCAGTTTCAATCATCGCTGCTAGTATGCTACCTGCAAACACCATCGACATTCGTGTTGGTGCAATTCCAGTTTATCCAACTGGCGCGCTAAAGTATCATCTTACTTGGTCAACAGATGGCCTTGTCAACGAGTATCTCAAACCGTGTCCTGCTATCATCGACGGTAGCCCCGCATTGCTGCCAGCGCTCGATGACCTAACACAATACTTAGACAAGAACGGATACGAATCTTTCAATACATCAGGCGGAATTGGCACTCTTGCAGAAACGCTATCTGGCAAAGCCGATCACGTTAGATATCAAACTATTCGCTATCAAGGCCATCGTGACCTTATGCGATTCCTGCTTGAAGATTTAGGGTTTAAGAAAAAGCAAAACGAACTTGTTACGCTACTAGATCAAAATCTGCCGGTTGGTGGCGAGGACAAGATTGTTATCTGGGTTGACACTGACGACAGGTTCTACCATCGTGAGATTCTAGGGCGTGGCATAATGACTGCTATTCAACGCACTACTGCCGCAGGTGTTGTAGCGGTAATGGTGTGGACTATGCGTATGGGTCTAACAAAGATTGAAGGACAGTTTCCTCTTAGACCAGGCAACTGGATTGCAAACGAAGACATTCCGCGTATCGAACTACAGGATATCAGCTGCTGGAAAAGCGTCTACGAAGACGAGCAATGATTCGAGTGGTATTAAAGCAATAAATACAATATGGGACGTAAAATGAATCTAACAGCAAAACCCGTTATCCGCGACAAGTTCTGGATCGTAGAAGCCGGCGGTGAAAAGGTAGCAACTCTGCAAGCAGGGCCTGACGGACTTGTGCTGTGCATTAAAGATCATCGCGAAAAGTTTGCTTCGATCAAAACACTTACTGAAAAATACAACATCAAGTTCGATGTTCCCACAAAGGTTGCAGTTCCTAAGAAAGCAACCACAGTATATGACTTCCCCTGCAATACAGATCCGTTCAACATTGTGTTTGATGTTAAGCGCCAGCTTCCGCTGTTTACTAAGAGTGAAAAGAGCAAGAGCTACTATTGCGCTGGATACTATATCATCAAGTTTGAGAATGGTTGGGTACGGAGTTTTTGCCCAAAAAGCATTACCCTTTCTCGCTACGAATTCAAGGGTCCGCTTATGACTAAGCTGGAAATGCTTGAACAACTGCGTCTAGCCAATGGCTAAAATCACTCCGCACATTAGCGCCTTTGCTGCCCGCGTAAAGAACATGAATCAAAGCGGGCATAGAGAGCTAAGTCTATCCGCTACAGAAGCTCGCAACCTACATGCCGAGCTATTTCAGCTTCTAGAGCTGATTGTTGAACTGCAAGATGACCTTATTAGGATCCAGGATACCACTGTCGAATTTAAGGGTGCTGATTTCTAATCTATCTCTGCGCACATAATGACTAAATACATTAGTGACGCAGGGATGAAAAATGAGCAGACCAAAGCCTACTGTAATTATTGATCACGTTGACAAGGTATCATACAAGTCCGACCAAGTATTGGCCAGCGATGGTATCTGGGCTGTGTTCTACGAAAACCGTCCAATCAATCTAAAAACTGCTAACATTTTGATTAGCTATCCGGGACCTAAATACAAGAAGGTTTCATTTTCGAATAGCGGACACGCAATTAACCTATGCCGAAAATTAAACTCACTGTTCAAGACCGACAAATTTACGGTTGTGTTGCTAAAGCAGGGAGAACAGATTTTTCCTTAGGAAAGTTGATGGAACAGAACGTTGATCGCGAAACGTTACAAGATGCTATATTCGATCAGCTAATAATTCCTGAGGATCAGTATTCATATATCTACAAGCAGTTCTGGATTAACCCTAGCAACAAAAACAGCCTGCGCTTAACAAAACGCGGATACGTCCTCCTAAGTAAGACACTTGGTCTTACATACTACGTTAACACTTTCAGAGACCCTGTTAACACTACTCATGCATTAAACCTAACTCAAGGTATGGTTCTATTGCAACTTGATCGCACAATGACCTGCCCATACTACATTTCCGATTTCAATCGATTAGATCTATTCGGCGAGAAGGAACAGATGTGGCTTGCAATGTACGACGGCGACCTACTTAAATTCCTCGCAAGCTGGAAATGATCAGAGTTATTATTCAACCCGGGCTTGCTGTATCACAAGTTGAGCAATGGTGTCGCACGTCCTGCAACGGTCCGTGGTCGAATTTGTATATAACCGATCCGCACGGCATGAGGTTGTCCTCTAGGCGTCGTTGCTTTCTGCTTGAGGAGCAGGATGCTACGCTATTTCAGCTGCGCTGGGGTGGCAACGTAAGTCATTGATTCATATAGTCTTTATTTCCCTTTAGAATCAAGCACTTAGCTACGGCAGATTTCGGTTGACAGGACAGCCAAAAGGCTTTACAATGTATGTATGCTGAACGTTAAGAGAAAGAAGCGCAACGACAGGACCCACATTGTGTATCACATTGTGATCGCGGGTGCGTCCTACATTGGCATCACTGCCAAAACGGAAGGGACGGTTACCAAGTCGCTTCAGGCGCGCTTCATGAAGCACGTTTACCGTGCGCGGACAGAGTCCAAGGATTGGCCGCTGTATAACGCGATGCGCAAGCATGGCGACGCCAATGCGTTCGTGGACATCGTTTGCATTGTGCGCGGCAAAGCAGAAGCCCATACGTTGGAGCGCGAAATCATCCGCGAACTGCAACCCACGTTGAACTTGGCGTAAACAGCGGTTGACAAGAAACCAAAACGGCGTTATAATTCACTTACACTAACAGCGAAGGACCAAAAATGGCTGATATGACACAAGGAAGAACGGTAACGATTGCGCAGGCGCGCAAGATGGTTGAGCGGTGCCTGAGCAAAAAGCGTCCGATCTTCATCTGGGGCCCAGCGGGCATCGGTAAGTCCGAACTGGCGCAACAGATTGCCGACGACATGGGCGGGCTGCTGATCGACTTGCGCATGCCGCTGCTGGAGCCGACGGACTTGCGCGGCATCCCGTACTTCAACAAGGAAAAGAACGTCATGGACTGGGCGCCGCCCATCGACTTGCCGGACGAAGAGCTGGCGTCGAAGTACCCGGTGGTCATCCTGTTCCTGGACGAAATGAACTCCGCTGCGCCGGCCGTGCAAGCGAGCGGGTACCAACTGATTCTGAACCGCAAGATTGGGCGCTATACGCTGCCCAAGAACGTGGTGATCATTGCTGCGGGCAACCGCGAAAGCGACAAGGGCGTGACCTACCGTATGCCGGCTCCGCTGGCTAACCGGTTCATCCACTTGGAAATGAAGCCGGACTTCGCTTGCTGGCTGGAGTGGGCGGTCAAGAACAACATCCACAAGGACGTGGTGGGCTACTTGTCCTGGATGAAGAAGGACTTGTTCGACTTCGACCCGAAGGGTTCGAGTCGCGCGTTTGCTACGCCGCGGTCCTGGAAGTTCGTGAGCGACTTGTTGGAAGACGAGAGTGCCGACCGCGAGACGCTTACCGACCTGGTGATTGGTACTGTGGGCGAAGGCATTGGCCTGAAGTTCGACGCGCACCGCAAGATTGCGTCCCAACTGCCGCAGCCGACCGACATCCTGGAAGGCAAGGAAAAGGACCTGAACATCAAGGAAATCAGCGCAATGTATGCGTTGACGATCGCGATGTGCTACGAACTGAAGGATGCGTTGACGCGCCTGGGTCCGAAGGAAATGGACAAGTGGCATGCGATGGCCGACAACTTCTTTATCTACATGATGAAGAACTTCGAAACGGAAATGACGGTCATGGGTGCGCGGGTTGCGTTGACGACGTATGCGCTGCCGTTCAGCACCCAGAAGCTGAAGAGCTTCGAGGAATTCCACAAGCGGTTTGGGAAGTACGTTGTGGCAGCGAGCACCTCGAAGAACTAAGTCCAACCAGCAGGGCGGCGAAGTGCCGCCCTGCGATACTTTGGGATTGAAATGGCCACGAATCATCCTTTGACGTATGTGATTGACGACCCGGACTTTGACGCGGCATATGATGCTGCGGTTGCCGGGCAGAAAGATTTGCGTAAACACTTCGACGCTGCCTTGGTCGGAGTCAACAAGGACGATGGCGATGCGGTGTTTGCTGCTTTGTTCGCCGCGTTTGCTCCGAAAGACAAATAATGTACGGTCTACAATTTGAATGGGTTGAGAACGATCCGGTCTACGTTAAGGAGTTCATGTACCTTAGGCTGAAGGGATCTCTACGCCCGGCCATCTTTGCAAGCATTTCACGACAATATCGAAGCGGAATCATCAACCGTAAGTATTATTGGGTCCTGCGTATCAATCTTAAGGACGCCCGAACCGGACGCGACGTTGGTGGATTCTACGATTCGCGTGACGATGCTGTTGCGGCTTGTAAGCAATACATGAAAGGTATTTTCCGTGACCCACGGGACGATGGTCCCCAACCCAAAGAAAGCTAATCATGGCGTTCAAGTTTATTGGCTGGTGCTGCGAGACCGACGACAAGGGTTCAAAGCACGACAAGATTTGGGGCTACTTCGACAACGGTGAACCCGAGGGCGATCGTTGGTCGCAGACGCAGAAGGTCTACGTCTTCTGGGGTGCGCGTGGTAAGAAGAACACGATCCATTTCAAGGACGCCGTGCTCGACCATGACCTCACGAAGCTGCGCGACAACAAGCGGTTCGGTAAGGGCTACGAACCCATCAGCGAAGAAAAGCTGCTGAAGATTTGGCCCACGTTTCATGAGGACGTCGACATGAAGCTTTGCTTCGACGTGCTCGCTAACCGGGTGATGCCACGATGACCATACATACCGAAGTAAACGGCTACAATCGGGTAATTTACGACGACATGAACCCGCGTATCTATTACGAGGAGTGCCGCTGCG
>Ga0315274_10016891_pt1 | contig 10305 bp, 28 predicted proteins | sample YL17G02_20_MG_FD_203700 | JGI IMG/M metagenome (GOLD analysis project Ga0315274, IMG submission 203700) | Sediment microbial communities from Yellowstone Lake, YNP, Wyoming, USA - YL17G02_20 | ecosystem: Environmental > Aquatic > Freshwater > Lake > Sediment | place: USA: Wyoming | collected... | reverse complement strand
CCGCATCAGATATCTCCTTAATCCAGCAAGAAACTATTCCATATCTCGTGTAAAGTACAACCGTATCTCAAGTCTACGACTTCGAAATTGACGCGTTCTAGGAGAGATGTGACAGCATCATACACCCAAGGTAAGTAGGTGTCTCCGAGAAGCTCCGGACCATAGATAGTACCATCTACGTTCAGGAGCTCAGAGTCACTAACTATGATGGAGTCTTCGTTAACGATATTGAAGGCGTCCATGTCTCTACGAGAAATACAAAGACGTGGATTGAGATCTACGTGTTCGCGAAGATCGTGAACGTCAGCGGTGATATCACCGTAGTGAAGATATGCTTGTAAGCGTTTTAAGAGAGCAATACTCTCGTCCACGAGTGTATGATAATCACCAGTATGAATAATGACCGACATATGACCGTTGTAATGAATGAGGAGCTGTAACATGAGCTTCATCATGGGCTCAGTCGCGACGATAAAGAAGTCGTCCGCATGAGCCGGGTACTTATACAATTGTGGTTGATGTATCATGACTATCCCCTAAACAGTGTGAATGGGGGGATGCCAGGAATCTCTATCATACTTCGCGTCCGTGAAAGGAGGATCGATCACCTTCGTCTGATACTCGAAATAGGTGAACTGATAATTGCTCGCTATCTTCTCACAAATCTTAATAGCTTCCTCCTCAGTGGTAACATCGGCATTGAACGTAAAGACAACAGCGATTTGTGCTCTACGGGGATCGCCCATGACTTCTCCTCCTAGATAGTGATCACCTTCTTGAAGTAGCTGGAGACTGCGCCGTATAAATGGATCTCGTCGCCCAACTCCAAGATCACGTAGGCCTCTGCGGAATCACCGTCGACGAAATTGCCTTCATGATACAGGTCCACGGAAGGATCGTTATCCACGTTGTAAAATCTGCACACCCTCTCGAAGGCATGCTCATAGGTAGCCTTCCCATCCCAATCGTCCGGGTAGGTGTAGGGATACAACTTGAACTTCTTGATAGCGTCTCTTACATCCAACGCCTGTGTGCGCATGAGGGTTCTGATACCCTCATCGATGCACCCGATCAGTAGGTAGGTCTTCATTCCTTCTCCTTCCAGTTCTCATTCATCAACCGATGGATACCGAGCGCAAAGTCGCAGGGATCACAGTCACGAAACCACAGGCGCATCAGTATCGCCGTTGCACGGAAATGTACCACTTCCTGGAGCACAGCTTCCTCGTCGGTGAGCTTGTCCTTAGAGAGGAGCTGCTCAATGTCGTCGAGGTACGCCTTCACCTTCTTGATGTCTTGGATCTTCATTCCTTCTTCTCCTTACCATACCCTCACGATAAAGTTCGTAGTCACCTGACGTACTAAAACAAACTGACCACCCATCTCCGTACGGATGATCTTGTTAATCGTACCAATGGATTGATTAAGTCTTTGACCGATATCGTGAATGATACCCGGTGAACGAGAAGAACCCAACTTGATTCCTGTTAGGGGTAAAGTGAGAGTTTCCTTGAGTGAATTTGTTACTGCGGTGCAAAGATCTTTCCAGAACAGAAGATTTGATTTCCCCACCCTAATAGTTCTATCGTACATATTCCTGTACGTCTCTGTTTGTACCCCAGGTATTACAAATGAATTCGTCCCGTATACACTTGTATGGATCATTCTGTACCCCTTAAAAAATAGTTTTAATGAATATAACAAAAGTACCTAATGGTGTACTGGAGATGTATTACTACAGCGCGCACTACTGAACGACTAAAATTTTTTTCTTCCCCGACTAAATGGGGGTAATGAGGAATCGAACCTCACTACCCCCTGAAATCACTTCAGGTCAGGTTACTTCTTCTTCTCCTCCTTCTTCGCTTCGACCTTCGGCGCTTCGATCGCCTTCTCGACCTTCGCCGTGGCCGCCGGCTTCTCGGGACCGTTGATCCGCGAGATGATGTTGCGCACCTTCTCGCCCTTCGCCTTGTCGCCGAGCTGCAGCACCTGGAAGCGCTTGTCGTGCTCCAGCGCGTTCCCGAGGTACTGGTAAGCCATCTGCGGCTTCTTCATCTTCAGCTCCCTCTGCACCACCGTGACCAGGGAGTAGAAGAAGCACATCTCGCCCTTGAACGCGAGCTCACGAGCGACGATGTCCCTCACCTGCTGGAAGCGCCCGCTGTTGCTCCGCGTCAGCTGCACGTTCCCGGCGTTCAGGTCCTCCTGGGTGAACTTCACGATCGGCTTCACTTCGTTTGCCATTGTAATGCCCTCATGTAAAAGAAACTGTAAACCAACCGCCCGCTTACAGGTGCGAGCAACCTTCCAATTGCGTGCCGTGCTACCGTCACACCTCCTTTTGCAAAATCCAAAATCAACAAAAGTACCCATGGTGGTCACTGCTTCGGGTATAGCTGCTTTGCATCGATATGCAATAGCGTAATCCCACCACTTGTGACCCCTACAGTCTTCGGAATAACCTTCTCTGCCTCCTCGTACATCGATATCGCCTTCAGGAGTAAATCCTTCCTGAGACGATAAATCGATACACCATTCACTTCCCTGAGGAACCTTCCAGGGGAACCTATCTCCTTCATCGGTATGTCACAATACCGACAAATAGCGAGCTTCGGTTCTACCCGTTCCCAACTACATCTGGGGCAACTAAAATAGTGTACCCACAGGCCCGTTCTGGGAACGTTCTTCTCCCTGAATTGCCTTAACGTCATGCATCTCGACTTCCTATTACGGAACTTCCCAACGGCTGTTGTAACTACGAGAACACCGTAGCTCACCTCTTCGAGGTGTACCAGCCGCAACTTATTGTTATACATTGCATCACTCCTCGTTGGTCGGATCTTCTAAATCCTGACCTTCGAAGTCCTCTCTCCGGAAGATCCTCACGCCACCTGGACTCCAATGTCTAGGTTGTTTACCTAGCGGGGTCTTCCAGATCAGCAGACCGATACTGCTTAGTATCAATCCGCTGATAATTCCTGCAATCCAGCCCATTCACATCACCTCCTCTCATGGACATTCGCCTTTCTCAACAACGACGACTCGACGAGCTCTCCTTGACAATCAAGGAGCATCTTCGTCATCCACGTTGGCTTCGCTCTTCTCGACACCTCCATTGTCTTCATTGTACCATCTCGAAGACGAAATGTCAACCGGAAAATGTCCGACGGCCAATGGGGAAAAGGATCCTTCAGGATCATACTTTCCCCTTGGACGTCAAGACGTCCGTCATACGGACCTCTTTGCCATCATCCGTCAACTTCACCCAAACGGGCATCATACGGATCTCTCTGTCTACCTTGGTCTCACGAAACTCTCGAGTGGCCATCTTGCACTCCTTGCAAAACCACGCATGCTTCGGTCCCTCTCCAGGATACGACATTATTCGATCCGTGAACACTTCCCGCGTTCCCTGTTCTCCACACACTTCACAGTACACTGCTAATTGTGACGCAATCATGCTATTCATAATCTCATTCACCTCCTCATGCCATCCGTATACCTTTTGAGGATCACGTACATCATATTCTGCCAAAGGTACTGCCAGGCACTCTCGCAGTACTCTCCATCGACATTCCTTTCAACAGCCGTAGTGAGCTCTTCCCACGTGAGCGCAGCTTTGACTTGAGGAAGAATCCACTCGTGTCTCTTGCGCTCCTCATACTCCTTCGGTAGATCAGGAGCCGCGAGGATTTCGTTGAGGAAAGCGATTGTAGATGATTTCGCCATCTCGAATAGGATCAGTTCATTTTGCGTCACGCCTCACCTCCTTACCTGATTCGGAGCCCAGTAATTCCTGCACCTGACACAGTACGGAACTTCCACACCCACATGGATGTGGTGATCCATACCGTCGATCTTGATCACATCTCCCTTCTTCCGGAGATGCATCTTCAGCGGCTGATCCACCTTCACACACTTCGGACACATCAACACCGCCGTCATTACCGTAGTCACTTATCTCCTCCTGGCTTCATCTTCGATCATACGACGAAGCACCGCGTGATTGATCTCCACCTTCACGACACCACTATGAACTAGCTCCTGCAGATTCACATTGAGCTCATGAAACAGCTTCGAGTGCGCTGAGTCACTCTCCGCTTTCTTGTGCATGTAATCTGCATATAGCTCCAGAAACCGTTTCACATTTCACCTCGCGCAACCTTTGATTACCCAAAAAAATGGATTGGGGGAGTCTATACAAGCACTCCCCCGATCCATCGACCGTCCTCGGGACTATGCCTTCTCCTTCACCTCCTTCGGCTTCGTCACCTTTACGCACTTCTTGTGATCCGCTTTGAACCAGCGAACCACCACGTCGGAGATCTTCATCATCAGCACTCCAGCGACCGTTCCAGCCGCCACAATCCCGATACGTCCCATCAACGCAAGCATGCTGCCTCCTATTCGATGATCGTCACGTTCCACTGCTTCGCGATCGCGTTCGACAACTCGATACGATCCTCCTTCGACAACTCTCTGATCTCCTGAGCCGATAACGGTTTCCCCGTGACGTCGAAAAACTGCCGCAGTAACGGGAACCTCTGCGACGTCTTCTTCTCCATCACCTGTTCCACGATTCACCAACCTTTCGTAAAAAGAATTTCTAATCGTAACAATTGACCTTATGCCTTCACCAACTTCGTTAACGTCCTCATCTTCGCCGCCTCGAACTCCCGCCTAATCATGAACCCGGATCCCTGCTTCCCGTACTCCTGCACGATGAACGTCCACAGATCCCTGTTCGAGATCCCCAGCGTCATCTTCTTCTCCTCGCGGATCTCGTGTACTAGATCCGACACCTGTAGCGAATCTCCTTTCTCCTTCAAGAGGCCTTCGACCTTCACCTTGACCAGCGCTTGGATCTCTTCAGCCTTCATGTACGCCTGCCCGCTGAATCCGTTCGTCGTTCCTTCACTGAACTTCGTCACCTTGATCGCCATACGTCACCTCCAAAGATACCTTTGATACCTCTACACGTTCTGTAACACAGAACATACATATAGAGGTATTAAGTACATAACACCCTTACTACCTAATATATAGTAACTAGTAGACGTGTCACGTACTTAATACCTCTATTTCTCTTACTTAACTATCTCTATAACTAATTATAACTTTATACCTCTCTAATCTTAATTCTCATTAATCTACCTTGTAATGGGAAACTGCAATATTTAAATTCTCACTATGTATATGCCATTACACTTGATATTCCCATACTTGTCTTCTACAGGTGCCTTGACTGTCTTATATTGGTCTACGTCTATCTGTGCTATTGCGTACCATAACGCTTTATTTGTGTAACTGGCTACACGCCAACCATACTGCTTACGCAGCTCTTCTATCACGTCGCCTATAAACACACCAGCTTCCGGCATGGTTAGTATCCTAGCCAATTTCTCGGCGATTAGCGTTCTTAGTCTATCCTTTGTAATCACTTCTAACCCAATCACTCTCATCTTAAATCTCCTTTCATAATTTGCCTCTCTTTCTCATCCCTTTCCCACAACTCTTTCTTATGACTACGTTCCCACCACGCACAATCTGTACACCATCTCTCATACAGCTTATCTTTCGGTACCATGCGCTTGCACTTCTTGCACTTTTCCATAAGCACCTCAATTCCTCGACATCCTTACTCTATAGATACGCACCCAGCCTTTAATCGTTATAGATTCGAGCACCATCACATGCTCAATCCATTTCGCTGCAAAGCAATTCCAGAACCACCATCCCTTCATGACTTCTTCTCCTTCCTGCTAGCTCTCTTCCACGCCTTGATCGTCTTTAAGACGCACAGGCAGTAGAACAGTGGCTGCTTAAACGTATCACCACACGCCACACACTTCCACAACTTCTTGCCACGCACCTTCTGTACATCAGGTATCACCACTCCTCCTAGTAAAATAGCATGTCACGTAACATCAATACAACTACCAACACCGTAATCCACCCTCTCGTCCACTGTCCCATGGGTCATATGTCCTTTCATAGTAACCAGTCGTTAGTATATAGTAACCAGTCATTAGTATATAGTAACAGGGTTCTAAATACCCGCCACCTTTGACGCACCTGCGTAGAATAAACCCAGGGGGGGTCTCTTGACTGCTTCATATAGGCTCCTTACTAGCAAATTCCATGGAATACTCTAGCTATTGTCACTCCATGGACTACCTTTTGCAGATATGCATCACATACTTCACTAACTTCTCGTCCCAGACCTTGAATACCCTCGTAGTGTCCTCGTTCAGCTTGATGAACGCGACCCACAGGTTCCTGTTGCTCATCCCGAGTTCCATCTCCTTCTCGTCCCTGAGCTCGTGGACCAGCTCGCTGAGCGCACAGTGGTCTCCCGACTCCTTCAAGTACTGGTTCGTCTTGTCCTTGATCAGCTGCGTCAGCACTTCTCTCGACATGATCTCGACCTTCTGCTCCGTCTCGATCTGCTTGTTGTCGGACAGCTTCATCACTTTGATAGCCATGTTAAGTTCCCTCTTTGTAAATAGGTTTCATAAGATACAAGGGGTACATTAGCTCCTAGCACCTTCTGGCGGATCTCTGCAATTCATAGCATCCTCCTAGCTTATAGGCCTTCCCGGCCTACACTCATAGCCTTTTTCTCGGCATCATAATATCTCTATACTACCTTACCTACCTCATCCCCACCATCTCCATCCTTCTCCCCTTCTCCATTACAAACTCCTTCCACACACTCCATCCCATCTTCAATCCATCCTCCTTCCCTAAACTCATCACCATCATCCACACATCCTCATTACTCCTTCCTAACTTCATTCCATACTTATCCCTCAACTCCTTCACCACTTCCCTTATCATCACCCTATCCCCTTTCTCCTTTAACAACTCCATCAACATCAACCTTATCATATCATACAACACTTCCACTTCAAACCATTCCTCCTTCTTCACAACCTCCATTCTCTTCTCACCACTCCCTTTACCCATCTTAAATACTCTCACCATATAAATCACCATTATCCTTAAATACCTTTTCCTTCAAATACATCTACTACACATTTTACTACACTATCCTCTTTTACTTTTCTATAATCCTCCTCTTATCAAAATCCTCATATTCTAAATTACTTCTATACACAATTACCACAACACTGACTACATATATACCAATCCAACTTCCCACAACTCCTACACTCTCCCCATCCCAACAACTCCTTATTCATATACTTCTCATACTCCACTTCCATATACATCACCCTCTCTTCCCCTTCACCCATTACCACAAACCCATTCTCTCTCAACCCCAACAACTCCTTATCCACCCAAATTAACCAATCCTCCTTTAACTTATTCTTACTCACCCTTCCAACTAAATTCCAATCACCATTCATCCACATATACACATTCACCAACATATTCAACATATCAATTCTCCTTCCTATCCAACCAATACATCCAATACATCCAATACATCCATCCCATAAACCCCACACCTACTACTCCTAACACTACCAACTCCATCACTAACATCCACAACATCTTCTACCTCCTTTATATATTCTTATCCAACTAATCCAAACTCTCCTCTCATCCATTCCAACTTCATCCAATTAAACATCCCAACTAAACACTCTAATCCTAATCCTACCCACACCACCATCAACCCCATCACCCACATACTCAAACTTAATCCATTCACATCTCCAAACATCATTCCCAAACTTCCCACACACATCAATCCTAATCCACCTCCCATCACATTCAAACTAAACACATCTACAACCTTCACCACTTTACTTCCTCCCTTTCCAAACAACTTCATCAACAACTTATCCATTCCACTCTCCATCTTACTCATCACCACTTCCACCTTCTCCATTACCTTATTCACAACATTCATTATCTTCTTCACATTAAACATAACTCACTATTCCCTTAAAACTATTCCTTCAAATACATCTACTACACATTTACTTCACATCAACTACTTTCTTTTCACCTCCCTCACAATTTCAAAAATCATTCCTCCAATTCCCAACAACACAAATCCAATTCCCAAACTCCAATACACAACCATCTCCACAACTTCCATTTCAAACCCTCCTACAAAATATACATTTCACATTTCCATTTACATTTCAACATTTCATTTTCCCATTACAATCTATATTAATAAGAATTAATTAATAATTCTTTTTTAATACTTTTTTCTCTTAGAATCACTAGGTAGGTTTTAACCCAAGATCTGCCAAAACCCATGGACAGCAGACATGATTGCTGAAGCAATTATTTATCTAGGCACAGCCTCTAACTAGCACTATGCATATCACTTTATAGTCTAGGACACCGTCTAAGCAATATGCTTATTCAATTAAATATTCCATGGAATATTTATAATTATAATAAGTATATGCTATATCTTTATTATTAATACCTAGACTTTAATCTCCATTATTTATTTGGATTATCTATTCTTTTATAGATTGAAGAACTTATAAAAAGATTTGATGGTGCCATGGTGAGGTGATTGATTTGACTTAATCTGTTGGATGATCTTTGTGGTGGTGATGTTAATGTAGTTGGGAGGATAGACGGTGGGACAGGATGTTGATTCTAGGAAGGCTTGGGCGGTGATTTTTTTACCTATCCAGTCACGACCTTTAACGTAGACGTCTGGCTTTACTAATTGAATTAACTCTAATAGGCTTGGGTATTGTGCTAGTGGTTGTCTTATGTTCTTTCTTCTTTTTGACATACTAGTTCATGTGTAGAATAAAGTAACCAGTGTACCAGGTATTAACGTTTAAACACCAATAGTAGACCTCATAGAGACCGTATGGAGAATTATGATAATAAGGACCTATCACTTGGATAGTCTCTCGGTGGTATCTTCCTTGGTGGGATGGCGGAGTTGAGTTAGTAGGATATTGATATCTGGATCCGTGGTGATGATGATTGGATTGTTCTTTTGATCTTCCGTGGCATTCATAGTAAGGATCTGGCACTTGTAGTACTTAGGGACTGGGCAATTGGGTTTATGTTGTATCTGATTTATATCTGTGGGACAATGTATATTAGTCATGCGACAGTATCTACATACATAAGCATTTATGTCTTTTAGAAAGAATATAAGCATGATGGATTAAGCTTTCTCTTTTAAATAGTTAGTGAGACTGGTAATGTAGAGACGCGTGCAATGAGATCTTTGTTGAGCTTGGGTATCGATAACCAGAGTGAAGTGTTTGTTGTCTTGGAAGTAGTTTATGAGATTACCTATCTTGGCACCTTGATATAGAAGTGGGTGTGACTTACCGTGCTTGAGATCGTGAAGAAGCTTTACCCATCTTAGAGGATTGAAGGATGAAAAGGATTGTATGGAGGTAAGGGGTAGGCTCATATGAAACAGCATAAGACGTTACCTCACTTGGTCTTCTCCCAGATTTGGATTAACTTTTCTTCTTGCCTGGGTGTAAGATCATGATTGGCCTCTACGAGCTTGGTAATAGATTCTATGAAGTCAGTCTCCCATTCGTTGAGATCTATATCTTCATCACTAACAGCTCTGTTGATATCCGCAAGCATGGTATTGAGATCACTCATTGTTATCCTCTTGGATTGGACCTAGCGCGAAACTCTTGCCGCACTGGAATGAACCTATTATTGAATTGCCTGACTACTGGAGTAGGTGGTGGTTTGTAAATACGTGTTCTAGGTTTCTCATTTGGGAGTGCACTATTGGGAGGTGTGGTTAACTCTTGGTTGTTTACTACCGCAGTCGTGTTAGAGTAAAGATAACATGTCAGTTGATTACATTGAGAATAATACCTACAGTTAGGACACTGACTACCAATAGTTGTATTAGCAGATGGTGTAATGACTATCATCGTTGATCCTCTATTAAGGCTCGCACTTCTGCCTCGATCTCGTATTCACTCTTCTGGCAGTACTTGTTATATACTTGGTTTAAGGTGACTTGTTGATTCTTTGATAAGATAATGTTGTCGTGAAGAGCTCTACCGATGTCATCAAGGAACTCTACCTCCCAAGGTGTAATGTTACTATAACTAACCTGGTCAAGAAGATCAGTATGCATAGCCTTGTTCATTTGTAATACTAGGCTCGTGTCGCCATTCATGTTGTTCTCCTACTTCTGCAGAGCGAGAATCATACCCCATGTCTGCGCAGACTCACCGAGGGCGGTCATCGAAGCAACTACACTGGACCACTCACCAGCTGTAAGTACTTGTTCGAAGATGATAGGAGAAGATGGATTACCATCTTTACGTTTGATGATGCGTACGCCACCATAGTACTCAACAG
>Ga0315274_10016890_pt1 | contig 10305 bp, 9 predicted proteins | sample YL17G02_20_MG_FD_203700 | JGI IMG/M metagenome (GOLD analysis project Ga0315274, IMG submission 203700) | Sediment microbial communities from Yellowstone Lake, YNP, Wyoming, USA - YL17G02_20 | ecosystem: Environmental > Aquatic > Freshwater > Lake > Sediment | place: USA: Wyoming | collected... | reverse complement strand
CAATACTGGGATGATCCATCAGGGCCAGGGCCTGCCGTTCCGCCTCAAAACGGGCAATCACCTGCCGGGTATCCATCCCCAGCTTGATGATCTTGAGGGCGACCTTGCGGCGGATGGGCTCGGCCTGGTCGGCCATATAGACCACCGCCATACCCCCCTCGCCGATCTTCTCCAGCAGCTTGTACCGCCCGATGATCGTCCCGGGACCCTCCGTGACGGCGGAGGTGTCCAGCATGACCGCAGGGTCCCACGGGGCGGACTCCAGGAAGCTGTCTCGGACCTCCCGTGCCCTCAGTAGCGTCCTGACGCGGGCCAACAGGGCGGCATCCTGGCCGCAGGCCCCCTGGAGATACGCCTCCCGCTCGTCCGGGGCCTTGCCAATGGCCTCATAATAGATCGCCTCTTCGGTTGTCTTGTGCTCCGTAGGCACGATGGCTCCTTTCATCATTCAATGCGTAAAACCGGGGCCGATCCCCTCACGGAAAATGCGGGAATATGGAAGAATCTCGGCTCAACGGCTGCCGGTTTCGTCGATTTGTCCGATTTCCACGCGTAGCCAGGAGCGTGTGTAGTCCCAATACCGCTCGGCCGTGGCGTGAGAGATGTCCAGGGCTTTCGCCGCCTGCTCGATCGTCAGACCGGCGAAATAGCGGAGCTTGACCAGGTCGGCCTTGATCGGATCGTGCTTGGCGAGCTTCGCGAGGGCCTCATCCAGCACCAGCATCTCCTCCGCTCGCGAGGCATCGTCAGCCAACAGGGACTCATCCAGGTCCACCGGCCGGCGATCACCGCCACGCTTGAGGCTCTTCTTGCGGCGGGCGTTGTCGATCAGGATGCGCCGCATCGCCTCGGCGGCGGCTTTGAAGAAGTGGCCCCGGCTTGCCCAGTCCTGCCCCTCGGCCCCAACCAGCCGCAGGTAGGCTTCATGGACCAGGGCGGTGGCCTGAAGGGTCTGGCCGGGAGGCTCCGCAGAAAGCCTCTGGGCGGCAAGGACCCGAAGCTCCTCGTACACCAGCGGCAGGAGTTGGTCCGTAGCCGTGGCGTCCCCCCGCTCAATGGCGCTCAGGATGCGCGTGACGTCGCTCATGCTGACTCCCCAACACTGCCCGGGACAGGATTTGAACCTGCACAGGATTACTCCCACCAGCCCCTCAAGCTGGCGCGTCTGCCAATTCCGCCACCCGGGCGAGCCGATAGCGGCATTATGATCTGCAAGCCAGAGCCTGTCAACGGGGATTTCCGCAAATGCCGCCGCAGCCTCTTGCGAATACGGCGAAGACACGGTATGCTTCAGGCCATATCCGAGCGTAATGAACCAGAGGCTGAATTGGGAGATATGACGATGGAAAGGCGTAAAAGTCACCCGCTCGTTCTTGCTGTGGTTGTCATTGGCACCCTGCTTCCCGCCGCCGGCTGCTTCATCTGGAACAGCGACGTCAGCTATGGCGACAAGGGAGCCCCCCTGTCAGGCTCGACGCTCAAGCAGGTCGAGTGCGGCCAGACCACCAAGACCTGGGTCCTCGCCACGCTTGGCGAGCCCTCCGAACAGTCCACGACCGAGGCCGGCGTCGAGCTCCTGAAGTACAAGTACAGCAAGAGCCAGGAGAACAACGTCGTGGTGCCATTCCTGATCGTGAACGACGAGAAGAAGAACGAGCAGACGGTGTTCTTCGAGGTGAAGGACGGCGTCGTTCAAAAGTACTGGGTCGAGAACAGCAAGCGCTGACGCCTCTCAGACGCCGCGACGCTGACCCCAGAGTTGGATCTGCAATCGCTGGCCGAATCGCAGGCCGGTCTGTTTACACAGCTCGGCGACCATCGTTGACCTGCCGTGCAGCTCCTCGACCGTTGCGGCCTGGGGCATCAGCATGACACGCTCGGTCTCCAACGGGCCCAATTCCTTGAGCATGTCCTGAACGCCATCGATGTCCCGCGGCGATGCGATGACGAACTTGACCTGATACGGATACGCCCGGATCAATTGACGTATCGCCTGCAGGTCGGACCCGACCGGCTCACGGGATTCCGCCGAGCCGGGCTGCCGCATCGTCGCATCTGTCAACTTGGGGCTGATGCTCATGAGATCGCAGGCCAGATCAGGCACGAACAGAACACCGGCGGTTTCGATTGTGATGTGCTTGCCCAAGGTTTTGAGGCGGCCGGTCAGATCGGCCAGCCCGGCCCGTGCCGCCAGGTCGGGTCCCGTCATGGGCTCGCCACCGGTCAGCACGATGAAGCGGCAAGGCCAGCGATTGACTCGCTCCATGATCTGAGGCGGCTCAAGGTCCTCCCCCGCCTGGAAGTCCCATGCGTACTTGGTATCGCACCAGCGGCAGCGCAGAGGGCAGCCGGCCAGCCGGATGAACACGCTCGGCGTGCCCGCAAGCATTCCCTCACCCTGTAGAGAACAGAAGATCTCGCTTACACGCATGGACAATCCTCGACCATGTCAAACGCTCCGCTCCACGTATTTGAGCGGATCGCGGATGCCCGCTTCCGCAAACCCGCGGAGCCTGAGCCGACAGGAATCACACCGGCCGCAGCTTCGGCCCGACGGGTCCGGATCGTAACAGCTATGCGTCAGTGAGTAATCGACGCCAAGTCTCGTGCCGGTCCGGATGATCTCGGCCTTGGTCTTTTCAAGGATCGGGGCATGGATTCGATACCGGCCCTTGCCCTCCACGGCGGCCGCTGTCGCCAGATTCGCCATCCTCTCGAAGGCGGCGATGAACTCCGCCCGGCAATCCGGATAGCCGCTGTAGTCCGTCGAATTGACCCCGATGAAAAGATCGAACGCGCCCAAGACCTCCGCCCAGGCAAGGGCGTAACTGAGGAAGATCGTGTTGCGGGCGGGCACGTAGGTGGGTGGAATAGCCGCGGTGTCATCCAGGTCCGGGCGATCCTTCGGCACCGGGATGGCGGCATCGGTCAGGGCCGAGCCCCCGAACGCCGCCAGGTCAATCTTCGCCACTCGATGCTCAACGACGCCGAGCGACCGGGCCACCCTCACAGCGGCATCCACCTCGCGCCGATGGCGCTGCCCGTACAGAAATGTGAGCGCATAGCAGGCGAAGCCCTCGCTACGGGCGATGGCAAGGGTGGTGGCGGAATCCAATCCGCCACTCAACAATACAATAGCGGGCTTCCGGGCCATTTCTTGTTTCCTTCGCAGCCGGAGCAAACGTCGGAACATCTCTGCACCGCTCCGGCGATCACCCGCAGTATACCCGACAGGCGCGAGTGTGGGAACCCCGGTCGCAACGTATCCTCAGGACAATAGCAAAGCCTCTGCGGATCGGGATTTGGTTTGCCATTCGTCAGCATACGTGGTACAGTAGTAGCGCTGGGACGTAACGGAGTAAGCAGCTACAGGGGCCTGTCTTCTCGAAGGCGAAGGTTCTTTCACATCACGAAAGAGCATGGAACCGCAGATGAACGGTGATGAACGCCGACAATAGAAGATCGAGTTTCACGCAGAGACGCAGGGAGCCCCGAGACAGAAGGAGTCGGGGAGGGTGGGCTGTGCCCACCACAGGTTGTTATCAGCGTTCATCGGCGTTTATCAGCGGTTTCACAGTTGATTGCAGGTTGATTCAGTGTTGGAGGATTGGAGACTATGAAAGCGCTACTCCTGACCTTGACCACGTGTCTGTTCGTCCTGCCCGCCTACGCCAAATACAGCGGCGGGACGGGCAAGCCGAATGACCCGTACAGAATCGCCACAGCGGCTGACCTGATTGTCCTCAGCGAGACGCCTGAAGACTACGACAAGCACTTTATCCTGACCGCCGACATCGACCTGGACCCCAACCTCCCCGGCCGCAAGGTCTTCGACAAGGCCGTCATTGCGCCGGATGCGAACGACACGACCTGGGACTTTGAAGGGACCTCGTTCGCCGGCATCTTTGATGGCAATAGGCACGCAATCGCCAATCTGACGATCACAGGTCGAAGTTACGTGGGTCTATTTGGCCAACTGGCACCCGGCGCTGAGATCAGGAACATAGATATAGTGGGTGTCAACGCAGTCGGTTCAGGTGTCCGTGTCGGCGCGCTGGTGGGGTGGAATTTGGGTACTGTGAACCAGTGTCGCAGTACAGGGGTGGTACGTGGCGGTTGGGGAGTGGGTGGACTGGCGGGGAATAATGGCGGGACCGTCAGGGCTTCGTATGCGAGCGCGAACGTCACAGGGGATGACGCTGCTGGCGGGCTGGTGGGGGTGAACGGGCGTTGTTCGCTGGAATACCTCGACTGGGCTTGCCGTCTGACTTGCGAAAGTGGAACTATATGTGAGTGCTATTCAACTGGTTTGGTTGTTGGGAGTAACGAGATTGTTGGCGGATTGGTGGGGTCGAACGTCGGCGGGACAGTGGTACGTTCGTATGCGAGCGGGAACGTCAAGGGGAGTCTCCCCGGCGGCGGACTGGTGGCGGTGAATTACCAGTCCTGGCAGTTATCTTACCCATGTGCAGGCATGGAACATCGGGAGGGTGATGTGGTGGATTCCTTCTGGGATACCCAGACCTCAGGCCAGATGTGGAGCGACGGCGGGATAGGCAAGACCACAGCGGAGATGCGCGACCCGAACATGTTCATGGCTGCGGGTTGGGATTTCGTCGGTGAACCGGACGGCCCGCATGACATCTGGGCTAGGCCCGAGGCGGGTGGCTACCCTGTTCTCTGGTGGCAACTGTCACCGTTGCCAAAGCTGCCAACATTCTCCGGCGGCACAGGAGAGCCGAACGACCCTTACCGCCTATCAAGGCCCGACGAACTGAACAGTATTGGGCATAATCCGAGGCTTATGGGTGCGCATTTCGAGATGACCAACGACATTGACCTGGGAGGCATAGAGTTCTGCATCATAGGGAGTGAATCCTACCCATTCGTTGGCTCCTTCAATGGCAACGGCCACGCAGTTTCGCATCTGACGATCACAGGCGGTAGCTACATTCCATCCTACCCATTCGGGCCCTCCTTCAGAGGCGATACCTGCATCGGGTTCCTTGGGCGGCTGGAGGGCGAGGTCAAGGACCTTGGGATGGTGGATGTAAACGTTGCGGGGCGGGACTACCGCGCGGGCGGGCTCGTGGGGACGAACGGTTCCGGTGGTAGCGTGATTCGATGTTACTGCAGCGGCGCTGTCAGCGGCAACACCTGCGGCGGCGGCCTTGTGGGCGACAACTGTGGCAACATCACTATGAGCGCCAGCAGCGCCTCAGTCGCCTGTTCGTCAGGGGCCGGTGGGCTGGTGGGGTGGAACAGCGGCAATGTGACGCACTCCTACAGCGCTGGAAGAGTCACCGGCAGCGACGACGTCGGCGGGTTGGTGGGGGCCAACTCGGCGACTGTGGCCGACTGCTACAGCATTGGTGTGGTTGCGGGGACGGGGTACTATGCCGGCGGGCTGGTGGGCTCCAACGTGTATGGTTATGTGATCCGGTGCTACAGCACTGGTGCGGTCAGCGGAAACGAGGGCGTCGGCGGGCTGGTGGGGGAGAACTGGCTCAATGAGGGTACGGTGACCGCCTGTTTCTGGGACATCCAGACCTCCGGCCAGGCCACAAGTTATGGTGGCACCGGCAAGACGATCGTGGAGATGCAGACGGCCAAGACGTTCCTGGAAGCCGGCTGGGACTTCGTGGGCGAGACGGTCAACGGCACGGAGGACATCTGGTGGATCAACGAAGGCAAGGACTATCCGAAGTTGTGGTGGGAAGCCCAGGATTGATGATCGACGATTGAAGCAGAACACGAATCACGAGGCGCCGGCCGCGCGCCACGAATCAGAGAAAGCAGCGACGAGAGACAGTCCCGGAACCGCAGATGAACGGGGATGAACGCCGATAGCGAAAAGGCCTCGGCGTATCGGCGTACGAATGGGCACGCGCCTGCGTGCAGGTCGAACCCGCTTGGTCGGGTTCAGGCTTGTCCCTCAAAGGCGAGAACGGTATACTCGTGACGGCAGAATGAGAAGGTATTTGTATGGCTGAACGCGACCAGATCGAAGTGTTTGACAACCCGCGTCCTGAGCGGGAGTACCGGATCACAATCCGATGCCCGGAGTTCACGAGCGTCTGCCCTCGAACGGGCCAGCCGGACTTCGGCGAGATCACGATCGAGTACTGCCCCGACAGGACCTGCATCGAGCTCAAGAGCCTGAAACTCTACATGCAAAGCTACCGGAACAAAGGCATCTTTTACGAATCGCTGACAAATGATATACTGGATGACCTGAGCAGCGTGTGCAGGCCTCGCTGGATGAAAGTGACGGCCCGGTTCACGCCGCGTGGCGGCATCACGACCGAGGTTGCCGCGGAGTACAAGGCGGATGGCTGAGTATTCTTGTCTGAGGTACCGAAATGCCGATCAAGCTCCATTGCGAACACTGTGGAAAGAAGATCGAGGCCGTGGATAGCGCCGGAGGCAAGTGGGGCAAATGTCCCGCATGCCATAACAAGTTGTACGTCCCCCTGCCGGCGACCGACGATGACGAATTGAAGCTCGCTCCACAGGACGAGAGCGAGCTGCAGAAGCAGCGGCAGTTGATGGCCGAGACCCTTCGACTCACGCGGGATATTCTCGCAGAACAGAATGCCGCCGAGACCGCCCCGGCCCCGGGCGGGCCGGCTGCAGAAATCTCGGACCAAACTCTGACCGAGTACATCGTCCGATACCTGCGGCAGATGGTGGACGGCCGTCTTGACGACGCGCAGCGCACCGCCGAGCGGATCATGCCCCACCGTCGCAAGGCCGCCGTGATCCTGGACCAGTTTGCCAGGAGCGACACGCCCGACCCCGAGCTTGAGGACATCCCCAAGCAGGTGCTGTCCGGCTTCATCCGGAATCTGCGCACACGAATCAGTTAGTAAGCCTAATCTCTGTTTTGCAGAAGTCCAGTTAGTCACAAACCACGCAAAAGGTCCCCGGAATCTGTCTGTTCGCATCTCCGTAGACCCATTATTCCCGGCCGTTCTGGAAACTCCCTGCGCGTAAGGACCCGAGTTGGCTCGCTGGGAAGTGGTTCGTAGGTTTTACATAGCGATTGACCGGCTCGGGTCAGTCCGGAATGGAAGTCGGGAGAATGTCAGATGGCCGATGAACACATCCTCGTGCACGTCACCCATGAGGCCGCCGGCAAGATCGGCGGCATTGGCGCCGTCCTTCAAGGCCTCTTCACCTGTCCCGCCTACCTCGAAACCGTCGGACGCTCGATCCTTGTCTGCCCCCTGTTCACCACAGAAGGCTCGATTGCGGACCGGCTCGGCGAGGGCGGCGAGGTCCTTTACTCCTCCGTCGACGGCCTGATCAATCCGGGCTACAGCTCCGCGTTCCGCAAGATCGAGAGCCTATACAACGTAGGCATCGTCTATGGGCGACGGCCCTTCATCGATGACCAGACGGGCACGCGCAGCTCCCAGGAGATCATCTTGCTGGACGTCCGCTACATGGACATGGCCATGCTCAACGAATTCAAGCGCCGGCTCTTCGAGGAGTTCGGCGTGCGGAGCGACCTGCACGAGCACCTGTGGGAATACGAGCAGTACGTCCGCCTGGCGCCGCCCGCGATTGCGGTGCTCAAGGCGCTCGGGGCCGCCGAGGGACGCACGACCATCATCTCCCACGAATTCATGGGCATGCCCACCGTGTTGGCGGCCAAGCTCGAGCCCTACTGCAACTTCCGCACCGTGTTCTACGCGCACGAGGTGGCCACGATGCGCCGGATCGTGGAGGAGCGAGCGGGACACGACACGATGTTCTACAACGTGATCCAGCAGGCCTACAAGGACGGGCTGTACGTGGATGACGTATTCGGCGATCAGAGCTCCTACTTCAAGCACGCGCTGGTCGAGGCCTCCAAGTATTGCGATCGGATCTACGCCGTGGGCGACCTGGTGGCGGACGAGATGCGTTTCCTCGCCCCGGACTTCGAGACGGTGGACATCAACATCGTTTACAACGGGGTCCCTGCGTATGACATCAGCATCGACGAGAAGCGGCAAGCCAAGGAGAAGCTGCAAGGCTACTGTGAGAGTCTGCTGGGATGCAGGCCGGACTATATCTTCACGCACGTCACACGGCTCGTGCGAAGCAAGGGGCTGTGGCGGGACCTGCGGGTCCTATACGAGATCGACCGCATGCTCGCCGGCAGGCGGCAAATGGCCGTATACATGCTGCTATCGACGGAAGTCTCCCGGCGGCGGACCTGTGATATCCACAACATGGAGACGAACTACGGGTGGCCCATCGCACACCGCGAGGGCTGGCCGGACCTGTCCGGCGGAGAAGCCGACTTTTATACCGCCATCCAGCAGTTCAATGCGCGCAGCCATAATATCAAGGCCGTCTTCATCAACCAGTTTGGATTCGACCCGAGAAGCTGCGGCCGGCGGATGCCCGCCGACATGGAGTTCATGGACATCCGCAAGGGCGCCGACGTGGAGTTCGGGCAGAGCATCTATGAGCCCTTCGGCATCGCCCAGCTCGAGCCGCTGACGTTCGGCGCGATTTGCGTCGCCAGCACCGTCTGCGGTTGTGCCGGCTTCCTCCGGGATGTCACGGCGGGACAGCCGGTGAGGAACGTCATCCTCGCCGATTACGTCAGCCTCGGAGACGGCCGGTACACGGATATTGAAGACCTCCGTCAGATCGACAGGTCCGTCCGGGATCGTATCGAGGCGGCCGAGGCGGCCAGGGTGGCAGAAGAGATCATGGACCGCCTGCCAAAAGACCAGGCCCAGGCCGACCAGATGCTCCGAGAGGGATATCGTCTCGCACGCAGCATGAGCTGGGACGTGGTCGTCAGGAAGTATCTCTTCAGCGACCTCGCGCGAGTCGGCGACAGGCAGGTCGGATACCACGACTATCTGCGAGCGTGACGTGCGACCGCCCTGCGCCGCCCATTCGACACGCAGGACACCCAGACCGCCCAACGGGATCGGTCCTACCTGGTGATCAGTTCCCCAAAGACGCCATAGCCTGAGCCATCCTGATTCTCGCTGATCCAGACCACGACGTACGTGTCGCCCGCCCCCCCGGCGACGTCGGCATACCATTGACGGTCCTGGGCGAACGTGTTTACCTGAAACTCGGCGCCGACCACGTCCCCGGCTTGCCCACACCGCTGCCCGAACACGCCGCAGCAACTGCCGTCCTGGCCCTGGCTGTCCCAAACGATGATGTATTCCCCCTGCCCATTCCCGGCGATCCGGGGGTGTCCCTGGTTGCCCTCCAGGCAGGTGTTCACCATATAGGGTTCCGTCACCGCGACACCATCGGCATTGAAGTGCTGGGTCACAATGTCGTAGGGGAAGGGCCCGATCGCCCAGGCGATGGCGAACTCGCCGGAGCGATCAACCGCCACAGAGGGTCCGTACCAGCGGCTGTTCAAGTCCTCCGTGATCTGTACAGCCTCCCCGGCGGGCGTGCCGTCGGCCTCGTACTGGCGAAACATGATGTACTCCCCGTAGGGCCGGTTGTAGGTATCGCCCAGCCGGATCCAGGCCACGACAAACCGCCCGGACTCATCCATGCTGATGTCCGGCCAGTTCGCATTCGTGTTCTCGCCAACCACGAATTCGCTGCTGGACGGGGCGCCGTCAGGCTCGAATACCCTGCCCATGACGCGGCTCTTGCCCGAGTAGCAGCCGCCGGACCAGTCCGTCCACACGACGACAAACTTGCCCGTCGGACTCATGGCGATGCTCGGCATCGACTGGCCCGTCTTCGACGTTGACTCATTGACCTTGAATTCGTCCGTCGTCGCCACCCCCTGCCGATCGAACATCCTGGCCACAATGTCGCAGTCCTTGTCCTGCACGGCCACCCAGGCGATTACGAAATCACCGTCGGAGTCTATGCCCACAGCCGGCGTCCAGTTGTCCACGTCCACCTGGGAGGTATTGACCTTGAATTCCTCGTCAACCGGCGTACCGTCGGCGGCAAAACAACGGGCATAGACCCCGCCCCCCCTGTCGTCGGAGTTGCAGCTTCGCCAAGCCACGACAAAATCGCCCGCTTCATTCATCGCCACCGACGGATGGGTCTGGTTGTGGGTGGTATAGGTATTCACCTGAAATTCAGCCCGATCAGGCCCCGCTATGGCCAGGATGAGAAGCAGGGATGCGCATAATGTCTCCCTGAACATGGTTACACTCCTACCAAGTTCCTTTGAATGGAATCTCGCCTTTCGTTCGTTACGCGCGAGTTGTCCGCCAACCCGCTTGGCACATCTATTACATCTACTATTATGACGCACCGGCGATATCTTTGTTACAGGAAAAGCGCCAAAAAATGAAGAACACG
>Ga0315274_10016884_pt1 | contig 10305 bp, 17 predicted proteins | sample YL17G02_20_MG_FD_203700 | JGI IMG/M metagenome (GOLD analysis project Ga0315274, IMG submission 203700) | Sediment microbial communities from Yellowstone Lake, YNP, Wyoming, USA - YL17G02_20 | ecosystem: Environmental > Aquatic > Freshwater > Lake > Sediment | place: USA: Wyoming | collected... | reverse complement strand
GCAGCCCGTAGACTACCATCCCGAAGGGGACGTACTCACTCACACCATAATGGCCCTAGGACATCTTCCCAAGGATGCCTCAGATGAGTTACTTGTAGCTACCCTACTCCATGACGTAGGGAAGCCCCGGACTCAGACTTTTGAGGATAGAATAAGATTCAACGGTCATGAGTCCGTAGGGGTTCTAATAGCCGGAGATATACTCCGTAGATTCAAAGTGTCTAATGATTTTGCAGACCATGTGGTTTTATTGATCAAGAACCATATGAAGTTCATGGTTGTAGAGAAAATGAAGAAATCTACTCTCAAAAGGTTCGTACGAGTAGACAGATTTCAGGACTATATGACACTACACTATGCTGACTGCATGAGCTCTCACGGGGGCCTGGAAAGCTATGAGTTTGTGAAATCGTTCATGGAAAAGGCTGAGCCTGATGAGATACGCCCTAAAAAGCTCATTACGGGAGAGGATCTAAAAACCTTGGGTATTCCGCCAGGACCTATCTACAGGACTATCGTCGTTGAGGTAGAAGATGAGCAACTCGAGGGCAGATTGATTACTCGTGAGGCTGCGCTGGAGTACGTGAAAAAGTTCATGTAGGCTCAAACGAGAGCTACATGGACCTTATTGCTATTCATATAATATCTCAGAGTCGTCACAGACATTCTCTTGAGCTCCGCCAGCGTGTGTTTGTCGTAACTATTGCAGATAGTCACAGGTTGCACACTTTTGAAGTGTTTGATATGCAGCAACATCCTAAAATACAATGTGTACTTGGCGATCTGTCCCAGTATATCGTGGCGACCCTCCGCGGGCTTGATCTCTGTAGGGTAGGCTATGACATCGTCCATGTAGACCATGTCGACCCTGCCATAGCCCCCGCACGGATGTTCAATGTTATAGAGATAGAGGTTATCACTCTGGAGACATTGCTTTAGAGAGTCTGTAGCCTCGTAGTAGATCCTTTTTACCAGCTCCGTCTGTTTTACTGGCGTACCCGTATCTTTGGTGGTCGGTACACTGGTCTCCTCCACCCAGATATTCTTTGCTATCATACCCGACGCTATAGCTGTACGGATAGCTTTGAGCTCTTTGAGCTGATAGTTATTGAAGATGTTTTTGTCTTTACGCGCATTATACTCGTCCCTCAGCATCTCGAAATACATGCGAGTACTATCCAAATCACCTTTGAGGTAGGAGTAGTATGCGTAATAATACAGGGTGTCAATCATGAAAAACCTGTGACCGTAGGACCTCATCTTTCAATATCATTGATAGCAGATATCTCTTGATTCTGCGCGATGTGTATCTGTTGCTTTAAATGTTCTACTTGAGGTTTTCCTATGAATACATAAAGTAAAATAGCAGCTAGAAATAAAACAGGATACATGGTGCTTTTTAAATACCATCCCAGACTACTATCTACCGCAGCTGAGCGCTGCCCCCCAGCAACAGTAGAAAGAGCCCGCTCCGCCGTAGAAAATATCTCTAGTACTTTATCGGCACCTATCTTTTTCACGAAATCCCAAACAATTTTCAGGGCATCATCTTTATTACGTATTTTCGCGGCTTCCGGGATACTCCTCATGAGACTTTTTATTGAATCAAATGAGACACCCTCAATAGACCTGATGTATGTCAAGGCCACTCTGTGTGCGCTCGCGTCTACTCTTGTCACCGAACTCGTTTTAAGTTTTAAATCGCTCATAATTTACCTACCTATCTGGATGGTTTTTCATATATTCTTTGAAATCATCGAGAGGGTTATTACTCGGGGTCCTATCCTGTAACCTGTATTTTTTCTCTAGCCCAGAAGCGTACTCATGCGCCTTGTCGTAGCTCCATCCGTGATCTATCATTTTTCGCATCTCTTTATATTCGTGGATGAATACGGGAGTGTGGTCTTTTTTCTCGGGTATTTTCTCACTCCACACATTACCCTCAGGTATGTAAGTGTATCTTCCGGGATTCCCGCCCAAAGTATAGTCGATGTCTATTCTTTCTCTAAGTAAATCCCCATCCACAAAATAGAACTTCACACCCTTATACTCGCCAACATATTCCTTGCGTATTTTATCTAACAGGTCTTTATCCAGCAGAATTTTGGGGTGCTGATGGTAGTGTTCCATTCGCTTTTCGCCTATGTCCACTATTTTCTCCGTAGACTCTATCGACGATCTGAGATACGCCAGGACCACTCTGGCAGCAGATAACTCTATCCTCTTAAACTCTCGCCTATCGTATTTAGAACCTTTACCTTTTAAAGGGGGTATCCTATGCGTGTGCCTCTGCTGTGTCGTAAAAGTATCCTGCATCCGTGGCATCGGTACGATCACTCGTCTCCCCGTAGGATCCTCTACTACCCTTTTACCAGCCTCTTTATCATCCCTCTCCATGATCTTTTCCAGCTTATCTATGGTATTTTTGGCATTCTTATGTAAAATCCCGATCCCGCTAGCACTCTCCCATTTCTTTATGTTTTTCTCACGATCATCTATCAGGATAGAGTCCTTATCAGCATATTTTTCTTTGTGCTTCTCAATATGATAGGGCACCCCAGGGAGATTCTCTTTGAGCCAGATCTTTTTACCTTCCACAGAGGTGGGATGATTAGATGGAGACGATAGTATTATAGGGTCATACTTTTTTATTGCATCCCAGAGTTCATGGCCGTCTGGCATCCATTTCATTGTCGACCAAAAAGGCTCTCCAGCTTTGCTTATTTTAGCCCATATTTTAGGGTCGTTCCCAAAATCGTAGTCACGATCCAGGGGTTTACCCAGTAACTCACAGAGCTGCTTATCGAAATCTGAGATTACTCCATCTAAATCTAGAAAAACTTTCATATGCTATCCCTGAATAAAGCATACCCAATATAGAGCTGCGCTTATTAATAGACTATTTGTTGCTTGATATATGAATTACAAATTAGTATATTCTATGGCAGGAATCAGCCATCTGTGCTATCCACGAAGCTCTGTAAAAACAGATAGTCTATGAAAGTACTGACTCTTACCCACATGCCGGAGGGTAATCGTATTCTATGGTGCCACAGACCAGCGCGTGCGAGATGTATAGCTCTGACGGCGGGCACCGTGTATTTCTCAGAGAGAGGTGGATACAGGATGCTCGCTATATGATAAAACACACGGCTTTCGAGAGTGGGACTCATATAAATATAGTGATATCAATGAATTATTAGAGGTTAACTCTGAATAACATGTACGTTTACAATGAAACAATAGGATCCTGGTAATGAGTTTTGCCATCCTCAATAAAAGTACAAATATCTCCAGATTGGAGAAAGACCTCCTCGATGAACAGAGTATCCTCAAGGTGGTCCCCGCAGAATACTATGCCCAGGTCTCTCAGGAGACCCTAGCTTTCTTTTGCCATAAATATGGTTTCTACACTCTCCCTACCACTGAACTCATTGAGTGGCTAAAACCTCATGTAGTCCCTGATAAAACAATTGAGATCGGGGCAGGAGTCGGTACCATAGGCAGAGCCCTCGGGATACCCCGGACGGACTCCTGCTATATGCGCACGAACGCAGAGGTAATCGCATACTATACCCTAATGGGACAGCCTCTCACGAAATACCCTGAGGATATTGAGGAGCTGGATGCGATAGCTGCCGTCGACAAGTACAAACCAGAGGTAGTAATAGGCAGCTGGATCACGCATAAATACACAGTAGAGCGTGCTGAACTGGGTGGAAATATGTTTGGAGTGGACGAGGAGTATGTCCTCCAGAATGTGAAAAAGTACATCATGATCGGGAATGATCAGGCACACCGGCTGAAACCTATACTAGCACTGTCACATGAAGAACATTATCCTGATTGGCTCTATAGCCGATCTATAAGCGGTAGACCGAACGTCATTTTCGTATGGGAGACCCAATGAACGAGAAACTACTGAAATCCGTAGCAGAGATCCAGAAAGAGTTCATTTACGAAAAGTTTGTAGCAGGTGACTACGCCATCTACCACTGCCACAAACCCGGTACCTCGACTTACTCTTTCGAGATCATCCTCGGTAAAATGGGCATCTACGTGGGAGGGGATATAGATTCCATATCGTACAGGGTGGCCCGCGGCATAGAGTTCCTGGCTGGGGACGACATCGATTACTACCAGCACTCAAAACTCGAGCACGTCTACTATGATAAAAAGGTGATCGACAAGAGCCTGGTAGAAAAGTACCTGATAGATACTCTATGGGGTGCTACAGAAGGGCTCCCCTACGAGGATATACCAGATGACCGACCTAAAACCCTAGAAGAAATCGTAGCGTTTTATCAGAAGCATGGTCTGGATAAAGACGTATGGGAGAGCCGCGAGAGTAAGGCGAGCCCCCATAACCACGCGTGGGATTTATATGTGAACCTTAATGGCTGTGAAGACCTACAAGAAGTCTACCAAACAATACATGATTCCACTTTTTATGATGGAGAGATGCCTGCTATCGACAGAGCTGATGAGAGAGTCATGTTTTGTTTGTATATGGTACATTGTGCTGCTAAGAAGATACTCGAGGCAGAAAAAAATGAATGATCAATGGACCGTGTACATAGTTCGGTGCGCTAAGGGATCCCTCTATACAGGCATAGCCATCGATGTACGCAAGCGCGTAGCCCAACATAACGCAGGTACCGGGTCCAAAGCCGTGAGAGCTCTCGGTATCCCCGTGAAACTCGTATATTCAGAGGTGTACAGCTCAAAAAGCGACGCCCTAAAGCGAGAGTACGCTATCAAGCAAATGTCTCGTGGAGATAAGCTGGCATTGATAAACTCAATGTGACTGCTCCCCCGACTAAAGTCGTGGGCTTCTATGAGCCCCTACCTTCGCACCCGCCTTGCGGCGGGGCACCGGTCGCTCAACAGACTCCAGCCCGAGTCTGAGTATCTCTAAAGCAGAGTTCAAATCTCTGCTCGTCTTGAAACCGCAGTGAGGACAGTGATGTACTCGTACACTCAAATCTTTACTCACCACAGCACCACACTGGGAGCATCTCTGACTCGTACCTCTGGGGTCCACTGCTACTCTGATTCTACCAGCATTTTCAGCTTTGTAGGTCAGAAACTGAATCAGTGTACTCCAAGCGGCATCAGAAATGCTTTTGCTAAATTTTTTCTGTTCCAACATTCCTTTTACGTTCAAGTCTTCATGAGCAATGAAATCATACTTATCTACAAGAGATTTAGCAGCTTTGTGACAAAAATCCTCTCTCTTGTTTCGAATGCGTTCGTGAACAAAAGCTACAGAGCGCTTGTTATGGGGACTCTTAGTTTTAGAAAAGCGTCTCTGAGCTTGCGCAAGGGCTCTTTGCTCCTGCTTGAAAAATCGTGGCTTATCAATTTTAGTACCGTCAGAGCACTGGATGTATGTCAAAAGTCCGAGATCAAATCCAACTATTTTACCTGTTTTTGGAAGAGGCTCCGGACGCTCTACCTCACAAGAAAAGTACACATACCATTTACCAGTAGGATCCCGTTTAACTGTGCAGGTTTTTATGGTACCTTCATGCGGTCTGTGAAAGATAGTTTTCACAGAGCCTATTTTGGAGAGGTAGGTTTCTCCACGGTGAAGTTTGAACCCAGACTGCGGATACGTAATAGAATCGTACCAACCTTTTCCTTTGAATCGAGGGAATCCAGGATTTTCTCCAGATTTACAGCGTCTCCAAAAGGCTTTGAAAGCGAGGTCTACTCTTACCTGAGCGTTTTGAAGTACCTGAGATTGAACAGTGGTAAGCTCAGGTTTTTGAATTTTCCATTCCGTAAGATTTTTTTGACTCTCGTAGAGGGATATAGATTTCTTTTCAGACTCCCAAGCATTTTTTCTGAGTGCAAGAGTTTCGTTGTAGACCCAACGAGTCTGCTCCAAAATGTTGTTCATCTTGGTGCTTTGGAGTTTAGTGGGGTATAGACGATATTTGAAAGTTTTACGCATCTATACACAATATAGTATATTTGCGTAGGAAATGTGATATTTATTTTATGGATATGGCTCGCTTTCATCCCACGGCTAAAGACGGCTCGGCGCAGTAGCGCCTCGCCTCCGTGGGCTTTCCCGCTCGCAAGACTGTAAAATAGTATATTCAGGTAACACGAGAGGATTCTTATCACATGATCCGCAGCGTCGTCAGAAGCGATACCACAGCCCTACGGGCTATCCTGAAGCTGCATTGCCGGGTACCCCAGATAGACCTTGACCCCACGTACAGCACCGGTGGGTTTTACAAGAAAGGTGTCAAACAGCCTATACTCAAGTTCGACATCGACCCTCAGGTGAAGGGGGTGACCGCGGCGAACGTCACGGACTTGCCCCTGCAGAACGAGAGCGTGGAGGTGATAGTATTCGATCCTCCGTTTCTGGCTACCACAGGACCGTCCCTTAAAAGGCCCGATAAAAGCAATAGAATCAACAAGAGATTCGGGGTGTACCCTGACGAGCCCTCCCTGTTTAAGATGTACTCAGAAGCTCTAAATGAGTTATACAGGGTATGTAGACCGGGTGGTACGCTCATTTTTAAATGTCAGGACAAAGTGAGCTCTGGGATCCAATATTTTTCGCACTGTTACATCTACAACGAAGCTATCAAGGCGGGATGGTATCCCGCGGACTTACTCGTGAAGATAGTAAAAATCAGGCTCGTGGCTGACTGGCAGAAAGCTAATCAAAAGAATGCACGGAAGCACCACTGTTATTTTTGGGTATTCAGAAAGATAAAGAAAGGCAAAATGAACCATGGAGTGTCCACATAAAGAATGCGCGAGTTCAGAAGACTGTGCTATCATAGATATCACCAAAAAGGTACCCAAAAAGAAAGAATCCTGTAGCTACTATAGCAAAAAGAAGAGCGAGCCAAAGACTACCGTGAAAAAGGAGATATAATGTCTATCACTAAAAGGACAAGAGCTACCGCCATGTCTATAGGATTCGCAAAACTATACGGGTCTATCAAAAAAAAATGCCCAAGAAAGAATTGGGAGTGCACCTCAGCCACTGTAATCAAGGGGAGTGGGAAGGGGTATGCAAGTACGGGGACGTGAACTGCCCGGTACTAAAGAAACGAAAGCAATAGGCACGGTAACATGATAGAGTACACCCGAGAGGAAGCCCTGCTATTCTATGACATGCTATGCGGAGGGACAAAAGAAGGGGATAACTCAAAAGGCACCATGTCTCCTAAAGAGATCATACTAAGAGCTCTTGAGACACGCTATATGTTTCATAGTGATATAATCCGGTCACGAGCGCAGGTTAATGACATCCACGGTGAACTTTTGTTTTCAGAACCTATAGAAAACATGCCTCTATATATAAACGAGAGCTATATCGAAAAAGAGATAGCTAAATGGCGTTTATCCATAGCAAAGTAGATCTCAATGAACATCTACATCACAACCGATAATCACTACGACCATGAGAAGATGGTATTGGACTGCGGACGCCCCAAAGGCTACGAGAATAAGATCCTCAAGGCCATAGGCAACACCGTACGCCCTGGGGACCTGCTCATCAATTTGGGGGACTTTTGCTGGAAACGAGATGCATACTGGCACGAGCAGTACATGCTATCTGCCAAATGCAAGAACTGGCTCACGATCGGGAACCATGACGGTCACAACGCTGTATGGTACATAGAGCACGGCTGGGACTGGGCGGGAGAGAACTGCCTCGTAGAATATCACGGGCACAGGATACTGTTCTCACATCTCCCTCAGCCGGACGGGGACTACGACTGGAATGTGCACGGACATTTCCATGATACTGATGTGAAGACTCAAATGGAACACGAGCCTGAGGTCGTAGCCAGGCTCACTCCCAAACATATCCTGATAGCGATAGAACACACGAAATATCAGCCTGTGTCCCTGAAGAGCCTCATGGAGAATAGGAAAAAGCATGAAATTCCCTCCACTAACTAAAGCCCAGGTACGTTCACTCAAACGCCGTGTAAAAGAATACGAAGACCCGCGGCGCTGGGTAGTACACTCGCCACTGCCTGGGAGCCTCAAAAGCCGCGGACTCTATTATATGGTAGACTACCATGGCTACACTATGGACATTAAAGAAGCAACAATGTTCAAAAAGCGGGAGATCGCGGTGGCAGTGGGGGCTGCCCTGGATACTCTACGTAAAAAACAGGGTCGGGAGCCCCACAAGATTAAACTAGTGAGAGTGTAGGACTATGAATCTAGCAAAACTGGGCTACTCGAAAGAAGATATAAAAGTATTGAGGAGCATTTTACCCTGGCGAAAATTATTCTCCCTGGTGCCCCCACGCTCTATCATAAATGTACGTAAAACAGAATATGTTACCTACGAAAATGATCTACTAAACGGTGTCTTGGGGGATAGCGCCGCTATAACGTGGTTTTTACACTACGTGCCTCTGGAAGACGTACCCCTCTATATCCATGACTTCCCCGAACTCGCCCGCTGGCGTCTCATGATCGCGAAGTAGCCATGACCTACACGAAAGAACAGATAGAGCTACTCAAAAGCATCCTCACATGGAGAATACACACAGATAACTTTTTGCACTACACTGTGCTAAAAGTCCACGGAGGAACACAGGTTGTTTGGGCGCATGAGCTGGATAGAGCTATCAACGGCCACACACAACCTATCTGGGGATTCTTACACGCTACTCCGCTCGAGGAAGTACCCCTTTACATCAATACCATACCTGAGCTCGCCCGCTGGCGTCTCATGATCGCTAAATAACCATGATCGAATATACTCAAGAAAATCTGTGGGAACTTGCCGCAAGGATGCCTGGCTACAGAAGAAAACCGGTAGCAGATGTCATTCGAGGAACGAGCGGCATAGATGATCTCTGGTGGATCATAGACGTCGAGCATATATGGCTGATTTCAGAGGGAAAACATATAAACTTAACGCCATACGACTGTATACCTAAGCATAAATTTCTGAGATATCTGCTATACACGAAATCGTTAGAGGATATGCCCCTCTACATCAACGACCCTGCATACATGTGCTGTATCATAGCCACCTGGCGTCTCTCTATCGCGAAATAGAGGAAAAACATGATCTATAATTGTGTCACTGAAGATCTTTTGAACGTAGGAAGTAACAAACCTATGGGATACATGCCCATACAAACATTAGAAGAGTCTCTTGATAAAGATCAAATAAAAGATTTAATATACGAGCTCGTTTTTAAAGGATTAACCATAACGTTCGCTGATGAAAACGAGTGCGCAGTAGTTTCCGGAGCTCTATACGCATGGGATCAGAAAGCTCTCAATACACTCCTATGTAAAAATAAAGAAACGCTCATCAAAGAGGGGTGGCCTATAGAGGCAGAAATTTTTGTTAGGCACTCAATGACAAATAGCGCTGAACCTATGACTGATCTTTTTGACTTAATAGCAGATGCGTACAATGACAAGAGTAATACGGGGAGAAAAAACAAGGGCACCCTAACAGAAAGTGCCCTTCCTCAGTAGGTAGCTTTAATAATCCTACAGCTTCAGCATACTCGCGATCGTCTTCTGCATAACCGACCCGTACAGGATCTTTAGATCGAAATCGGGGTGGGAGCGGTCGTAGGCAATCTTAGGCTCTTTTTTAAGATTTAGTACCTGCTCCGCGGGATCCCCGTATTTACCAGCTACAATTTCCTCAGCTTCTAACACCGCTCTCTTTAGATCCTCTGGATTAACTACCACCTCTTTCTTTACCAAATTCTCTTTATCCGAATCACTCTTTACTTCTCCGAGGATCTCTTTCTGACGCTTTTCTACAGTGGCACGTAGACCATCATCATTTGTTTTCTTAGCAATCTCACCCAGGATGTGACTTACATACTTAGCGTCACTAACTTCTCGAATAGCCTTGAATATCAAATTCTGCTGCCTCTTTACGCTATCAAGATAACCTATCTGCTCCTCGAAATGCTTATATGGGTTTCTCTTCTTAGCCTCTTCTATCTCCTTCTCAGTGTACCCGAGATCTACCCACCTCTTGTTCATTTTCTTCATCTCATCAAGATAGGCACCCTTCATAGTCCGATGTTTTTCATCGTTTATATCCGCCCTCAGGATAGCATCCCCTGTCTTAAGAAGTCTCTGGTACACAGGGTTTGATTTCACATTTCCTAAAGCTTTAAATGTTTCGTAAATTTTCCAGAAGGGCTCCTGCGTACGCTCCCCAAAATACAGATCCCTCTCCCCTGATTTAGTACCTTTACCTAACTGCTGATTCCAGTAGTTCTGCATCGCCCAGAACAATCCCTGGTAGAAAATATCCATGATAGACCG
>Ga0315274_10016883_pt1 | contig 10305 bp, 18 predicted proteins | sample YL17G02_20_MG_FD_203700 | JGI IMG/M metagenome (GOLD analysis project Ga0315274, IMG submission 203700) | Sediment microbial communities from Yellowstone Lake, YNP, Wyoming, USA - YL17G02_20 | ecosystem: Environmental > Aquatic > Freshwater > Lake > Sediment | place: USA: Wyoming | collected... | reverse complement strand
ATCATTCTCAAAGCTACAACCTGAGGCATATGACTCCAGAACCTGTCCACACTCTCTACACAAACTCTTCCGATAATAGAGAATGCGTCAAGCCCTGGACAGTGTTTCTGGCAAGTCTATGACATAGCGTAACTAACACAGCGCCGTTCACGTTTCACCTGAGGACTGCCATCTGGCTGGCGGTCCTTCCTGTCATTGTTAGACTTAGGGAAAGGTTCCGGACGAGGAACCAACAAACGGAGGGAACAATGCCAGTGACCGAGTATCGACCGATAATCGAACGTCAACTCAAGACGGCGCCGCGTGCGACGCCGCTCGAGCACTACGCCCGGGAAGCCGAGCTGTTCCGACATCGTTTCGACGACGTCGGCAAGCGTCTGGTGTCCCTGCACCAGGGACCGCGGCGCTACAGCTCGCTCTTCCCTGAAACGCAGAACAACATTCACGATCTGGCTCAGCTTGCTTCGCTCTTCGCCAACTTTACCCAAGCTGTCGTCGACGGACTACAGTACCACCAGCATGAGTACCACATCTCCCTGGTGAGCTCGAGACCAGAGCGGGAGTCCGGGCCAGCGGTCATCGTTGATGCCTCTCAGCGAGCGCACCGCTGGTCCGGACGACAACTTTTCCCGCGAGGCAACCCTTGACAAGCTGGTACACAGTAAATAACCGACACTTCCCCGAGGTCGAGCTCGCGCTTCTGACATGGGTCAAAGAGCACGCTCTACCCTTCAAGGCCACGGACATGGACCGTGGTCTGAATATCCCCTACAACCGAGCGACTGCCTGGATATCGAAGCTGAAACGCCAAGGATTGTTATGGCGTCGGTTTCGGAAGTACGGGTTAACTCGAAAAGGGGACAGTCGACTCATCTGGTTGACGGAGAACCGGCCGGAAACCGGACTTTAACTTTGAAACCCATGATTTTAGGTACTTGACAACATGAGCTGGTTCTCAGAGCGCCGCAAGCCGTTTCCCAACGTCGAGTACGGTCTGCTCCACGTGCTCGAGCGCGAGCGCGGAGGAAAACCAAAAGACCTGGCGTATGCGATTGGGCTTCCTCAGAACAAATGTGGAGCCTGGCTCTCAATCCTCAAGCGGCGTGATCTCATCCGTGTCGACCAGGTCGCCGCGGTCCACCAGGCTTCTTAGCAAATGACCATTACCAACAGGCCCGGGGGAAACGCTATCCCCAATGCGAGGTAATCTTGCCGACGAACTTCATCCTTGAGAAGTCGGCGATACCAGGACTCGGTTTCAGATCCTGGCGTAGCAAAGCTGAAAGGGTCGCATCAAGGGCCAATATGTCAAGCCTCAGCGGGAGAAGAGTACCGGCTCGCTCCCGCATCTATTTCCCGGAGCTGCAGTGAAGCTTTCGCTGTCTGCCAAGACAATCTCCAAAGGTGGCTTCGCTGCAGCTCTCGGGATCCACCCATGATACTTCCGACAATTCCCACGCGGATGGACTCGGCAACGCTGGCGACTTGCGACCGAGGCACGGCCGCTGGGGTACCGGGGCAGCTTGACGCCTCTCGGCAGTCAGGCCCCTCCACCAGGGGCGGCAAATGGCGATCGCGCGTGCACAGCGCGGGAACCGAAAATGCTGCCCCTGGTACTGATCGTGGGAAAGTCGCCATGACTTATCTGTATCTGCCCAGGACGATTTCTACTCTGTCTGAAGCGTTCCGTTACTTTGAGGAGATGTACAAGAATCGCGGGCTCGCCGGCACCTTCGGCAAGCACTTCGGCAAGGAGTTCACGCCGTGTCATTTCGTCACACTGACACTCCGTGATCAGTACGTCGCCGGCCTGGGCAAGATACCGCTTGGCACACTATCGCTGGCCAAGGCCTGGCGCTGGTTCTACCACTCAGTACGCCACGTCCAGGGTCATCGGTTCGAGTTCATCATGGTCATCGAACGGCAACGCCGCGGAGTGCCGCACTGCCACGTTCTGACATTCAACACCGCCGGTATCGTCGGCCACGAGCAATTCCTCGAGGAGGGATGCTGGCAGCGGTTCGGCAGAAGCCGCATTGAGAAATTCGTTCCCGGAAAGATCAACGGAGCAGCAGAATACCTCGGGAAGTACATCGGGAAAGACCGTACGCACCTTAGGTTCGCGGTGTCAAGGATTCTGATGCGAATGGCTGCGAGCTCATCAACCGGTGGTCCGGTAATGCCATGCAAGGCGGTATGACCCGTCCGCGGCCTGACAAACCTGCTTTGGACCATTCAGAGCGGTTAACCGGAGTCTGATTTGTTCGTGCAGGGCGCACACGGGCTAGTAGTGTAAGCCCTGCCTTAATGGAACTACCTATTGTGGTTCAATGAATGAATACCACTACAGGTAGTGTTAGAGAGATGGTAGAGCACTACCTGGGGCCGGTCGAGGAACCGGGTCCGGACGGGCGCTACCCCGGAGAGGACCGAACGTCAGAGGAGGACCGAATGCCGAGAACTGAAGACGGATGGGATTCCGAGGAAGGCTCACAGTTCGAGCCATTCAAGGAAGTCGGAGCCAAGATAGAAGGCCGGCTGGAGGTCGCCAAGGACCCGGATCCGGAGGGACGTGGCGAGCTGATCTACTTCGTCGTGCCGGCGTCAGGACCGTCAATCCGTTTGCCGTCGCACGTGGACCTCAAGTCCAAGCTCTTTCAGGTCGCGTGCAAGATGCGGAAGGGCAAGCCCCGGAAGGTTCGCATCGAGGTCACGGCCATCAATGACCGCGTGCGGACGTACCGGGTCGAAAGTCAGGAAATCCTTTAGTTCCAAACCCCGAGATAGCGTGAGAGCGGAAGCGTCCGAACAGCAATACCGGGTAAGCCTTGTGCGCCGGCGGTGCTGGCCTCCGCTCTCACGGATTCTGTACAAGGAGGTCTGATGCAGATCGTACTTATTGTTGTAGCGGTGATTTTCGTCGTCTACATTATGGTCAAATGGCTGATCGGTTCGTCGTCTAACGAGGTCAGTGACAAGGGAGAATCGGGAGGACAGATGGACAGAAGTCTGACTATGGTGACGGATCGTAAGGAACAGATAACGCCTCACTTCAAGGCGGCAGAGTTCGTCTGTCCCTGTGGCTGTTCCAATTTCAGAATCAGCAGACTCCTGGTTGAGCGATTGGAGGCTTTCAGGCCCATGCTCGAGCAGCTGACAGGGTCCGAGCATCCTATCACGGTTCGTTCCGGATACCGGTGTCCAAAACACAACGCAGCCGTGAAGGGTGCTTCGAACAGCTTCCACATGAAAGGGTGCGCTGCGGACATCTCCGTCCCGGGCATGGCTGATATAGACCTGCACAAGCTCTTGTACGTCGCCTGGCACACCGCGAAGGCCGGCGGACTGGGTTTCTACGACTGGGGCGCCCATGTCGATTTGGGTCCCGTTCGTCAGTGGGACGAGCGGTCGACAAAGACACCGTTTGTGTGAGCAGGAAGTACTACTTCACTACGGCCCGGCGCCGGGCGCTTCGTAAAGCAGCGAGGAAGCTTCAGAAGAGTTTGGATGCAGGCGTCCGGCGGCGTGGCTACGGTTTAGCGAGAAGACTGCGAGGTAAACATGGCACTGACTGAGTCCGAAGAGAACCAGCTCCGTCAACTCCTCGAGGAGATTCGGACCTACAAGTCCGAGCTGACTGATCTGCGTCAGACGCTCGATCTCGAGAAGAACAAAGTCCATCCGTCTGATGAGGTGATTACCGAGTTGCGTACGCAGATCAAGCAGCTCCAGGAAGCAATGTCTCAGGCAGCCGATGAAAGGAAGATAATCCGTGGACGAACCGACGAACCCGACCCCGCCAGTGGAGAAATCAAAGTCACCGGAAACGAGTTCCTCGGCTTCCAATGAGCCGAGACCGGACCTCAAAGACCGCATCCGGAAGGCGGTCGGCGGTGATGCACCCGCGGTCAACAAGGGCGGTCGACCGACCAACGACGAACGTGTCCAGCGGCTGACCCAGGAGCTCGAACGGACCACCGGTAAGCAGGTTAAACTCGTGGTGCCGGGAGCGCCGCCCGAGGCGGTTGACTTCGGCGGCGGCGACATCTACACCCAGGATGAACTGCATGAATGCGTCGTCGAAGGTGAAGCCGACATCAATGTGTCGCTCTCGGAAGGCGCCGACCTGCTGGCTGAGCGCTACAGCGACAACAGCCTCAAGCTCGGCGTGAAGTCAAGCAAGGCACTGGCGCGGTCCTGGAACCGGGCCCTGACTTGGATACTCGGTAAATGGTGGTTGAAGTTCAGTCCGCTGGCCATGGCCGGCCTTGTCACGCTGATTGTCGCTTTTCCTCGAGTACTGAAGATCATCCGAGCCGAAGCTGCCCGCAGGAAGGTCCAGGTACCTGCCGAGTGAAGTACCCGGTCACGATCATCCTGGGTAAGCGTCAGTACGGAAAGACCACCTGGGCTATCCGTCACGCTCTGCATCATCCCCGTGTGGTTGTGATCGACCCGAAGTCGGTTGAGCCTGGCTCACGCATTCACCGTTACGAAGAACCCTACGCAGTGCCCGGAGCGGTCTTCTTCTCCGGTCCCCTCACTCCTTTGGTGGACGAGCTTGCCGACGTCATGAACCGGCGCATCTGGACGATTGTCTTCCGGTCCGGTACGTCGTACATTGAGGTCGTCAAGCTCGTTCGTGAGGTCGGAGATTGTCACTTCCACTTCGACGAGCTGAACCGCTACCTCGAGGATCCGGAGTTGCAGCGCGAGCTGCTTACTCTCCTGGCTGAGTCGTCGGCCAAAGGTGTCAGCTTTTCGTGCTGCGCCCACCGGCCGCAACGGCTCACGACCGATATCCGGGAGGCGGCCGACCAGCTCATCATCTTCCGGACTACCGGTCCGCGCGCCCAGGACGTCCTCAGAGACTTCGATGCGGATATCGACCTTGACCGGGTTGCGAATCTGAAGGTCGGCGAGTGGATCGAAGTCGAGCTGTGAGTTGGTTCGAATTGCTCCTCGATGTTCTCAAGTACAGTATCGTCGCGTCGGTCGCGCTGACACTCGCCATCCTGGTCCTGATTCTGTGGAAATTGCTCTCCGCGGTGCAAAATGCACTGCTGGTTTTAGCGCAAATTTCTTCTCGCTTACGACTTCGTAAGCGGAACTGACCGGTTTTCAATCACTTCCGAGATTTCAGCGCCTCCAAAAATTCTCTCGCTGGCACGATTCTGGGGGGGGGGGTATAATCTGGCCATGCTTCACACAAGCATTGACCAAAAGGAGGTCACGAAGTGAAAGACCTGGAAAACAAGAAGCTTCTCGGAGTTCCGCTCGGGACTGTGACCGTGATAGTCCTGGCCGGCATCGCGGTCTACGTCATCACGTCGATGTGGGGCTCCAAGATACTTGGCTGGATGCGTAAGGGCACCTCTGCCTTCAATTCCACCAAGGGTAACACCACGGCGTAAGAAGGTACCATGACCAAAATACGTATCGGTGGCAAGAGGTTCGTCAAGGATGTCACTCCCAACAATGCGACCGTCGTCGAGATCAATGGCCCGTGCCAATTCTCGGCCATCGATCTGCATCTCCGTGGCACCCAGGGTTCCGGCGTAACCCGGGCCGTTGCGGCCAACGGTGCTTTCCATCTGCGGCTCAAGCAGTCCGGTCGGGAAGTCTACATGGGAATGCCGAGTTGGGCCAAGCTGACCCAGCTGCTCAACTACGCCGGCGGTACGTGCGCGGCCGAGTCCGCGACTGCCGGCGCGTTCAACTTCCACATCATCATCCCGATGTACAACGTCCTGATCGGGGACCGGAACGCCATCAAGCTGCGGGCTCACGAGAAGCTCTCGCTCACCGTTCCGGACATGTCCGGCACCGCGTTCACGGCCGCCACACTGGAGATCAATCTCGTGCCGTCCAGGCATCCCCAGAATTACATCCCGTACTGGGTCGAGGAAACCGACATCACGCTCGGCGGCAAGGACTCCGACGTTCTGCCGGTTCCCAACATCTCGATATTGCTCATGGTGCTGGCCAGCGGTGCGACCGCGCCCACGACCATGGGCATTCTCAAGCGTGGCAACTACCGGTACGGCGAGATGTCGACCTGGGCGCAGCTGGTCAATGACACCAACCTTGTCGGCGAGCTCGAGACTGCCGGCACGTTCGTGGTCATTGACTTCGCTGGCGAGATGGGTGACATCCAGGAAGGCATGGGGGAGACCGGCTACACGATCAACGGCGGGTCCGGCGCCATCGAGTACCTGGCCTTCGGCATGCACCCGTCCGACGACGACGTCCTCAGTTCGTCGCAGGAAACGTACCTCGAGCACGTCTCCACGCTGGCGGACTCGTTCGTCCGCGCACGCACTGTGTCGCCGCCGTCAGCATCGGTTGCTGCGCCTCAGACCGACTATTAAGTCCTGATGGGGAGAGCCGGCAACGGCTCTCCCCGAACAAGGAGTCATCGATGCTGTACATAATCATTATCGCGGCGGTAGTCGCAGTCCTGCTTCTCAAGAAGAAATCAGACAACGGCAGCGGCGGGACCGGCGGCGGGTCTGGTACGAAAGGCGGCGACGTTCTACTGCCAAGATTGACCCGCCTGTACAAAGACACCGACGGCCAACTGGTTTTCTTCACTGAACTTGGTGCTGACATTACCGTCACACCGTTGTTGGATCCGACGCGTCCCGACTATCGGTACTTCGAACGGACCGAGAAACTGCCGATACGTAAATGAGGATCTACTGGAAGCCGGGTGACGTGCCAGGTCCGCCGCCGCCACCCGGCGGTTCGCAGTCGCCACCCGGCGGTGCTGCATGGACCGATGCGATCTTCTGGGCTCACAAGACTGAAGCCGCGTTCGCTTGCGTCGCGTTCGGCAAGGTACGAATCGGTGGGAAGGAAGGCCAGCTGCAGCTCGATGACATCATGGCCATATGCCCGGGGTTCATCAGTCCGGGCATCGAGCCGGAATCGCCAGGCTTCGGCCCGCTGGCCGGTACCCCGTTTTACGTCAACCCCAATACCGAGCTCGAGCTCGTGCAAACGCCGGCCGGCGGCTACGTCATCCTACCACCGATCCAATGGGCTGACGGCAGAGGTTTGCTGACTAATCCGATCTGCGCCAAGATGCTGTTCGTGGACCCGACCAAGAGACAGAAGATGGTCGACCAATATGCCGGCCAAAGGAAGTCCCTGACCGTTATGCGAACCATATCCGGGTTCGTTAATAGCAAGCTGTACCGAGTCCGGTCAGCGCAGTTGTACTCTGTGTTCTCGAGGTACTTTTACCCGGTGCTCCTCGAGCTTGGTGCATAGGAGATTCAAATGAAGTTCTACTACAAGACCGACGAAGCTTCCGGAAACAAGGTAAACGTCTCCTGGCTGCCCTGGGTACTTGGCGTCATCGCCGCGGTGCTGGTCTTCAAGCCCGGGCTGCTGAAGAAGCTCAATCCGTTCCACAAGAAAACGAGCTGATGGACTACAGCCGGTACGAAGAGCGGGTCATCTACCGGAAGGGCGTCCAGGATCCCCGGGACGTGGACGTCGGGGTCGGACGCTTCCGCTGGTACTTCGATTACGTCTCCGAAGCCAGCGCCAAGGCTGCGCTCTTCACGGCCAGGCTCAATCCCGTTTATCAGGCCTTCTGGAATCTCTACCGGCTCGGACCGGACAAAGACAAGTACCCGGGCGAAGGCAACTGGGCCTACTTTGAGATCCCCGCGCATAGCGCACCCTGGATCCCACACCGCGAGCGCGCGCTCGAACCTCGTGTCGAGGGAAAGTACATTGTGGTCGAGGTCGACATGCTGGAGGAGGCATCGCCGGTCGCCGCCATTGTCCTCGTGCTCTGCGTAGCTCTAGGCCTGGCCCTCCTCGCCGTTGTTCTCAGCAAAGTTACAGAGTTTGTCGTGAAATCCGGCTTGCCTGATATCACAACGGGCCTGGGCGGTCTGCTGGATAGTCTCAAACAGATGCTGGACAAGGCGCCGGCTATCATGATTCCACTGCTGGCCATTGCCGGATTGCTGCTGCTCATGCTGCTGTTGCCCAAGTCAGTCAGCGCGGCCAGGAGCGCGTTCAAGAAGTCATGAGGTCTCTGACTCCGTTCTATTTGGCCGTGATCGCTCTCAGCGTGCTCGTCATTGCGACGTTGGAGTGGAAGGCTCTCTCTGTAGGCATCGACGGCAAAGCCCTCACAGCCGCGCTCACAGTCATCGGCGGGGGCATTGGCAGCGTCGTCACGGTGTTCGTCAATTCAGTTCGCAAGACCAAGGAGGTCTCACGTGAAGAAGCTAAACGCAAAGGTTAGGCCGGCAGCGCCGGCCGCCGTACTTCCCACCGAGCAGACTGCCCCGCTGCCTGCGGCAGTCGTGCCGGCGCCCAAGCCGCTCGCGAAGCTGTACGAGCGCAATACCAAGTTCGGCGGGTTCAGCTTCTATGGAGCCGACGAGGTGCCGGCCGGCGCGAAGCGCATCGATGTCGCCGACGTCTACCCGGTCTACGTGCTTGAATGGGGCGTCGGACCCTTCAAGATCAAGCTGGCGTTCGACGTCGGCCGCGACGCATGAAGACCAACGCGCCCGGGCAGCTGGTCGGTCGCCACTTCCGCTGGCACAACTTCGACCTGAAATTCATCAACGATCAAGACGCCATCTCCTTCAGCATTCCGGTGCCGATCGGTTTCTGCTCAGCCATCATCCACGCCAAGGTGGACTTCAACCACAGTAACGGGTTGACCTACATGAAGGTCTACCAGATCTCCGGACGCGACATTGGCTACGGGGCCTGCTTGACTCAGGACGAGATCAGGTACTCGAATGCCCTAAGTCCAATCGAATCAATCTGCAGCATTGTACGGCGCGTGAATCTGGCGACAAGCCTGCTCAAAGTTGAATTCGTACCGACCTACTTCCCAGAGGAAGTGACGGATACCATTCAGCTTTCCGTTCTGCTCCTGGACAAGCCGGTGCATGAGGGTGTGCTGTTCCGCTCCGGAATCGACTGCGACGTCGAGGTAACGTCAGTTCAGAACACGTCAATTCCAGTATCGGTGCCTTGGACACCTCGCTGTGTCATCACCAACATCGGGTCCACCGGAGCATCCCGATGCCAAGCCGCCTTTGTCATCGTCGATCCTAGTACCGGCCCCGTGTTCAGCGGTGTTTCCGCCTACGTCGATATTCCTGTCGGCTACGCCGTAGAACTAACTTCAACCACGGACTGGACGCCGGCGGCCCCGGGTACGTACGTGCATACCGTCACGCTGACCTGGCCTCCGGATCAGAACCTCACAAACAACGTGATGATCGTCAATCAAGTGGTCACCGTATAACCCCCATGACTACCCTCGACAAATAGCAACCGACTGATAGATACTAAGAGGCAAGTTGTCAATTACTTGGCGACTTAACAAAGATGTTGCTTCGGTTGCTGGACGTGCCATAATCTAAGGCGATGTTAGGAGTGTTAGTCCTTCTGTGCCTGTCGCTGAGCTCCTCGGCGGCCGCATCCGACGTCGCATACGACGTCCTCGGTAGTGGAAGCGTTTTGGTAGCCGGCAACATCAGCATTCGAAACACCGTGGGTGCACCGAGTGAGTGGGTGTCCAACCAGTTCACGGCCAGCCCTAGGTTTATGTACTACATCATTCCCAACTTGGCACTAGGTGCTGGCGTCGATTGGAACTGGTTTAGCCATGCCACATCACTAATGGAGCTTGGCATTGGTCCTCGGCTCGGCTACTACCTGGGCAAGCAGAACGCGAAGGGACACCCATTCGTGGAAACCGGCCTCAGCCTTCGCTCCCGGACCACAGACGTCGGCAAGCGTGATGAAGACGGCTGGACCGGCGCTGGTATTGACGTCAACGTCGGACTCATCAGCATGATCGGGTCAAGCTGGGGCACCGAAGTCAGAATCGGATACCTGTGGGAAACGTTAGCACAGTCTGGCCGCGCCAAAGCGGGAGGCGTGTTTACACTCGGTGCAGGCCTGGCAGGCTGGGCAAAGAGACCGCAGGACCTGAAATAGCCGTGACTCGTTCCCAAGCGCTCGCCGAGACCGAACGTTCCTACGGGTCCAACGCTTTTGTCGTGGCTTGGCCAAAGCTCAAAATCTACAGGATCGGGTTCCGAGCACCTGACGGATTTAAGATTGTCGGTCAGGGCAGGACTTGGGCCGCGGCCGTCTCTGAAATGAGGCGCGTCCAACGCGGCCTCATCATTCTCAAAGCTACAACCTGAGGCATATGACTCCAGAACCTGTCCACACTCTCTACACAAACTCTTCCGATAATAGAGAATGCGTCAAGCCCTGGACAGTGTTTCTGGCAAGTCTATGACATAG
>Ga0315274_10016882_pt1 | contig 10306 bp, 11 predicted proteins | sample YL17G02_20_MG_FD_203700 | JGI IMG/M metagenome (GOLD analysis project Ga0315274, IMG submission 203700) | Sediment microbial communities from Yellowstone Lake, YNP, Wyoming, USA - YL17G02_20 | ecosystem: Environmental > Aquatic > Freshwater > Lake > Sediment | place: USA: Wyoming | collected... | reverse complement strand
GAATCCCGCAAAGCTCCTGTTAAATGTGGAGTTCTGGGCGGTATTTCATCAGCGTCAATTTTCAATTGCTTCTGGGCCTCATGGAGTGCTTTCTTAGCCACGTCAGGAAATTTTTGTACGGCTAGAGCGATGATATTCTGGCCGACTGCTTTTGAATCAATTGTTATATTAGCGACTTCGCTCATGATAAATACACCAATTTATAGTTATTCGTGTTGAAAAGCCGCTTAACAACCATTCTCAAAACCGCATGGTCAAAAGAGTCAACCGTGACTTTGTCCAGGTGTTCAATGTTTACCGAAAAGTCCATATAAAGTTGAATCTCCGAAACAATTAATTCCCCGGTTTCTGTCCTCAACCATTTTGTTGTTCTCTCAACCCTGGCAGGGACAATAACTGTGGTATAGCTCACATTTTTATAGGCATCTATAACCTTTTTTTTCAAGATCACGGTCTCAGTTTTATAGACATTAATCATTTGCTTGACTCCACGGCACTGCGTTTAAACCATGCTCACAATTAGGGTGGATTGGCGGGGTTTCCTCTGAGGTTAATTCTGGGTATTGTTCCGAAGTACCTGAAATTGAAAATATCTGGCCTTCCAATTCGGCGCATGCCTCGCACGGGCTGTCATGGGTGCTAAATTGTACTAGATCATCTCCCCATTGGGCGCATGTTTTCAACGTGGCCTGGGTGAGTATGTCAATGATCTTGGTACGAGCGACCATTTCCAGATAATAGCTGACCTGATACATACGCTCACCGATAATGATTGTGTCGAATTTCCCGAAAGTTTCCTCGAATAACCGCTTCAAATCCGTTTTGATTTCGCCCAGTGATTTAGTGGCGTTATATGGGTATCCATCTTTCGTGTATCTGGTAATTACTTTTAAATCTTCTGTAACCAGATCATCAATTTCATTCTCAAAGTCCGTCTCTGAAAATTCCTGGGCTTTGGCAACATTTTTTAGCATAGTATATTCATGCTGCGCCCGTTCGATCAGGTCAAAATAAACTCCGGCTGTCATACGTGACCGCTTAATCATTTTGATCAACGAAAATGAAAGATCAGTCATTAAATCCGTTATGGCTTCACCATGAATCTTTTCATTCTGATCTTTTTTATAGCCAATGCGTTTTAATCGTTTGGTCATTTCATTTTTTTTCTGATTATAAACAGAACGGACAATTTCCCTTGAAATTGTATCAATTTCAGCAATGCCCTGCATGCTCACCATTTTAATTTTTTTCCTGGCGCCTGAAATTTGACTTTCATTACTATCTAAGGTGATCCGCTTGGCAATATTTTTGATCCAGCCCAGTATGAGGGACATGCGGTCTATTATCTGCCGGTGTTCAGTCATTATTGAATCCCCTCGTAAGGCGTTTGGTCAAGCACGTCGTAATTTTCATCGCGTTCCAGGTCGACAATTTTTAATGCCTTTGCTTTAATAAAAGCTTTCAGTAACGCATTGACAAACGGTGGTATCGGCAATTTTTGAAGCCAGTTAGAATCATAACTTTCCTGCACAATCCCCGCCTGGATTGTACCCTGTACCTGAATACCTTTTCGCCGATCCTCATCGGCTAAGTGAATAGCCAAGTAATAAGCCATTTCGCCATTGGCTCGTTTTAATATTTGTAGTTGTGCTGCCGTGGCTGCTAAATAGGTCGGCACATTATAAAGCCCCGAGTAATAAATCCGGTTATACGCATTGACTACCGCTTTTGTTTTTTGTGCATTGGTAAGTAAATCCCAGGAATTAGTTTCCAGGCGTTCGTCAGTAAAATATAAATCAGCTTCCGGCAATCCGCTAAACCATCCAAGCGACATTATGCTACCTCCCTGGTTATTTTCATTCCCGCGACTTCATCCAAATTCATTTTTTTCCAAAACTGGACCCTGGAAATTGGAGACAAATTTATTATTTGTAATGCTGGCCGGTATTTTTTTATCAGGGAATATAATTCGACCAAGCCGCTACTGAATACTCGCCAATTATTAAGGTAATTGCCGTTTGTTGGATAGTCATGAAAATGTGTATGCCCTTGCTGATCTTGGCATAAATCGAACCCTATCAAATAAATAGGATTCGCCTTCAAAACAATCGCAAGCTGAATCGCTGAATATCCCGTGTTTGAATGGCAATAAATACCATCTTTAAGGCTGGCAGATATTCCGGCGCGGCCAATATTTTTGACATAATAGCAATCATCCATGTGCCGATTAGCCGAGTCAACCCAACATTTTACCCCTTGATAGGCATGATATTTTTTATATTCGGGCCAATTTTTATTTTTTGGATTCGATAAATTGTTGTAATAATGAGCATCGCTCGCCAAGCTTATTGTCACATCTGGCAATAATTCATAAGCCCGGTTTATGCCGATCGACTTCTCTCCTGATAAAAAATTATTTAAAACCTTTGGCTTATACAATCGAACGCTAGGCCCATTTCCGATTAAAAAGCAACGATGCCCTTGCCATTCCCCGTCAGCATATAGCTCAGACAATAGTTTTTTTGTTCCGCGTGTCCCGCCCTTCCAAGCGGTCGACCATTGCGCGGGTATGTTATTTGATATGTCTTTTATGGTGATTGACTTAGAAAATATTTTATTTTTAAATTCTTCGGTTATTAATAAAGGGTGTTCCATTTCGCCGGTTAATTTTTGCAAGGGGTTTCTCGTCAATTCTTTATGGTTAATATTTTTGATAATAATCATCATTGTTACAACAAGGATGACGGGAAGCAAAAAAGCCTCCCGCCATATATTGACAATTCTCAACGGCCCTTATACAGTCGCGCAACGGACAATTACGTCAGTGTCGCAAATTGCAGTGCCAAAGCTTTGCCACCCCACGGCCAAATCTGACCGGCTTAGAATGTCAAAGTCTGTGTAGATAGTCAAATCGTACTCATCACCATGGACCATGCCATTTTTAGGGATGATCACATAGTAAACATTGGTTGCCGCATACATCGTTGTAGGAATGATTCGGACATCCCATGCAATTGACTTTTGACTTTGCGCGAACGCTTGCAACATCAAAGCTACGGCCTTTTGCATTCTGGACAGCAATTGCACCGGGCATGATATAGCAAAGGTAGCAGTCAATCCATCCTCGCCAACATTACTGTAACCCTTGTTTGCATTAAGGGTCAAAAGTTGCAAGCAAGCCGCGTTAATAGTCTGTGCGTCCCTGTTTGCCGTATATACTGGATCAGTTACGGCAAGGGCGGCTGGGTCAGGAGCTTGCCAAGCTAGATTGTTCGCTGCTGGCACTGCCTCTATAAGCAGATAATGGACCCTGGCCTTACTGGTACCCGCCTTATTCCTAAACTCAACGGCGTTACGTTCCAATTGCCAAAACTGCTGACGCTCGATCATCGACCGCGACCAGCCAAGTCCTGCTGCATATTGATTGAAATATACGGTCAAGTGTTGTCCCATCATGGGATATACAAGGGCTTTCTCGCCGACTTCCGTTAACTGAAAAGTTAACGCGCTTTGGACCATTCCAACGTCAAACCCATCGGCCTTTAATCCCTGGGTGGGAAGCATCTCGAATAATTCCATCCAGCCCAGATCATAAACTGTTTTTAGATGTGATACGCTCATCAATTTGCGGTATTGTGCCGTAAAGTCTCCGGCGGTTGCAAATTCCTGTGCGCCTGCGGCTAAAATTTCTTTGGCCTGGCGTTCGGGTTTTCTCGCCCAATAATTCAACGCCTGGTTTAAATCTCTTTTTGAGCTAGGCGTTAAATTCCCATTTATCCATTCAAGTTTATTCCAATTAATTATTTTTTCCATGTTTCACCTTCCTTTACGGCTGATCAGTCATATCGTCGCCGCCCAAATCAATAAGGACAAATTCATCGTCTGCGGTGGCGTCCTGAACACATATTCCGATGCAAGTGTCTGCTGGGTCGGCCTTCACATTGCCTCCGTAGCATGACCACGGAGCATTACCAAGTGAGTCATCAACATAAACCTTTTGCCCGACTAAAATTCCTTGTCCGGTGCCATGCGTTTTTCTGACTAGGATTTTTTCACACTGGTAAATTAAAATAACGTGTTCGCCTGGCGGTATGGCCTCCTCTGACATATATTTATCGTGCATACATACGCCCCAAGTCGATTGAATTAAAGCTAATTCGTCAACCGCGTATGTTCCAATTGCTCCGGTCGGAATGTCAACAAGTTTAAAACTCGCCCAATCTCCCGGAGGTGTTAAAGTTCTCATCGTTTGCATTTTAAGTCCTCCTTTATCGTGGTATCAAAGGATTTTTGGCTATTTCATCAGGTAACAATTCCATTGGTCCAGGCATTTGAACTATTCTTGGGTCAAAAATTTCCGTTTTTTCTTTATCAGCTTTATCGGGTTCAGGTTTGGCAATGCCAAAAAGCATGGTAAGTTCTTTGTACTCAGTAATACATGAGTCCATAAACTTTTGCAGACTTTCTTCGGGCTTGTCCGAGTCAATCGAAAACTTTTCAAACTGCTTTTGTACAAAAGCCTTTTGTTTGTCGTCAAGTTTTCTCTGATCGAATATTCCTGGCAGTTTAGCCTGCAATTCCGCTTTCTGGTTTTTCAATTGGTGCTTTTTGTTTTCTTCAACCAATGCCAAATTGCTTGTCTTGATTCGTTCCAGTTCCTTTTCCAATTTAGGATCGTTGCGAAACTCGCCGTCATCCTTTGATTTCTTTCTGGCTTCGCGTCTGATCTCTGAAATAAAGGGGTCGTTTTCAAGGTCGCCCTTTTCCCAGATTTCTTCAATCGTGTAGCCAGCGTTCTTAATTTCTGTTTTCAGTTCCTTTAAATTCATTTTTACCTCGTTGCCCTGCCCGGCAAACATCTGAAAAGATGTCAATAGCTGGGCCTCCGGGAAGCCTGGTTTATTCTGATCTGAATCGCCTAAAGCGATACCAGATATTTCACTAACGTCCGCGACTTCAATCTGATCGCCATTTTTCTGAATGATCAAATCACCTTCGATAGAAGGCACGTCAAATTTATTTTTGGTAAATTCCGGCCGTAAATAAATAGCCGCAATAGCTTTCATTTTTCCGTCAATGTATTTCACGGTCTTGCCGATCAGTTCGCCTACCTGGATTCGCCCTTGGTGATCATTGGTGCCTGGCTCATGACCGGAAAAAATCTTGGTACCTATTTTAAGTTTTTCAACCAGCTTTTGAATGGCTTGCCGATACCAGGTTTTAATTTTATCGCCAATGCCTAAAAGTTTACCCTTTGAAAAGCCTTCATGACCGACTACATACGCCCGTACGTGTGGTTTAGCGTCCGTTTTTCTTATTTCGGCAAGCCTTTGCGGGTCGACTAATAAACGAATCTCACTTTCAGCCATTTCCTGTACCTCGGCAAGCAAAAACATTGATTGAATTTTTACCGGCTGAAATTCCTGTCCCTGGCTGGCCTCTGATTTCGCGATAGCGTAGTGCATGGCATGGGCTTTTTCAATCGCCTGCTTACGGCCATAATCCGCAAACGAATAACATTTAATAATCGAACCTTCGGGCCTGTCTGTGGCACTATCTTTCTTTGGGTTGTGCCCGTGTACCACGCAAGCCCTATTCGGTTCTATTTTTATCATTTCATCCTTTCTTTGGTCGGCCTGCTTTGCTTTTTTTCTTGTCATCACGTAGCGATTCCATTATATTCGCATCATTTGAAGTGATAGGAGGTTCAACTCGTTTTTCTTCTTGTGGTTCCAGGGGTACGTCAACCAAGTGTGAATATTCAGGTAAGTCTTTTTTTATGATGCGCGTATATTTTGGATTTTCGGCTAAAATAACACCGGGTTTATTTTTGTGCTGCTGCGATTTTAGACTGTCAACAATAACGACTTGCTTCTGTTTTTGGGGTTCGCTGATAATAACTTTTGGCTTTAAATCCTGTGGTTGTAAAGCCTTGGTTGCTGGGGTATCTTTTAACACAATCTTGTTTATTCTGTTTTTTATGTCATTAGCCTGGATCATTATCATAAAACCTCCGTTTGCTTGGCAAATTTATTTTGTTTGTTTTGATTAAAACCGGGTTGTTGGTTTGACTGTTGCTGACCGGGAATTTCGGCGGGTACTTTAAACATATTAGTTTTAATATTCGCCATGTCCTTTTCTTCCTGGTCCGATAGCCTTTCAAGTACTTGCCCGACATCAATTCCGGGTATTTTTTCCAAAACTGTTTGTCGGTCAATATTGCCGTCACGAAGTAAAGGCAAGAAAAAATCTTTCAGGCGTTGCCAATCCGCATCGGTAATTACGCGAATTGAATTTTTTATCCTATTGCAGTCAAGTTGCTCATTTGTCTGCTCAACTTGCAATGCCATTGATTTACGGATGACCTCATCAAAAGCGCCCTTGATTATATTTCGTTCCAGGTTAAACGAAGCCCATACAAATTCCATTTCATTTTCCGCAAGGCGTTTATTGCTCATCACCTCCGGCTCAAAAAAATGAACCGGGATTCCCGTTGCTCCTGAGATTATTTTTTGTAATGCGACTTTTTCTTTTTCAATGCTGACGATACCCTCCATATTAGCAGAAGTGAGTTGAAATTTGCCAATATGCGATAGCATCTTACCAATGCGCCAATTTATCTTAACTAATGACTCGTTCATTAGCTCGACCAAGTCCATGTTTTCCATTTCGAAATGTGCGGTAGGGCTGGCAAATAGTTTATTTATTTTACGCCAGTCGGATTTGCATTCATCGTACATATCAATTTCAGTAAGGCATTTCCAAATTTTCATAGATGCGCGGTTTGGGTCGGTTAAGTCGCCTCCAAATTTCCGGTAAACGAATTCCTTGGCCTCAAGTGATCCGGCGGCAAGTGTTCCCGTAGCATTCCATTTTACACCGGTGTAAATCAAATAATCGTTCGGCTGCGTCAATACCGTGTAATTATATTTTCGCCATGGCACAAATCTGATTTTTATCATGCCGGTTTTCTTGACTTCATTCCCATCTGAATCTATATATTGCCATTGGTGACCAGGTTCGGGTATTAAATGCAACAATAATTTTCCCTCAATTCCCATGGCTTCGTTGATAATTTCAATAAAACCTTCTTCGTCAAGATTGTTATGGTCGAGTAATTCATTGATAAAAGCAATTTCCGCATCGGCTTCACCGTCGGTTATTGCCGTGGTTGAAAAGCCCTGCCCGCATGTAAAGCTCGACATTGCTTGTATAAGTGCAGAAGTCAGGCAAACGCCGAAAAGAGATTCACAATTGTATTTTTTTGCAATGGCTTCAACTGCTGTCGGATAGCTCGTATAGGCATTGCCCTTGTAAATGTTCTTCATGTTTTCGAGTTCTGCCATAAGGTTAACCGTTATGCTCGAATACTCCTGTACCTTTACAGACAATTTTTGATTGGTCTGGCTTAGCTTTTCAAGCTGGCCTTCCATTTCCTGCATTTTTGCACGTCTAAATATACTCATATTTCCATCACATCATAATCAAGCATTTTTGCCGCCATATTATTAATATATCGTGAACAATTATAAAAAGTTAAAAGAAAAGAATCCGCTTTGTCCGGAGAATGGCCTCCCATGCGTCTCTTGTATTCGCTTTTTGGTTCGACGACTTGCCTGCCTTTGGAGTCCATTGGCATTTTTTTACGATTGACAAGTTGAGCTTTTAACTCATCATCAGCCGGACATGATATTTGAGGTATCAATTTTGCAGTCTCGAACCACATTTCGCTTATAGCATTGGGATATTTATCTGGATTATTAGCGACTTGCTGGAAATTGATAGGCACAATATTTTTATAGCCGCGTCTTTTCATGGCATCCGTTACCGCTCCACCTATCCCCGTGTCATCAATTTTTGCAACGACCTCATTAGGGAATTTTTTAAAGTCCATAAATTTTTCAAGCTCATCTGACAACATTTGAGTATCTATTTTTGCAAACGTTTTCCCCTCTATTATTTTCATTCCCTTGCGTTTATAAAATTGTGAGGTATCATCTCCAAATCTGGCAACGTCAACCCCTATTTCAATGGCTCCGTCTGTATTGAAATTTTCATTTTGGCTATTTTCAATCATTTTTATAGCCTGAGAAAGCGTTACAATTGACGCTTCCGTTTGATCTACTACCTGCCCCCTACATTTAGTCAGATATAAAACTGAATCCTTGCCCCACTCGTCTTGACGCTCCCTATCCCATTCTGGCGTTGATAGCTGCGCCCCGAGTTCAACAATTGAATTCCAAATAATTTCACCGGTGGAAAAGTCTCGGCCTTGCATCTGTTCGCCCGTAAATGATGGTAAGTCGTGGTCATCGATTTGAATTACATTCCAATTTTTCCGTACCTTTGGATCGGTGAAAATGGAATGGAATTTTTCGCCCGGCTGAATACCATCGGTAGTAGATAATGCAAGTATTCGGCTCATCCCTCCCACCATTGCGCCTTCAGCCGCATCCCAAAACCATTGTTTTACGCCTTTGGCTTCATCCACAATAAAAAGGATTTGCGGCGCGTGAAAGCCCTCGGCCCGGCTGGCCTTATCGGTCGAAAAACCATGGGCGTAATGCTCGGACTCAGGAGTCCGTATGAACATAGTTTGACATTCGCCTATTAATTTGATCCGGGATTCTCGATAAATTCTATTGATTTCAGCCCAAAGTAACAGTTCGACCTGTGGATTTGTGGGGGCCGTGGTAATGACTCTTGATTTGCTGAACATATTTAAGAACCACACCGCGACGCCAGCGGCTGTGAAAGTCTTAGATGACCCATGGCAAGCGAAAACAGCCGTTTTTTTATTATCTCTGACTGAGTTCAATATTTCGATCATCTTCGACCATGTAAAAAGTCCTAAGGCATGTTGAAAAAAAATAACGGGATCATCTTGGTATTTTTTTGCTAAATAGGAAATAAAAAGTTCGGCTCTACTTTTTTTCCAATGCTTTGACAATTGCTTGCATATCAAAAATTTTCTCTCCCTTAGAAGTGTGGTCAATGCGTTCGATATATAAGCCCCTTAGTTTCGCCTCGTCCTTTTCAATAGCGAGTACCAACCAGTGGTCATTATCTTTTTCAGCCTTTTGCTTGAGCCGCTTGCGCCTCATTAATGCCTTTTTTAATTCTTCTTCGTATTTAGGCAAGGTCTCTTTCTCAAGACGTTTTTTTGCCTGCGAAACATACGTTTGGGTTTGCCTGGACCGTATGCCCCAGTTTTCAGCGCAATACCGCGCAATGGAACTATAGCTCTCATCATTACAATACATTTCAAAAACAATTTGTCTGCGTTTTTCCGCTACGGCAAAAGTTGACTTCCCTGGGTGCAATTTATTTGGAGGTTTTTTATTTAGTTGTTTCATGACGCTTTGTCCAAAATATTTATTTTAATATGTTCTGCAATTGCCTTCATGAAATTAGGTGGAACGCTATTGCCAATTCTGGCCCATTTTTGTTTAAAGCTTCCAATCAATTTAAACTCATCCGGAAAGCCACCAATTCTTTTTATTTCTGGGATCGTCAATTTTCTTATTTCATAAGGATGGATAATCCCTGTTGTTGAATTACCACAATCTTTTGTTATTGTTGGTGATACTTTATTGGGATTTAACCTAACTAATCCAAAATGTTTTTTCTTTTGCAATCCTTTCAAAACCCGGTATGATTGCCAAGTATTTTTTATTTCGGATTCCTTTAAATCAAAATCAGTCAATACCAAAGTTTGATAGGAATATTCGGTTTTGCATATTGTTGCAGGATTTTTACTTGATTCTATCCATGGATTTATTGTTTGACTTCTTGTTGCAAAACATCCAGCAATTATTTGCTTTGCAGTAATTGGTTTTGTTTGTGGTTGGGGAAAACTAGGTTCGATTTCCAAATCATTTCTAACTCCAATAATAATTACTCGTTCACGGCTTTGCGGTACATTAAAATACATGGCATTCAGGACTTCACCTTTTACCTTATAGCCACATTCGCGCAAGGTCTTAATAATAGCCAGATAAGCCTGTTTCATATAACCTTTTACCATTCCGGTTACATTTTCCATAACAAAAGCTTTTGGTTGTAATTCTTTTATAAGTCTCGCATATTCCTTAAAAAGTGAATTTCGGGGGTCGTCATATTTTCGTTTTCCTGCTGTACTGAATCCTTGACAGGGGGGCGAACCATCCAAAACGTCAAGCTCACGCGGGCCTATCCCGGCAAGTTTCATACACTCTGCCCCGGTCAATTTTGTAATATCGCCATGATAAACCGGAACATCTGGAAAATTAAGCCGGAAAGTATCAACGGCGTTTTGCTCCCATTC
>Ga0315274_10016881_pt1 | contig 10306 bp, 13 predicted proteins | sample YL17G02_20_MG_FD_203700 | JGI IMG/M metagenome (GOLD analysis project Ga0315274, IMG submission 203700) | Sediment microbial communities from Yellowstone Lake, YNP, Wyoming, USA - YL17G02_20 | ecosystem: Environmental > Aquatic > Freshwater > Lake > Sediment | place: USA: Wyoming | collected... | reverse complement strand
GCGGCTCCAAAGATGAACATGATTGTGCGCGCAAGGTGCGCGGATTCCACCACCTGATTGTAGTGTAATGCAGCGCGCTCTTTATTGTGTTGTATAAAATCGTCCGTCTCGCTTATCCACTGCTTCAGGGCGGGGTAGGCTCTCCCATTCATCAGATCGACGGCTTCCGCGTGCTTTCCTGCCACGGCCCATTCAATGACCTGGTCTTGCAGCTGTCGTGCGGCAACTCCGGAAGCCTCCAACTTGTTGAACAGGTCAAGTCCCTTCGAATCATCCTCTGCGACAGTCTTTTTGATCGTGGCAGCGGACCCGGCGTATGTTCTCCTGAGTTCGGCGAGACGGTCTCTCATCTCTTGCAGGCGCTCGCTGGACGGCGTTGTGTGTGTTGCCAGCAAGATATCCCGGACGGCGATGGCCGTTTCTCTTGCGTCATCGATCATGTCATGGGCCAGTTGAACGCGGCCACGGTTTATGTCTACGATACGTTCAAGTGTTTCCTGGCTGACTTGCGCCTGACGCAGACCCACCCCGATGATGGCCGCCATGAAACCGAGCACAAGGATGAAGCCCAATGCCAGGCGCGATCCGACTTTCATGTTTCTGAACATGGCGCATTCCTCCTATCGAAGCCTGAAGTCCCGCTTTTTGCTCGCCCTTGCATAGGAGCGAGAATCGTAGCCGTACGGGGGCGGAACCGAAGGAAGTGACGTCTTAGGACGTGCCCATCTTCGACCTGCCCATCCTAGCGCACTCCATTTATCGAACATCGCGCCGGCGAACTTCAGAAGAACCCCCGGGACCCTCGGTAACATACCATGTCCATTCCGGAATCCCGGGCGGCCCCGCGTACCGGTGGGAGGGGTGTGACTGGTTTTTCTGGCACGCACCGGTGCTGTCATTTCGAGCGAGGCCGCCTTGGCGGCCGAGTCGAGAAATCTCGCTGTGCTGGCGTCACAACGCCAACGACCACGGCGAGATTTCTCGACTCGCTTCGCTCGCTCGAAATGACAGGCTTTTCTGACCTGCCAGAAACTTAAGGCGCACCCGGCGGGGAGGGCTCGCGGAGATTCGCTAAAGGCCCCGGCGGGAAAAACCGATATGCATAACGAAACGCACCGCAGCCCTTCGAGATGGATGAAGAAGAACCTCCCCTACCACCGTGGAATGCCGTACTCTGGGCAGACCTCTCAAGTGTGCCCCGCGCAGCCATGGGCGGCCGCTCCAGGCGCTGAGTCGTTCGGGCCGCGGTCTCCGCGGTGTGCGCTGGGAATGGGGATGGGACATGGGCGCTGGGACTCTGCTGCTGGTCGATGACCAGCCGGACAGTCTGTTGGCCTAAGGCCCTCCTTTCAGCCGACCTTCCCGGCTGCCAGGTCATTGCCACGACCGACCCCGAGGAGGCTCTGGGTGCGGCCCGCACCGCGCCGATCGACGTGGCGCTGGTCGACGTTTGCATGCCCACGGTCAGCGGCATCGAACTGTGCCGCCGCCTGAAAGCCCAGAGCGGGCCGACGGGGCCGTTTCCCATCGTCCTGGTGACGGCCTACGATTCGGATGCGGCCCTGCGCGATCCAAGACCGCCATGCAATTGTGGATAACTTTGGAACTCGTTGTGGATAACTTTTGGACCCGCCTCGGAGCGCCCGAAAACGCGCCTTTTTTGCCCTTTGGACAGGCCAAAACGGCCCTGGCGCTAGCGCCAGAGGGGGTGACACCCCAAAATGTTAAGATGGGCATGACGAAATGCGCGCCTTTTTGATCCCTTTTTGACGGAAAACGTCGCCTTTTTGATCGATTTTGACCCGAATTTGATGGTTTTTACATGGACGAATGGCCATACGCCGTTGTGGATAACTCCCAAAAGCGGGGAACCGGGTACGGGGAACGGGGCGCCGGAAACCTGGGGACACCTGTGCCCAGGGGCAAAGGCGGGAACCGGGAACCGGGAACAGGGAACAGGGGACGGGGAACCCGCCAGAGGCGGGCAGGCCGGGGAACCGAAGACCTGGGGACACCCGTGGCCGTAAAGTAAGGCGGGAAAAGGAGTTACGAGTGCGGCCTGCCACGGCACCGGCCGTGGCCGTGCCAGGGAGTGCGGAGTGACAACGGCAACGGCGAACGGCGGGAACCCGCCTTCGCCCAGGCTACGGCGGGCAGGCCCCGCCAGAGAGGCCAGGCGGGCAGGCCGGGGAACAGACAAAATCCAACGGCACTTGGAACCCGCCACAGGCGGGCAGGCTCTGGAACCTGAAACCTGGAACTGGCGTTCTTACTTGACTTCATCGACCGCCCAGCATAACTTGGAGTTGTCGAGGCCCCGCCACAGGCGGGCGGCCCGCACCGTGGGTCTCTGCCGGAAAGAGGGGCCGAAATAGGGAAGCGTCCCTAATTCCCCTTATTCCCTGAAACTAGGGCCTGAGGATACGCCTCAGGAAGGTGACAAGGTTGTGTACCGCGACGAGAAAGGAAATGTGCAGCATTCGGCCACTGTCGAAAAGGTCAAGCCGAAAGAGGGTGGTAAGAATGACGTTCGAGTCAAGGACAAGCCAGGGCTTGCGGAACCAAGGAACAATGTGCCCGTGAAGGATGCGTGGCCAGAGGCCAAGACCATTGAGTACTACTGCAAACCGCCACCGCCGCCTATGTCGCCCGCAGAACCCGACTACGGCTATAGCTTCAGCTACGCATAGGTTTGTACGCATAGGTTTGTATGTGGCTTGGCTGGCAGTAGCCCCAAGATGAGTTGCAACACCTTGCTAAAGGGGCCTGAGACGAGGCCGTAGCCGAGGCGAAGAATGTCGAGGCCAAGCCATTGGCTTCCAGGGAACAGAACTGGAGATTCAGCCATGAAACACGAAGTCGGTCGGCATGCGCGCAAATGTACCACGGGCGCTGTCGCGGTCTGCGCTGTGATGGCTATCCTTACCCCCGCCCTCCTTGGCGTATTGGACCCTGGGGACCGTTCTCGGCCTGTTTCACAGGGCTCGAGAAGAACCTTGCTGGGAGAGAAGATCGCTTCAGTCGCCTCAGCCAGGAAAGGAAGTTCATGGATGGTCGCGTCTGCCCAGTCGCGGCAAGGCTATGACGCTGTGGTGGACGGGGTTACCATGTCCCTCTGCGTGGATGACCAAGGCATCATCGTCGAGCAGAGCACAAAGGACGCTACGTTCCGAACCCCAGAGGGTGTGTGTATCGGCGTGCCGCTGGATCAGGTCCTTGCACGGCACAAGACAAGTGTGGTAAGGGAACCTGGGTGGTCGTACTACGTTCCCTTGCCGTCGGGCTGGAAAGCAGGCCTTGCAATGGATGACGGCCGCTTGGATGAACCTCTTCCGTTCGATACCCCCGTTCGCTGGCTGTTCATGCGGGGGCGGGTATCCCGCGCACGCACCACTCCTCTGCCTGATAGCAGAGAGGATAAACCGAACGCCAGCAGCTCCCAGGGCGACGGCGACACAAACCCGAAAGACCGAATGCCTCCGTCAAGCATGAATCCCTCGCCTACGGGCAGCCAGGAAAAGGCCCCAGGCGACGGGACTCAGGAACGCCGCAGGTATCCTTGGTTGGTATATGAACTAGAATGTGATGATTCTACCAGAATTCTTGCCAGCCAGTACGCCGGGAAAGACGAACGGTATGGTACGGACTCCCACGGTTTCATCTTTGCCGATGGCGAGTATTGGATCGACAACTCGGAAGTTGACATACTGCTGAAGGGAGACGGCTACAAGAAGCGGGGCGCCGGCGACAAGGTGCGGCAAGGCGATGTGGTTGTGTATCGCAACGCCGATGGCGACGTCGAGCATTCGGCTACCGTCCAAAAGGTTGACGAGGAAACAGGCAAGGTTCGGGTCAAGGACAAACCCGGGCTTCGCAAGCCCAGGGACAACGTGCCCACGGATGGGGCGTGGCCAGGCGCCGCCAAGATCGAATACTATTTCAAGGAGCCTCCCGCAAGAGCGCCGCAGGGCTGCAAGGACGATTGAATGCCGGTCGGGAATTCGGTACGAGTACGACGGCCTCGGCCGGCGCATCAAGGCCCACATCGACAGCCAGTCGCCCGCCGCCCCCGACGGCGTGGACCACTACCGGCACTTCTACTACAACTCCGGCTGGCAACTGTTGGAAACGCGAAAGAGTACGAGCGAAAACACCGAGCCGGAAACCCTCCAGCCGGAAGAGCAGTACGTGTGGTCGCTCAGGTACATCGACTCACCCGTTCTGCGGGACCGCGACGCGGACGCGAATGCCGCAACCGGCGACTACGGCGGCGACGGCAATGAGGAAAATGGCGTCACCGGCCTGGAGGAGCGGCTGTACTATGCCACCGACGCCAACCAGAACGTGACGGCCCTCGTGGAGTCCGACGGCGACGTGGTCGAACGCTACGTGTACGACCCCTACGGCCAGGTGACGTTCTACCAGGCGAACTGGCAGAAGACGCAGATCGGCAACGAGACGCCCGGAACCCTCTCCGCCTACTCGAACGCCATCCTCTTCGGCGGCTACTACCGCGACGGCGAGACGGGCCTTTACAACGTCCGGAACCGTTATTATCATGTGCAGTTGGGCTGGATCACCCGCGATCCGCTGGGGTACGTGGATGGGATGAGCCTGTATGAGTATGTGGCGAGTGCCCCAATAGTCAAACTGGATGCGTTCGGGTTCCGTGGCAATAGTAGCCCCCTGGGACCAGGGGATGGCCATTTGTATGCTGCAACCCCCGAAGGCCAGAGGTTTAACAGAAACGTGTTGGATCTTGCCGGAAGGACTGCCAAGACCGCGTTCTTAGGTGTTCTTAGTATCTACAGCGGAGTAATAGTCGCCTTGGACACAGCGACAATAGAAATTGCGAATCTCCCCGGCGGGCTTCCTGACACTATTCCCATTATGGACCCACGGACGGGCAGAACCTGGGAGGTGCCCCTGGATAAGATTCAGGCAGCCGCCGAGATTCTAGAGGACGCATGCAGAGATGAAAGGCAGAGGCACGTCGATGGCTTGGAGAGCTGCCTGAATGAGATTAAGGACACGTGGTCAAGGCCCTTTGAGCAGCCTCCTCCACCAGAAGTCTCCCAGCCGAGCTGGCAAGCGGAACCTGGCGCGGGAGGCAACCGCGACTGGACCGGCAAGGGCTCTGAGGGGTGGGGCCGCGACGGCTATGGGTGGCAAGGTTGGGATGGTAAGGGCGGTGGTGGCGGCGGTGTTGGCGGCGGCGGTGGCAGTGGCGGAGGCGGCGGTGTTGGTGGCGGTGGTGTTGGCGGCGGTGGCGGTGGCGGTGGTGGCGGTGGCGGCGGTGTTGGTGGCGGCGGTGTTGGTGGCGGTGGTGGCGGCGGCGGTGGCCCCGGTCCGAACGATGACCGCGAAGAATGGCTGCGCAAGGTTAATGCGCCGAAAACAGAGAAGAAAAAGCCGGTGGGTGCGAGCGACGTGCCGGTGCCATTTGGACCCGGCGACTTGGCAGGGTGACGGCGGTTCGGGCTGGCTTGGTATCGTCGGCGCGTGATGGGCATCGATCAGGGCGGCGGGCCGGTCGGCCCGGGTCTGAACGATGACTGCTGGATAGAAAGAATGGCAATGTGCACTGGCGCCCGAGGCCCCCCACAGGGAATAATGGGCCCACAATAGAGAAGCCGAAGCCCCCCAAGTAGGGAGATTGGCTGGGCGAGTGTTTTGGGCCTTGCGGGAGTCTCGCCGAAGGGATGCTTGACTTACTCGGCAGAACGCGGCCAACGAAACCCGCATTGACAGCAACGGGCGACCCAGGGCGGAGATCGCGATGTGAGTCAGTGCGGGGCCCGGCAATATCCTAACCTCGCCGATGAAAGGAAGGAGCCGAGGAATCAGGATTGGCAACGCTATTGGGGTTGGTGGTCCTCACTGGCACTGGTAGGGCCGTGAGACGAACTGGCCAACCAACGGCCAGATCGGTCTTGGGCTTTGTGGCACACATGGCAGGGCAATGGGAGGTAAACGATGAGTGGCTCAAACTCTTTCGCCCCACAGGGGACCGACCCTCAGGACGGGCAAGGCGCGGCGGGGGCGGCTGGCCCCTCCGCCGGATTGCGGACACCGATCGACGTATACATAGTCGGGCTATTATATGTAATACTGGCCCTGTTCATGATGGGCCTTGGCGTGCTTGTTGCTTGTGGCATTGCCAGGGGTCGTCCAGAACCGGCTTACGTGTTTTTCGGCGCCATTGCCGTTGAAACCAGGGCAGAACATGCAACGGATATGATCATTGCCGCTTCCTTGTATTGTCTCGCGGGAGTCACCTTGCTGTGCCGGCAGCGGTTGGGATGGGTCCTGGCGTTGGTCTTGGCCGTGGAGAGAGTCCCCAATATTCTCGCGACAGGCGGTATTGAGGAAGCCGGAGCATGGGGTTTTGCGCTCTTATCTGTTCCTGTGGTCCTGTGGCTGTTGGCACGCTGGCGCTTGTATTGGGTGCGGGTGAAGTAGGCCAGCGAGATTGGGTTTGGGGTGCGTTAGGCCGATTGGCGTGGTCAGAGCGGTGTCTTTCAGCACGGTTTGGTTTCTCGGCCGGCGCGTCAAGGCCCACATCGACAGCCAGTCGCCCGCCGCCCCCGACGGCATCGACCTGTACCGGCACTTCTACTATAATAACGCCTGGCAGATCCTGGAGACCCGGACGAGCGCCGCTGAAAACACGGAGCCGGAAGGGCTCCAGCCGGAGGAGCAGTACGTGTGGTCGTAGAGTTCCGGTGACATAGAACTTAATTCGCTTGACGGAAGAAGCACATAAAACAAAATAACGGGACCACGACCGGGCGGTCAACAAGGCCAACGAGATCACGGGTCTGACGCAGCGGACGGGCGCCTGGATCCCGCCCGACTACGACGCGCGGGGGAACATGGTCAAGATGCCACGGCCGACGGCGCCCACGGCGGCCTTCGCCTGCACGTATGACGCCTGGAACCGCCTCGCGCGGGTCTTCGTGGACGCCAACTCCAACGGCGTCTATGACGTCGGGACGGACATTCTGGTGGGCCAGTACGAGTACGATGGCCTCGGCCGGCGCTGCGGCTTGCCGGTCGTGCATGAAATGGGTCGCGGGGCCGGCCCAATCACAATAGCGGCGCGTCGGCGGTCGAGACGTCCGGCCGCCGTCGCCAGTCCCCACCAGCGGGCTCGCGCCCTCGCGGTGCACGCGCGGCTTGTATGAAAGATCAGGCGGCGACGTGGGCCCGCTGCCAGGCCCTCAGCCGCACCCAACAGATTCCCGCCAACTTGCGCGCCACGGCCACGCGGGCCACGTTGCGCCCCGCGCGCTTGCGGATCCGCGTGTAGAAGTTGGCCAGCCGGTCGTCCTGCCGCACGAGTTTCATCGCCGCCTGGACCAGGATCCACCGGAGCCACCGCGACCCCTGCTTGGAGATGCCGCCGCGATGCTCGGTCTGGCCCGACTGGTGCACCCGCGCCGTCAGCCCCGCGTAGGCCCCCACCTGGCGGGCGGTCTTGAACCGGGTCGGCTCGCCGATCTCCGCCACGATCAAGAGGGCCGAGTACCGCCCGACGCCGTGCAGCACGTCCAGGGCCGCCGCCTCCGGGAACTCCGACGCCAGGCGTTCCAGGTGGCCGTCCAGGATCGCCGCCTCGCGGCCGTAATGTTCCAGCCGCCGCAGGAGTTCGTCGCGCGACAGGTTCCCGCTCAACCCCAGGTCCAACCTCGCCAGCCATTGCCGCCCCCGTTTGCCGAACGGCTTCTTGAAGGGCGGATGCACGTTCGCCCGCGCCAGCAGCGCGTGCACCTGGTTCTTCGCCAGCGTGGCGCTCGAGGAGAGCCGCGCCCGACAGCGCGTCAGGTCCCGCAGCGTCTGGTATCGCGCCGGCGGCACGTACGAGGCCGGAATCAGATTCGCCCTCAGGAGCCGCGCCAGCAGCGCCGCGTCCAGCCGGTCGGTCTTGGCCCGCGCCGTGGCGATGGCCCGCAGCCGGAGCGGGTGCGCCAGAACCACCTTGCCCAACGGCGACACGAGATCGTACAGCCACCGGTAACTGGCCGACGCCTCGACCGCCGCCCGGAACGGCCCCCATCGCTCGACGGCTGCCCGGATGGCCGCCACGTCGCAGCAGGCCAGACGCCGCGGACGCCCGATCGGTCCGCACGCGTCCTCCACCGCCATCACCAGGTCTTGCTTGTGCAGGTCGATTCCGATGTAATACATGCCGTGCTCCTTGCCCACAGGGCGTTAGAGGGTTCGAAGGCAAAACCATTCTAACCCCTGTGGCAGGGGGCCGCACCCCGCGCGCGGCCACATGGCACGGTTATAATATCATGATACTTATCTCTTGGCCGCCCGGGTGTGGCGCGGGGCGGAGGCATGCTTTCCGAGCGGCGCGAAAACATGGCACCCGGCCATGGACCGCGCCTTCGTCTATCAGGACATCTGGCAGCGCTGCCAGGAGCCTCCCGACGTGATGCAGGAAACCGCCGGCGGCGACAAGGAACTCCCCTGCCTCCGCCTGCCGGCAGAGCCGGAGGCTTTCCTCGGCCGCCGCGGCGTTCGCCTGCTCCTGAGTTACCCGGAGCTGCTTCAGACCCAGTTGCGGGCTCTGCTGCGACTGGCCGAGCGCCACGGCCTGCGCATCCTCGTGCCCAGGGTGACCCTGGCCGAGGAAATGCAGCAGATGCGGGGGCTGTTGCAGCAGGTGGCCGGAGACGTGGGTGCCCAGCGCCTTCCCCCCTGGTGGCCATGATTGAGACGGCTGGCGCGGTGGGATGCGGCTTCACGGCAGCCGGGCGATTACCTCTCCGGTTTCATCAGGTGATGTGCGCCGGGCTCCCTGGCCTCGCCTTGCCGTGAGATGTGGTTCCTGTGTGTCCACGGGGCATGGTCATGGGTCGCTCCTCCCGTGAAACAGGCCCCAAGAGTTTGCACAAAATCTTTTACGAACGCCTTCTTGGAGGATACCGGAAATGGCAAGCCCTGTCAGGACAATAACTTAGAGATGGAGGAAAAAGACTGGCGGAGAGGCAGGGATTCGAACCCTGGGTACCCTTACGGGTACATACGCTTTCCAAGCGTACCCAATCGGCCGCTCTGGCACCTCTCCGCCCGCGGCAACCGCGTGAGCCGTCGCGGGTTTCTCTGCCCCCGCGACGCCAAGGGAGCATATCGTCCGCGGCGCGCGGCGTCAAGCGACCCGGCTACAGCACTTCAAGACTGGACCTTGGCGCGGCGGGTCTCCCGACCCGCCGCGCAATCACGCGCCGGGGATTATCCTTGCACGGTGCCGCCCGGCCCGGCTAGCCTTGAGGTTGGCCCGTGCCGCAACCGGCCGGGTTGCACGGCGCGGGCCTTTTGGGGAGGGCCGATTATGAACCAAGTACCGAGGGGCGATGCACCTGCGCTGGGCGGAGGGGCTTCCGGGGTTCCCGGCGGCCTGCCGCCGGCCATGCCGAAGACGAGCGTGCTGGCCGTCATAAGCCTCATCTGCGGCATTGCATCGCCCTGCACGGCCGGGCTGTTGGCCATTCCCGGCCTTGTCCTGGGAATTGTCGGGCTGGCCCGGATTCGGCGAAGCGGCGGGGCGCTGGCGGGGCGGGGCATGGCCATGGCGGGGATCATTGTTTCTATCGTTGGCCTGTTTTTCCTCTTGGCGCTGGTGCTTGTCGCGCTCCTCGCGTTCTGCTATGCCGACCGGGTCGAAACGCTGGAGGGGCCGGGTGCCGTGATCGAAACGCCTCGGGGCGCCGCGGCGGAGTCGATGATCAAGATGAGCGCGGTGCTCCAGGCGGCCCGCGACTACGCCGACGAACATGATGGCCGCTTGCCGCCGGCCGATGCCTTTCCGGGCGGGCTGGCCAAGTACCTCGACCGCTCGCCCCGCGACGTGCTGAAACTCTCAAGGGGCCGGCGCGTGGCGATGAACGCCGCCCTGGCCGGCCTGCCCCTGACGGCGGTTTCCGAACCCGACCGGACGGTCCTCCTGTTCGAGACCGGGCCGGACGGGCCCCCGGTCGGCGGCCCCTCGCGGCTGCGGCCGCTCAGGGGGCCGGACGATGCCTACGTCATCGGTTTCGTCAGCGGCCGCGTGGCATGGGTGGACCCGGAGGACCTCGGCGACCTCATCTGGGAGCCCGACCGCGGCCTGATCAGGCTTTGAAGATGCTCAGGCAGGGGTCCCTGCCTGGGATAGACTCTTCCTGCGGCAATCAGGCGGCCGGGGCTGCATATCCGCTTCCGTCGGGCCGTCCCCCAGCGGCGGTAATCCGTTAGTTACGGTTGTGGCGACCGCTCCCGCCGACTGTAGCGCGGCCGTACGGCCGCGCACGGCCGC
>Ga0315274_10016880_pt1 | contig 10306 bp, 9 predicted proteins | sample YL17G02_20_MG_FD_203700 | JGI IMG/M metagenome (GOLD analysis project Ga0315274, IMG submission 203700) | Sediment microbial communities from Yellowstone Lake, YNP, Wyoming, USA - YL17G02_20 | ecosystem: Environmental > Aquatic > Freshwater > Lake > Sediment | place: USA: Wyoming | collected... | reverse complement strand
AATCTTGAAAGAGCCTGCATTGTCTTGCCTCCCAAATGTTAACCTTTATGGGACAACCACTTGTCCCTCATTCGGGATATCGGCAAAGACAAGCAAAATTATTCAATTATGTTAAGACACAAGGCAAAATTCAGGTTGGACGGTTCTTCTCGCATAATGCCGATTCTTGGAAACCAAACTTTATGTATAGTCGGTTTTGCAATAAAAAAGGGCACCGCTAAATCGTGTTCGTCGTAGGTCCGCCAAGACCCGTGAAGGACACGCAAGCGGCGCCCGTTTTGCCTGTAGGCAAACGAGCACCGACTTCTATGCGTCCTTCACTTTCGAGAACTTGGCGGTTTAAGACGAAACGCTAAAAGTTCAGTACTTAGAAATTATTTACTTGTTGCCTTTACAGAATTAAGGCGAGAGCCAACTTCAGCGTACATTATATCTTTTTTGCGCTGCCCAGCAAAGAAGTATGTCGCCAATTACCGCCCACAAAGCTGAGTATTTGCCAAACAGCCATTGTGAACGTATAATACCAATTGCATTTATTTAATGCGCAGTGCGTAGGAACTCAAAAAATGTCATTGCGAGCGTGGCGAAGCAATCTCGAACACCGGTACATTCAAATTTCCAGGGCTAAGCGCTATTATTAAATGCAATTGGTATAATACGGGCAATCGGGACGATTCGCCCGGGGCGAATCAAGCGGTCTGGCCGAAGTTGCCAGAGCATATCAGGGCAGCTATCATAGACCTAACACGTAACGCGGAGAAAAAGTGAATGCCAAAGGAAAAGATCAACGAGAAAACAGACGACAAAGAATCCGGCACGGGTGGATTGACCCCGAAACAAAAGGCATTTTGCGAGCAATACCTGGTCGACCTGAATGCTACGCAGGCTGCTATTCGCGCGGCTTATAGCAAAAAAACTGCGAGAAGTATCAGTTGCGAATTGTTAACAAAACCTGACATTTCTAATTACATCGGGAAATTGATTGAAAAGCGTCAAAAACGAACAGAGGTCACAGCCGATTACGTCATTACTAATCTCAGAACGGTTACTGATCGTTGTATGCAAACTGAGCCAGTTTTGGACCACGGGGGCAAAGAAACTGGAGAATACAGGTTTGATTCTAGGGGGGCAAATAGGGCTTTGGAACTTCTCGGTAAGCATCTTGGTATGTTTGAGAAGGACAACGCACAGCGCCCAGGATTGAGGATTATTATTCAAGATGAGGATGATGGAAGTTGAGCGGCGAGATGGGATAAGACTTAATAAAACATGCCTCTAATGCTTCATTTAAGGGCCCTGGCTGTCCGCAGGTTGCAATAAGATCGAGAATCCGATGGGGTTTTTTTGGGGGTCGCAGGTGGGGAAAAAAGGAAGCGTAAAAACAGGCGGGTTAGGTTGCCTTAAGGTTTCTCTCACTAACGCTACCAGAGGCCTTTAGAGGCCGTAGAATCCCAGAAACTCACACCGAGGGTAGTTAGATAAGGGTCAAAGCAAACTATTGCAAGAAATCCCTTGCAAAGTGACCCGTTTTGGCGATAATTGCAGGTATGAAATTGATACCATCAAGTCTGTTGAGCAAACCTAAAGATATGGCCAGGGTAAGCATTACCGTAAGGGATGCTGCGCTGGTATCAAGCGTCATTAACCCCTGGCCCTTTTTCTTTGTTGAGATTTGTTAAGATAATCGGAACGACCGTCTAAAACGGGTTATAACGGTACAGGCGGCGGCAGTCCAAAGAAATAGGTTATCAATTGGTACAGAAACCTACACTTTGGGCCCGGCCCGGTGGCATTGTAGGACAATAATCGGGTGAGCCGGTTAGCTACCGGCTAAATGGTGCAGGGCAGATTGACGTCTTGTAGGTTCACCTGCTTTCCGTTAGTCAGCCCTGCACAGCCCGAAGAAAAGCAGGTGAAAATGCTCAAACCAAAAAACAGCATATCAAAGCTTCGTGCTGCTATCATAAGCGATATAGAGCAGGTCAAAATCTGCCTCTTGGCTTGGGTGAAGAAATGCCGAGAACGTCAAGTTAAGTTATGTGATACCAAAGAAAACATCAAAGAAACCCTGAGCGATGGCATTACAACCCTTAGGGACAGGTTGCGGTTATCCCGGTACGACCGCGAGGCAGATGTGATAAACGCTGCCTTTGAGCAACTTTTCAAACCGATAGACGTGAACCATTTCAGCCCGAGAGCTATACTGCGGCTCACTATTGACTCGGACAGATCGACAAAGGATGCAGTCCAGCGGTTGCTTGACAGATTGACCGACCTGGAAGAGATCGTCAAAGCTGACCTCAACACTGAGCAAGTGGTAGAAGGAGAGCAACTGCCAGAGACCGAACAGCCGACAGAGGGCAGCGGCGAAAAGGACACATCAGAAATACTCATCGGGATCCAAAAACACATACAGTTTTTCCGTAATTGGTGGAACAAATTCTGCCAGATAGTCGAAAGGGACGGCGAGCAGATAGAAAAATCCCTCAGTGACCCCAGTTTGAGAATAGACCTCAGAAGGGAAGAAAGCCTTGATGCGAAATGCAAGAAAATTGCGGACAACGTAGCTATTCTCTGTCGTCAGTTTAATGAGGCTTCTCAAAAAGGCGACCGTAAAACCATGAAACGGCTGGATACCCTCCTAAAGAAACAAAATCAGCGGTTTGAGGAAATACAATCTCAAGTTGAAGGTCCTCCCAAACCTGGATACGTAAGGTATTCTAACTTTGATTACCAATATCTTAATCTCCCTCTGGCAGAGTTTCCTTGCTGGGTACAACCAGACGCAACTCTCCTATCGTCCTGGAAGTTCTATTTAGGTAATCCAAGAGCAGACCTGACCGACACCGAGCGACTTATCTATGACTGTGCCTTGCTTTCGATCTTTCACGATGAAACAACTGAATTTTCTGAGCCAAAGGTCTATCGCCATGATGATTACAAAGAACACTACTTTAAGCGCGATGCTTTTGCGGCGGACCTGGCACAAGCTTTCAAAGATGCGAACGCCATCGAAAAGATTCAACGTGCCTGGGAACGTGTGAAAACTCATTTACCAAAAGAACCAGCAGAGCCAAAGCCGACAAAGACCAGCAGCGACGAATCGGAAACGGAGATAAAAAATCGCTTTTCATTTTCGCCAGGTCAAATATCGTATGCTGGCAGAGACCTTGATTTATCCACAGGTCTTACTATCGAAGTGCTAAAGAAATTGATTGATAAGTTTGGTCAAACCGTCTTATATAAAGACTTGGATGAAAACAGCAGCCGGAAACAGGCGTCCGAACATTTGAGAGAAGCGGTTGTAAAAATTAGGGGGTCGTTCAAAGAAAATAAAGTGCCTTGTGAAGTAAAAAACAAATCCAGAGAAGGGTATGTAATCTCAATTCTAATATCACCACAAACAACCCACAAATAACTTACAACAAACTTACTGCATAGTCCTGTGCCCATTCGTATCCTACGGGTATGCAGACAAAAAAAGTCGAGTATTATGACCACCGAATTGAAGCTCTAAAAGCGCAAATCAGACGGCTATGGGCGGAGAGACGAATTGCTGTTCTGAAGGAAAAAGAGCAGAGAGCATTGGTCTGCTCAAAAGCGGCAGAAAAGGGGAGCGGCGATGTCAGCGAATAATCACCCTGAACCCGTCCTCCTGCCAATTTCTGACCTCTGTTGCTTACTCTCAATTAGCCGCTCCAGCTTTTTCAGCTTGAAATCCGCCGGGCGCATTGGGCCTGTGCCGGTTCGGCTAAGCAGCAAGCAGCTCTATCTTCGTTCGGAAATCGAATCGTGGCTACTTGCGCGAGACGCCAGGACCGGTTCGCTACCAACTCGTGAGCAGTGGTTAGCGATGCAGGGGGGCGACCGATGATGCTCGAAACTGTTCTCACTCGATTAAAAGGCGTAAAGCCGACAGGTGCGAACCAATGGCAGGCACTATGTCCTGCGCATGACGACCATAGGCCGAGCCTCTGTATTAGCCAGACTGAAGACGGAAAGATTCTGCTCTATTGCCAGGCGGGCTGCACCTACGAGCAGGTCTGCGAGGCTTTAGGTTTACAAAACAGGCCATCTAACGGCAGACAGCCAAAGTCGGTATGCGTTGCAACCTTCGACTACAAAGACGAGTCGGGTAAGCTGCTCTATCAGGTCTGCCGTTTCGCCCCAAAGAAGTTTCGGCAGCGAAGACCAGGCTTAAAACCAGGCGAATGGGTTTGGAATTTGGACGGCGTTCGCAGAGTGCCCTATCGTCTGCCGGAATTGCTATTAGCCTCTACACAAGACTGGTGCTTCATCTGTGAAGGAGAAAAAGACGCAGACCGACTGCAGAGCCTTGACCTGATCGCTACTACTAATTCTGGTGGAGCGGGTAAGTGGCAGGCTGATTACAACCAGTATTTCAAGGGTCGTCTGGTAGCTATCATTCCAGATAACGATGTCCCTGGCCGAAAGCACGCCGAACAGGTAGCGAACTTATTATATGGCATAGCAGGCGAAATACGGATTATCGAGCTGCCGAACCTGTCGGACAAAGAGGATATTTCCGATTGGTTAGATAACGGCGGGACAAAAAATGAACTAATCCGGCTTACAAACGAAGCCAAGCCGTTTATGCCAGTGGCCGTCAATTTTCCGCTAACCGACGCTGGAAACGCCGAACGATTCGCGGCTATGCACAGAGACAAGCTCCGCTACTGCGCAGAACATAATCGTTGGTATTTCTGGGACGGCTGCCGGTGGAACGGCGAGCTGGGGGGAGAGAATGCTGGGCAGTTAGCCATTGTCGCGGCACGGGCAATAGCGGACGACGCAAAGGACGTGCTGGATGGCAGGGAGCGGGAAAAAATTCTGCTCTGGTCTATATCTTCCGAAAACGCCTATCGGCTCAGGTCTATGCTGTCACTTGCACAAAACCAAAATCCTATTGTCTGTCATGCGAGAGACTTCGACAAAGATAGTTATTTACTCAACTGCCACAACGGAACACTTGATTTGCACACGGGGACACTTTCCGAACATAGAGCGGGCGATATGCTGACAAAACTATGCCCAGTTGAATACGATGCGGATGCACAGTTTGACTTGTGGGACAGTTTTCTCAACGATGTGACGTGAGGCAATGCGCCGCTAAAAGAGTTTTTGCAAATCGCGGTCGGATATTCGGTGACGGGTGAAACAACTGAAGAAAAGTTGTTTTTTATTCACGGACCAACAGCCGCAGGCAAATCGACTTTTACAGAAGCGATTAAAGCCACGCTCGGTGACTACGCAGTTACTGCGGATTTTGAAACTTTTTTGAAACGTATACAGGTTGGCGCTGTTCGGAATGACGTTGCACGGTTAGCAGGCGCACGTTTCGTGGTCAGTATTGAAGTCGATGAGGGTCGGGAATTGGCAGAAGGACTTACCAAAATCCTTACCGGCGGCGACACGGTTTCGACACGCTTTTTATACCACGAAAGTTTCGAATTTTTCCCGAAATTCAAGCTATGGTTAGCGGCTAATCACGCTCCGCGGGTGTCAGATAGGGACGATGCCTTGTGGAGGCGAATTCTGCGACTTCCGTTTGAGCATACTATACCAGAAGAAAAGCGAGACCCGAAAGTTAAGGCGACTTTGCGAGACCCGAAAATCGCAGGTCCGGCAATACTCGCCTGGGCGGTCCGGGGTTGTTTGCTATGGCAGCAATGCGGCCTATTTGTGCCCGAGGTAATCCGTGACGCGACAGACGAATATCGGGCCGACCAGGACCCGCTCCGGGACTTCTTTCCGGATGAGTGCAAATTCGACACGACCGCTTTTGTGCCAGTGAGCGACTTGCGGAAGCGATATGACGACTGGGGAAAGGAAACAGGTTTGCGGTATTTGTTAGGCCCAAAGCAATTCAATGAACGGTTCGAGGAAAAGGATTGCCAGAGACAAAGCAGGCGATATTTGAACGATGTGGGAACGGAAAAAGTTGGAAAATGCTGGGTGGGTGTAACCTTACAGATAAAACCGACCTACGCAAACAATGAGGCATTATTTGAAGGTAAAAACATACCAATATAAAAACAAAGAAGGCCTCCAAAGTGGCATTGTAACCAATTGTAACCAATGTAACCACACTTTGAATAAACTATTATTACGCACCCCCCGTATGGGAGTTTACTAAAAAACCGGTTACAACGGTTACAACGGTTACAAAATAAATGAGCAAGTCACAACACATACGGGAAATTCTGCCGGACGTTATGCAGGATATTCAACGCAGGCGAGACTCCCACAGAAGCGGCGTGGTGGCAGCGATGGTCGGCTACAACAGTCGCAGAGGTTATCACACACGACACCAGCCAGGTCGAGAAAACGCACCCGGGGCGAAGCTGGGCGTTCTGGGGCCATCCTGGGCGGCGGTCGTCTGCCGGTGTAAGCGCAGGGGTGTTCAGGGCGGTTGCAGAGTTTATGCACAGCCGCTATGAGAAGCGGCACAGGCAAAAGGTAAAACAGAAGCGGCTTTCTTGGAGAGACAAAAATGGGCACGGTTAAGGAACAATTAAACAAAGTCAAAATTCAAGAGATCAACGAATTCGCGGCACAGCGTATCCGTGATAAACGGGCCATCGGTGTCAGCGACTTTTTACGGATTGAAGAGGATCGTGTTTTTCAGATATGGCTGGTAGAACACCCGATATTGGCAAGACTGCGGATTTTTGCCATTATTCACCGATACTTGCAGCGCAGACGCGAACGATGTTGCCGAACGTATATCGACCCAGATACTTTTGACCGTGTTACGCAGACTACTATCAGCGCCGTAAAAGGCAAGCTGGACGAGTCAGACAGCCCATAGGATCGCGCCACGTGGCGTGTAGCAGCGTCCCAGACGGCGCAGGGTCAACGAGCGGCAGTCGAACCCCCATCGGGGCAAGGGGTCTTTTCAAATTTGAGCAAAACTTGAGCAAAAACAGGCTGTTTTTTGAGGTTTTTGAGTCGGTGAAAAAAATTTATGAATTGTAAGAAAACAAAGCTTGACAACCTGTAAGTATAGAGTAAAATACAGATATGCTTATCGAAACTCTTAAAAGAGAAATAAACCGGTGTGGTAAAACCCGCTACCAGATAGCAAAAGAAAGCGGCGTATCAGAGGCGCAGTTGTGCCGGTTTATGAAGGGGCAATCTTTTTACTGCCAAACAGCAGATATTTTGCTTCGGTATTTCGGTTACGAACTGAGGAAAAAGAAAAAGGCAAGGTGATTTATGAGAGTCTTTAGAACATCGTACAAGGGCAAAAACGGACAGAAGCGAATCTGCAAAAACTGGTACATCGAGCTGCGCGACCACCTGCAAACGGTGAGACGTTTTCCGGCCTTCACGGATAAAGCACAGTCTGAGGCGCTTGGCCGACAGATCGAGCGGCTGGTCAACTATCGGGTAGCGGGAGAGCAGCCCGATGCAGCACTATCACGCTGGCTTGGGCAGATACCGGCCAGGATGCGCCAGAGGTTTGCAGATATAGGGCTGCTCGATGCGGAGCGGGCGTCCGGCGGAAAGCCGTTAGCCGAACACCTTGCGGACTTTGAGCAGTTTTTGCTTGCGAAAGGCAACACCGATAAGCACGCGAAGCTCGTTGTATCGAGAGCAAAGCGAGCCATAACGGGCTGCAAGTTTCTCTACTGGACGGACATTGCGGCAAGCAAGATGCAGCGATACCTTGCGGATTTAAGAGATAACGGAAACGGAATCAGCGCCCAGACGTTTAATTTCTACCTGCAAGCGGTTAAGGAATTTGCCCGCTGGATGGTTCAGGATAGACGAGCAAGTGAAAGCCCCCTGCAACATCTAAAGGGGCTGAACGTCCGAACCGACAGACGCCACGACCGGAGAGCGCTTTCGGTGGACGAAATACGCAGGTTGTCAGAGACAACGACAGCGCAGCCGGAGCGTTTCGGTATGACCGGCTATGAACGAGCTTTGTTGTATCGTCTTGCGGTCGAAAGCGGCCTGCGAGCAAACGAGTTGCGAACGCTGAAAGTGTCGTCATTCGACTTTGAGAACGGAACGGTAACGGTAGCGGCAGCGTATAGCAAACACAGACGAGAGGATACGCTGCCCCCGCGTAAAGACACCGCGAACGAAATACGGGCTTTTATCGGTTGCAAACTGCCGACAGTGAGCGTGTTTGATATGCCAAAACCGAACCGGCTTGTTAAGATGCTGCGAGCAGACCTTGCCGACGCTGGTATCCCTTATAGAGACGACTCAGGCAGGGTTTGTGATTTCCACGCTTTTAGACATTTGTTCATAACCAACGTGAGCAGTAAAGCACCTTCACGAGTTGCGCAAAAGCTGGCGCGTCACCAAAGCAGCGCAATGACCGACCGATATGCTCATATCCGGTTGGACGACCAGCGGACGGCTCTTGATTCTCTGCCCGATTTATCACAGCCGAGCAATCAAAAACAGGCGGCTGTAAGGACGGGGACGGATAATGTCGATATGCTAAATCCACAAGGAAAAAACTTGGCGTTTTGCTTGGCGCGTCAGGACGGATTACAAGGGACTTCGGTGGACAACTATGGACAGACAAACCGAATTAGCGATGAAAAACCTGCGAAATTACAGGCGGCGGTCGGATTCGAACCGACGAATAACGGTTTTGCAAACCGTCGCCTTAGACCACTTGGCTACGCCGCCGATACACTCGCTTAATAGTTTACAGATGACGCGCCGGTCTTGCAATAACAAATGCTATTTTACCACGAGCAAACGCACATCACAGCGCATCTAACAATATCCGCACAATTCGCTGCGAAGCCTTGCCGTCCCAGAGCTTTGGCCTAGTACATACCCTTGTCGTGCTCAGACTGTCACGATAGCCACTTAGTATTCGAGCGGCATCTATCCCCACCAGGATATTTGTTCCTTCGGTAACGGTGACCGGCCTTTCGGTATTTTCACGAACGGTCAGGCAAGGCACTCCAAGGATGGTGGTTTCTTCTTGAATACCGCCGGAATCTGTTATCACGACCTTAGCCTCGGACATCAGCTTCAAAAAATCCAAATATCCTAACGGCTCGGTGAGCACGATATTGGGCAAATTCTCAATCCTCTGCAAAAGTCCCGCAGACACGAAACGTTCGCGCGTTCGCGGATGGACAGGAAAGACGACCTTGATCTCTTTCTGAATTGCCGCCAACGCATCCAATATTCCGGTTAATACTTCCTGCTGATCGACATTGCTGGGCCTATGTAGAGTGACGACCGCATATTCCTTTGCCCGCACGTTCAAATCGTCAAGTATGCGTGAATTCGATGCCTTTGCCCTGTGAAGCTCAAGGGTGTCTATCATAACATTGCCGACAAAGTGTATCTTTGTCGCGGCGATGCCCTCGCGTTTTAGGTTTTCCAGGCCGCTTGGCTCGGAGACAAAAAGTATATCGCTGATGGCGTCGGTCAAGACGCGGTTTATTTCCTCAGGCATAGTCCGGTCGAAGCTCCGCAATCCCGCTTCAACGTGGATCGTTTTTACGCCCAGCTTTGCCGCCACCAAGGCGCAGGCAAGGGTAGAGTTGACATCGCCCACTACCAGCACAGCATCAGGGTTATGCTTTAGCACAACCGGCTCGAAACGTTTCATAATTTCAGCAGTCTGCTGGGCGTGCGAGCCGGAACCCACCTCAAGATTCACGTCGGGAACAGGGATCGCAAGCTCTTCAAAGAAAGCCTCGTTCATACACTCAGTATAATGTTGGCCCGTATGAACAAGCACCGACTCAATTTCCGGCGTTTTCTGGCAAGCCCGCAAGATGCTTGCAATCTTGACAAAATTTGGCCTTGCTCCGACAACGTGAATTATTCTCACAGTTTCCGCCCTTCAGATCAGCCCATAATCTTCTTACAATCTGCCATAAATGAAATTGTCCGAGCGCTGGTCGCTGCTCCAGCCGTTGACGGTCAATCCGTCCCTATCCTTATCGGAAATTAGCGTCGCGGGGCCGGCAATTTTATCAAACAGTTTTTTCAAATCGCGGTCACACAGCGACCAGTCTATGTCCCCTGCCAGCGGCGATATGCCGGCCTCACAGCCGGGGCTATACTCGCCGGAACAAAAATACTCAATCATGCTATCTTCGGTGAAAAAAGTGCCGTGGGCAAATCCCGGAGGAACCCAAATCCACTCGGCGTAATCTGCTGTACTATCGGCAGGCATATCATAAAGTATAATCTTGCCGAACGTAGGAGAACCCTTTCTTATATCCAGAACCATATCAATCAGTCTGCCCGCCAGAGTGCGCACCAATTTGCCCATATAAGGATTCCATTG
>Ga0315274_10016878_pt1 | contig 10307 bp, 6 predicted proteins | sample YL17G02_20_MG_FD_203700 | JGI IMG/M metagenome (GOLD analysis project Ga0315274, IMG submission 203700) | Sediment microbial communities from Yellowstone Lake, YNP, Wyoming, USA - YL17G02_20 | ecosystem: Environmental > Aquatic > Freshwater > Lake > Sediment | place: USA: Wyoming | collected... | reverse complement strand
GCGATCAATGCCGACGTTGACATGGATGGCATCCAACGGGCCCGCGCTCACGCAACCCGCCGCCGCGTCCCAGCAGGCTTCCACCTGCAGCCATGCATCAGGCGTCGTCACAACCAACGGCGCCATCGGCGTCCATGATGCGTTCTTCGTCACTGACAGCGTGAGCGTCTGGGCATCCGTACCGAAGTCCAGGCACGCCGGTTCCACCAACAGCTCCACGCCAAGGAACCCCGTGAAGAGCGGACAACCCGTTGTCCCCGCGCACAGCAATAAAAGAACACACGCTCTACTCAGAAAGCTTCGGACAAAAGTCATGACGGTCGCTCCCACTTGAGAGGCGGTTTCAAACAGACACACCTTCTCCTACCAATCATGCCAGTTTCGTCATTAGGAGTCAACAGTTTATTGTGCTCAACCCCCTTGATCATGCCGATGAAGCGCGGCTCAAAAGGAACGCGCCGGTAAATACGCAGGCCCTTGTGCTCCTGCTCGTCCCCGCAATCGCGCCTAAGAGCGTGCATGAAAAGTCGCTTGCTCACGTGCTTTGTGGGGCGGACTCTTGGTCTGCCGTTGGGAAAACCGTCTGATTGCCTTCCGAAGAACGGATTGACAGCCTGCTTCACGAACAGACGGACAGTCTGATCTGCGGACTTTTCGTACACGCCCTAAGCTCTTGGGGTTCCGTTGGGATCGAAGGCGGGTCTCAGTGTGGAGCAGCGCGAAGAAGGATGGAGGACCTGGTGCGAGGATTGGCGGGCGAGGCCAGAATAATATGGTATTTTCACATTTCATAGATTACGACGGCTTACAGCGACAACAGAGGCGTTCGCCGGCGCGTTCGAAGCGAGCCGCGCCTTAGCGAAGCCGCCTCTCAGGACAAAGGCGTTTCTTTGAAGCGGCCTCTCAATGGGACGCATTTGACTGGGTACGATCTTCGCCCTAAAATGTTGAGGTGGTCGCGGGGCGTTTCTTCGAAGCCGCCCCGGCGCGGAGTAGCGGAGGCGCTCGCCGGCGCGTTCGTAGGGAGCCGCGCCCTAGGGACGCCGCCTCTCAGTTCGCTGGAGGCGTTTCTTCGAAGCCGCCTCCGGAGAGAATGAGAATGGAGCAGCAGGATTCGGACATGAAAACGCCCCGTCGCAATGTGACCTCGGGAGGCGTCGCCGGGTGCGTTCGAAGCGAGCCGCCCCCGGGCGCGTTCGAAGCGAGCCGCGCCTTACCGAAGCCGCCTCTTACGCGTGTCATCCAAGGGACGGCGCTGCGCACGGCGATTCGTGAAGCGAAATCGCTGTCGGATCGTTTGGGTCTTCTGGCGCACTTTATGGATGTTTGCCGGGCCTTGGGCGTTGCGCACGGACGGGGCATCATCCATCGCGCTCTGCACCCATCCAGCATCGTGATCACGGAGTTCGGAGAGTGTGTTGTGAGCGATTGGTCTCTGAGCAAGGCGCGGCGAAAGGAAGACTCGCACGGTGCTGAGATCGAGGCCGCCCTGAAATCGTTGCGATGCCGAGGCGTTCCTTCGGAGGAGGAGGCCCGGCTCGGCGGGAGCCTCGCCCTGCCAGGCGCGTTCGAAGCGAGCCGCGCCATACTGGACCCGGCGTTTCTGGCGCCGGAGTTGGCGCGCGGACACATGGAATCCGTGGACACACGGTCGGATGTATATGCACTCGGGGCGGTCCTGTACGAGTTACTGACCGGCCAGCCGCCGTTCACGGGCGAGAATCCCGCGGACGTGCTCAATGCGGTCACGTCAAGAAAGCCCACGCCCGTCTCGGAGGTCGAGCCGACCGTGTCCACTGAGCTTGCCAACATTTGCGAGCGGGCCATGCACCAGGAACCGTCGGCCCGGTATGCCTCCGCTAAGCACTTGGCCGAAGAACTCGAGCGCACGACAGTCGTGCGCAGTGCGCACGATACGACGGGACGTTCCTATGGAACCGCCCCACAAACGGTTTCGCTTCCAAAGGCCCAATCTGTTGCCGCGGGCGAGGCGGCCGATACGGGACCGAAGTATCGGATCGCTCTTGCGCTTGCCGGTGCGCTGCTCGTGCTCGTGATTGGAATAGCCGCCTTCTCCCAGCGCCGCGTCGTTCGCGAGCGGGACGAAGCCATGGCCGCGCAGCGGCAAGGGGACCAGCAACTCGCGGCACTGCAACAGGAACATGACCAACTCGCGCGCGAACTCGAGGATACCCAGGCCGCACGACGGGAGGCGGAAGCGGAACGTGACCAGGCGGAGGCAGGCCGCCGGGAAGCGCTCGAAAACGCGCGTAAGGCCCAGGAGCAGACCAAGGAAACAGGGGGCAAGCTCTCCCAGCAGTCCGCTCCAGAAGAAGGCACGGCTCGGCAGGAGCCTCGCCAGCCCACGGGGATCTCGCAAGAGCAGGTATCGCTTGAGCCACCGGGAACGGACGAGACGCCCACCTCCGCGGAGGCAATGCGGATTGTGCCGCCGCGGAATATGCCCGCCAAATTCCTGGGACCTTATGCGGGTGATCAGCCCGCCGCGGCGGGGGATGCAGGGCAGCGGCCGCCGGGCGTGACAAGAGCGCAACTCGCCAGGGCATTGCCGCAACTCATCGGCACGTTGAAGATGGGGAAGACTCAGGACGGCAAGTCGGCGGCTGGACGGCAGGAAGCCGCCTCCGTGATGGCAGTGATGGTGGGAACGCCCGGGGGTGAAGCGGCCGACAGTCTCAAACTCCTTGGGTTCAAGGACGGCGATGTCATCACGAACATCAACCGGTCGGCCATTGAGACTGTCGAACAGGCCAAGAGCGCATTTGAGAGTACAAAAAACGACTCCGGTCTCACCGTACGCATCGTGCGCGAAGGACAGTCCAGTTGGATGCGCATAAACGTCTTCGAAAAGCTCCCGCCGATGCTTGCCAGGCCTGCCCAGCAGGCGCCCGCACGAACGCCGACACCGCCCCAGAACATCCCCCTCAATCCCCCTTCAAAGGGGGAGCCCCCGCCTGAAGCTTCTCCACAAGAGGCGCCGGAATCACCCGCACAGCCCCAGGAGGAGCAGGCGCCGCCTGAAGCGCCTTCGCAAGAGCCGCCGGAAACAGGCGCGCGCCCTGCTGAAGAGACGCCTCCAGCGGAAACTCCTGCGGAACCCCCATCGGTCGAGCAATCCCCTCCCCGCGCAGGCGGGGAAGCCCCCGAAGATTCCGCCGCCGAATCGCCGCCTTCCGAGGAAGCTCCGGCTTCAACCGAGCCGGCGCCCGCGGAGGAAACCACTGCGGGGGATCCCGCGCCTTTGCCGGAATCGGAATCGGAAACGGTTGAAGATTCCCAATCGTCGGATCAAAGATGACTTGATGACTCAGGCAAAGCACGGGGCCGACGGGAGCCGAGCCGATGAAGAATCCGGGTATCTGTGCCGGCGCGTTCGAAGCGCGCGCGGCGCGCGCCTTAGTTGTTGCGTGGTCGTTGTTCCTCGCGTGTGTTCCGACCGCGCCGAGCGGCGCGGCACAAGAAGGATCCTCCTTGCCCATGAAGAAGACGGCCTCCGTGCTTTATCCCGCGCGCATGGTCGACAAGGCCAAAGGGAACGCCGCCGCGTATCCCTGGGCCGACGCCATGCGGAGGGAGATAATCGAAGGCGCGGCCCTCTGGCTCAACACGGAGGCGGCTTCCTACCGTCCAGCCGCCGACATGACGGACGACGCGTTGTGGGATCTCATGTTCGGCGCGACGATCAGCCGATCCTGGATGGTGTGGTCCGATGGGTTCTGTCCCGCGTGCAAGAAGGACGTAAGGATGTACGTGTGGGAAATGGACCCCTGGACCATCCCGTGGAAAACACGCTGCTCGCACTGCAAGGAACTCTTCCCCAAAAACGACTTCCCGGCGTTCTATCAATCGGGTCTCGATGAGCACGGCGTGTTCCAGCCTACGCGCGCCGACCGCTCGCTGCTGTTCAACACCGGCCACCCCGATCCGAACGACCCGCTCCACACATTCGGCGTCGATGACGGCGAAGGCTATGTGGACGCCGAAGGACACCGCTGGCGCTTCATCGGCGCGTATCTCATTTACGGGCAGTGGAAGAAATGGATCGTAGACGGCGTGACGCATCTCTCGGATGCGTATATGGTCACGGGCGATCCGCTGTACGCGCGCAAGACCGCAATCCTCTTGGATCGGATCGCCGATCTATTCCCAACCTTTGATTTCGGGTCACAAGGATTCGTATATGAAGGAAGAACGGGAGGACCGCTTCGCGGACAGGTCTCGACGTGGCATGACGCCTGCGAGGAAGTCCGCCAACTCGCCCTCGCCTACGACCGCATCTTCGAAGCCGCCAAAGCCCAGGAAGAGGGACTGGCCGCGTTTCTTTCAGAGAAAGCCTCGCGGTACAAGCTGGACAACGCAAAGAGGACCTGGGCGGATATTCAGCGCAACATTGAAGAGCGCATCTTCCGCGACACGCTTGTGCATCGCGAACGCATCGAATCGAACTATCCCACGACGGATCGCACCATCCTGACGATGAAGACGGTGCTCGATTGGCCGGGCAATCGCGACGAAGTGATGACGCTCCTGGACGAACTCCTGACCAAGTCGACCGCCGTGGATGGCGTCAGCGGCGAGAAGGGCCTCGCGGGATACACGACAATCGCACCGCGTTCCGTCGCCGTGATCCTGGGCGAGTTCAGCCGGCTCGAGCCGGGTCTTCTCCGGGCCGTGTATGAGCGCCACCCGCGCCTTCATGCGTGCTACCGCTTCCACGTCGACACGTGGTGCATGGAGAAATACTACCCACACTCCGGCGACAGCGGCGGCTTCGGCACGCAGGTACCCGGGTACGCGGGCGTCGGATTCAGCCGGAACCCCGGCACAAGCCGCTCGATGTACACGTTCCTGTGGAACCTTTACGAACTGACGCAGGATCCCGTCTTCGTCCAGGCGCTGTACCATGCAAATGATCACAAGGCCGATGAGTTGCCCCATGACATATTCGCGGATGACCCGCAGGCCTTCCAGGCGCAGGTCAAACGGGTCATCGACAAGGTGGGCGCCGCAATCGAGCCGCCGAGCGTCAACAAGCAGGAGTGGCGCATCGCCCTGTTGCGCAGCGGGACCGGCGAAAACCAACGCGCGTTGTGGATCGACTACGACTCAGGCGAACGGCATAGTCATGCGGACGGAATGAATATCGGGCTTTTCGCGAAAGGTCTCGACCTGATCCCGGAATTCGGTTATCCGCCGGTCGGCTACGGCGGATGGGAGTCGCAAAAGGCGCGCTGGTACACGAAGACTGCCGCGCACGTCACGGTTGCAGTCGACGGCAAAGATCAGAATCGCGTCAACACCGGCGTGACGACGCTTTGGGCCGATGGGAAACGGTTCCACGCTATCCGTTGCTCGGACCCCGCGATGATCAACGGCGCGCCACGGGGCGATCCAGGCGCGGCCGAAGGCAAACGATATGAGCGCGCCGTGGCGCTCGTCGATCTCAATGATCGCGACTCCTACGTCATTGACGCCTTCATCGTTTCCGGCGGGAAAGACCATGCGAAGTTCTGCCATTCCTTCTTCGGGCCCATTGAGACGGAAGGGCTGGCGCTCGAAAATGCGGAGGACTACGGCCACGAAACCGAGATGCAACACTTCCGCCGCGATCCGAAGCCCGCACCCGGCTGGTCCGTCGACTGGACTATCGAAGACCGATACAAGTACCTGTCGGAGCCTAAAGACATTCATCTCCGCTACACCGATCTGACCTTCGGCGCGACGGCGTATCTAGCGGAAGCGTGGGTTGATGTTGAAGAATTCGGCGGCAGCGGCGGGACATACATTCCGTGCGTCATGACGCGCCGGACAAGCCCGGACAACGGCCCCCTGACTTCCGCGTTTGCCGCCGTTATCGAGCCCTACGAAAACGAATCGAACCTTGCAGCCATCCACCGTCTCGCATTGAAAGGCCCGGACGGCGAACCTGCCCCCGAAACGGCCCTCGGGATCGAAGTAGTGCAGCGTGACAACCGCCGCGATCTCTTCATCATGCCCGACGCGACAATCTCCAATGAAGCCGCAGATCCCGAGAGCCAGTTCCGTGTCCGCGGATCGCTCGGATTCGTAACGCTGGGTCCGGATGGCCCCGAACGGATAGTGCTTTGTCAAGGAACGCAGGTTACAGTCGGCGACATTGTCCTTAGGACGAAGCAAGCGACACAATTCATCGAGGTTATCGTGGAACAACCCAAGGCCCGCGTTGTCTCGGGGAATCCGGATGACATTGAATCGCTCACGCGCGGCACGGAGAAGATCCAAATCGTCAGCGACTGATGAGGAGGTAACATGGCCCAGTTGATGTGTACGTTGATGTTTTCGTTCTTGTCGGCCTCAGATAAGGAATGGGCCATCCTGGCCCCCACATCGTCTCCAGGGGATATGATGACCGCGTACTTGAACCGCTTGGCCGATGAGGCGCTCGAGCGGCGCGCCGTCGAGCGCGACGCGCTCAAGACCGCCGAAGAGATCGCCGAGTACCAGAAGGATCTGCGCGGCTTTTTCCTCGAACAACTTGGGCCGTTGCCCGAGCGCACGCCGTTGAACGCCGAGGTCGTCGGCAAGGAAATGCGCGACGGGTATCGCCTCGAAAAGATCGTCTTCGAGAGCCGCCCTCAGATGTTTGTGACCGGTGTGCTCTTTCTGCCCCTGGGCAATCCGCCGTATCCGGGCGTGTTGGCGCCGTGCGGCCACAGCGCCAACGGTAAGGTGAACGATGTGTACCAGAGGGCGTGCATCTTCCTCGCGCGGAATGGCATCGCCGCGTTCATCTACGACCCGATTGGCCAGGGCGAGCGCTACCAGGTCATCGACAAGGACGGCAAGCCCCGATTCGGCTCGACCACGGAGCACACGATCGTGGGCGTAGGCTGCATACTGCTTGGAACGAATACAGCCTCGTACCGGATCTGGGACGGCATGCGCGCGTTGGACTACCTCGTAAGCCGGCCCGAGATTGACCCGAAACGCATCGGGTGCACGGGCAACTCCGGAGGCGGAACGCTCACGAGCTATCTCATGGCCCTCGACGATCGCATCGTTTGCGCCGCGCCCGGCTGCTATATCACCTCATTCAAACGACTGCTCGCCGAGGCCGGGCCGCAGGACGCCGAACAGGACATCCACGGGCAGGTCGCGAAGGGCATGGACCACGCCGACTACATCATGATGCGCGCCCCGAAACCCACGCTCCTGTTGGCGGCGACGGATGATTTCTTCGACATCCGCGGCGTCTGGGACTCGTTTCGACAAGCCAAACGCCTCTATACGAAGCTCGGTTTTTCTGAGCGCGTTGACATTGTCGAGGCGAACGAAAAACACGGTTTCTCGCTGCCGCTGCGAACGGGTATGGTTCGCTGGATGCGCCGGTGGCTGGCCGAAATCGACGAGCCCGTGACGGAAGGCGATTTCCCCATCCTCTTCGAACAGGAAATGCAGTGTTCGCCCAAAGGCCAAGTGCTCCTCATGAAACAGGCGCGGTCCGTGTTCCAGTTCAACGACGACCTTGAGAGGGAACTCGCGGCCGAGCGGCGGAAGCTGTGGGAATCGACGCCTCGGGAAGCCTTGCTCGAGCGGGTCCGCGCGACGGCAGGCGTGCGCCGGCTTAAGGACTTGCCCGAACCGGACGTGAAGCACATCGCGACGGTTCAGCGCGACAGATACACTATCGAGAAAGTCGCGCTGACGCCGGAGCCAGGCATCGTTCTGCCGGCGTTGCTCTTCCTGCCGCCGGCGCCCGACACCGAAGCCTATCTCTACCTGCACGGCGGCGGAAAGGATGTTGATGCCGCGCCAAAAGGCCGGATCGAGGATCTTGTGCGGCGGAATCATCTCGTCCTTGCCGTGGATCTTCGCGGCATAGGCGAAACGGCATCCGTCAGTGACAATAAGGAATGGAACGGCCGTTTCGGCGGCGGTTGGCAGGATTTCTTCCGCGCATACCTGCTTGGCAGGTCGTACGTGGGAATGCGCGCGGAAGACGTCCTCGTCTGCGCCCGTTACCTCTCGGGCTGCGTCGCTCAGAGCGCGCCGCGCGAGGTCCACGTGATTGCCATCGGCGAGACGGGTCCGCCCGTGCTGCACGCCGTCGCGCTCGAACCCGCCTGCTTCGCTTCACTCCGGCTTGAAAAGTCGCTTCGATCATGGGCTGAGGTCGTGCGCGCGCCGCTCGCGAAGCGGCAGCTCATGAACGCGGTGCACGGCGCCCTGCGCGTGTATGACCTTCCGGACCTTCTCTCTCTGCTGCCGAAAGACAAGGTCGTCGTGAAGGACCCCCTCGTTCTTGCTGAGGAAAAAGACAGCCCATGAGCGACGCGCCCTATCTCGTAGGCATTGCCGGCGCGTCCTGCTCGGGAAAGACCGTGCTGGCGACGCGTCTCCGCGAGAGCACGCCTGGAAGTCCTGCGACAATCCTCGCTCTGGACTCGTATTACCGGGATCTCTCGCAACTCACGCCGGATCAGCGCGCCGTGTGGAATTTCGACGTCCCGGAAGCGCTCGATAGCGCGTTGCTGCTTCAGCACCTGCGCGCGCTTCTGAATGGATCGGCTATCGACAAACCGATCTACGATTTCTCGACTCACACGCGTGCGCCCAAAACCGAACGCATGGAACCGGCGCCGTTCATCATCGTCGAAGGATTGTTCGTGCTTTACTGGCGCGAGATCCGCGACATCCTCGGTACAAAAGTCTTCATCGCGGTTCCGGACGAAGTCTGCCTCGCGCGGCGCATCGCACGCGACGTGCGCGAACGAGGCCGGACGGAAGAATCCGTCCGCACACAATACGAGGCCACGGTGCGTCCCATGTCCCGGAAGTATTGCGAACCCACGGAGCGGTTCGCCGACGTCCGCGTCTCAGGCGACGACCCGGTTGACCGCCTAGCGGAGGCCGTCCTCCGACACGTCCGCGCGCGCGTCACGGAGGCGGCTTCCTACCGTCCAGCCGCCGACCCGGAGCGATTTACCTGACGGCCGGTCGGCGGCTGGACGGTAGGAAGCCGCCTCCGTGATTCGGAGGAGAGGTGAACAGGGGCAGGTTGGGGTTCGGCGTGGCGCGAAGGTTGCCGGTGAGGCCGTGCTTGAGGCGCGAGATGCCCGCCGCGGCGATCATTGCGCCGTTATCGATGCAGAGCGACATGGGCGGCATGTGCACCTTCACGTTCAGTTCCGTGTTCAGCCGCTCCCGGAGCGGACGGTTAGCGGCCACGCCGCCGGCGAGAACGAGTCGTGCGGCGCCGGTTTTCTCCAATGCCAGTTTCGTTTTCGAGATCAATGCGTCCACGGCGGCATGCTGAAAACTGGCGGCAATGTCGGCCACGGCCTTCTCATCCCCGAGAATCTCCGGTCTCCTGCGAATCTCGTAGAACACGGCTGTTTTCAGTCCGCTGTAACTGAACCCCAACTCGGCGCTGCCCGCGAGGCCGCGCGGAAATCGCACCGCGCTCGGATCGCCGCGCTCCGCCGCTTTCTGGATCGAAGGCCCGCCGGGATAAGGCAGCTTTAGCAGACGCGCGACTTTGTCGAAGCATTCGCCGACGGCGTCGTCGCGCGTGGTTCCCAGGATTGCGTATTTGTGCGGTTCATCACAGGAGATGATGCACGTGTGTCCTCCGCTCACCACGAGCGCCAAGAACGGGAACTCCGGCGGGTCGTTCAGGAACACCGAGAATATGTGCCCCTCGAGGTGGTGCACGGGGATGAATGGCACGCGCCACGTATAGGCCAGCGCCTTCGCGAAGCCGACACCGACCATCAGCGAACCCATCAAGCCCGGCCCGATTGTCGCGGCCACGGCATCGATCTGCCTCGCGGGACCGGCCTTCTCGAGCACCCGTTCGGTCAGTTGCGAGATGCACTTGGTATGCTGCCGCGACGCAATCTCCGGGACGACGCCGCCGTACACCGCGTGCACGGGCGCCTGCGATGCCACTTCGGAATCAACGATGCGGAGCGCGCCGTTGTCTTCCGCCACGATGGCAATTCCCGTTTCGTCACACGATGTTTCGATGCCGAGCACCCGGGTCACTGCGGCTTCTCCGCGCGCTGCTTCAACAACTCGGACGCGTGGACCAGGGCAATCCCGTTCCGTTCGAGTTGCGGCAGCATCTGCACGAGCACCGGCGCCGTGACGCGGCGGAAATGACAAATGCCGATCGCCGCGCCGCGCTCCTTTGCGACCGCGATGAGATGATTGAACTGCCCGATAATGTAGTCCTGATTCTGTTCGTTATCGAGGAAGACGTCGCGCATCGCCGTGGGAATGCCGAGCTTCTTTGCCGTCTCATA
>Ga0315274_10016877_pt1 | contig 10307 bp, 4 predicted proteins | sample YL17G02_20_MG_FD_203700 | JGI IMG/M metagenome (GOLD analysis project Ga0315274, IMG submission 203700) | Sediment microbial communities from Yellowstone Lake, YNP, Wyoming, USA - YL17G02_20 | ecosystem: Environmental > Aquatic > Freshwater > Lake > Sediment | place: USA: Wyoming | collected... | reverse complement strand
CTTTGAAAATATGTCGCTCCTTCGGAGCTATGGGGTTTTGCTGGTTTTACATATCTATAAATATAACGCTCCTCTGGAGCTAAGAACTAGCACTATTATGAATGATATTGTTACAAAATTATAACCTCTATCTCTTAAGTCAGTGCCATTCGGCTTTAGCCTGCGCAAACGCACCCTAAATGGATGCGACTACCAATGTTGTATTTGAATTACGAAATTGTATTATTGCTTTTTCTCCCAGGGTCTATCCTTCCCTTTCCACAAAGCGTAAAGCGGGGATTCTGCCGGTTCCAATGGTAACGTAATTAGCCGTCGTGAGCGCGCAGATTCCCAGATTGCATTAGCGATCTCTATTGTGCTTCTTCCGGCACGACCATCACTTTGATGCTCTTTGTCCTGTTCAACACAGTCAATTAGCTCCTGTATTTCATCAATCCACATTTGAACGTCATCATTCTGTTCAAACGGGCTTGTTACAGGTACATGCTCACACAATTCTCCTGCGGATAACGTGTATCCAATATCGTTTGCTTCATACCTGCCTGAAGGTCCGTATGCTCTGATTGTGGCGTGAGCAGGGAACCCCGGTTCCAACTGCGCAAGGTCTCCACATTCAAGAATAGCACGCACTTTGTTGTCAAACATAAAATGACCAAGCAGTGCGTCCTCTACAAAATCCTTATGACCTGTAAGCCTTTGCTGTTCAACGTCTACCTGTCCCATGACGGAAGTTACAGTGTGACCTTGCATAAAGAAATGAAACATATCAATCCAGTGGACACCCCACGTCATTACATCCGAGCCGGGGGTCATTGCCCACAGTAGCAACGGTTCACCCAATACGCCAGAAGCTATTATCTCACGTCCCTTGGCGTATTGTTTCCCATATCTGCGTTGATGCCCAATGGCAAGTTTCACCCCGTTATGCTTGCAAGCGTTTATCATTGCATCACACTGAATTAAGTCTGGTGCCATTGGTTTTTCACAGATGATCCCTTTGACCCCTGCCTTTGCGGCGGTAATAGCCATCTCAGCGTGTGCTGATGGTCCAGTGCATATACTTACGAAATCAAGATTTTCCTGAGTAAGCATTACGGAAGCGTCCTTATAGAAACGTCTGATACCGATTTGCTTATATTCAGCTTCACGACGGTCAGATGGGTCTGCACCAGCGATCAGTTCGACTCTTGCTATGCGCGCATAGGCAGTCGCATGTTTTAGTCCAATGCCTCCACAACCAATGATCCCCGCACGATATTTCTTCATCGTTATCTCTCCCTCCATCATAGTTCCGTAACTTGGTTTCTGATTAGTATACCTGTTTTTATCATTTTCGTAAAGATGAATTATGATCTATCTTCTCTTGATATAGATTATACAAACAGTTAAACTATAAAAGGCTAAATCGCAATATGCCTAATTTACGAGAAGATTAGAAATCAGTATACTATTGACAAGAGAATTTGCTGACCGATTATAAGCGAATTATACAACTAATAAATGAGTTGACCTTGTAATGAAAGTGATTAAGAACACTTTAATCCAATACAATCGGAGCATCAATCATGCGGTTCACACGCCTTTTACTTTCTACTCTAATCATTTTGTTAATGCTTTTTTCCTTCAATAACCCGACATTTGGAGGAACTTTCAGGGAAATATCTGTTGATCTGGCAAAGACTGCCGCTTTCAGTTACGTTCGACAATTTTACGGTGATGTCTCATTTTATTCTGTTGAGCCTTATTATGACATTGACGGTAAGGTTGCGGTTTATGAGTTTATTTTAGCTTTTGATGATTTTATTCCTCCCAGCATGAATTTGCTGAAAAGCGAAATCAACATGGGGAATGCCCAAATTGTATCACTTCAAAGGGAAACCCAATCAATAAAGCATCTCAACGTAAATGGAAAAGAAAAGAAAATCAAGCTTACCGAGATACAGAATCAGATCAACGAGATAAAAGAGAGAACCTGTTTTCAGGATACTTTCGTAACTGTCCTCACTGGTGCGACTGATGAGCATGTACCTATTATAAAATGCCACAGAGGACTCCCTGAACGTTTGATCCGTTCTAATGGAACAGAAAATTCACAAAATTTTAGTTCTGGTTCAAAAAGAATATATTACACAGGAATGTTTGATCAGTTTTATGAGCTATCTTCGTCCAGATTAATCAATATCGGAACAGGGGAGATTAGAACATTCTCGGATATTCGCTCAGAGGTTTTGCAAAATCGGAAGAATTCAGAATTAACGCAAGAAAAAAAGAGCCTATTGAAAGAAAAATGGCAATCCATCGAAAATATCTACCGTAGTGATTCAACTCAAGCCAAACCTGAATTTAACACAGATAAAGGATACGAACTAATAGGCAATGAAAGTTTTACAACGAAAGCTGTTACTGCATCTGCACAACTTTATGATGAATCCCTGCCAAATCTCCTGCCATACACGTTCACTGGCTGGGATGATAAAATAGTAGTGTCTACACAGAAAGGCGTTTATACCAACACTAACCCAACACAATATCAGATAGCTTACATCAGTGTATCATGGGGAAACATGGGAAGTGCGAATGCTGGTTCACATAAAATTTATATCTATTACGATAATTCTTTGATTAAATGCTACGAATTAGCACAACTTGCCACCCGATACACAAATGCTATGATTGACCTGCAAGTTATATTTATTCAATCAGGGCAGCATACGTTAAAGCTTGTGGTAGACAAAGACAATCAGGTGAAAGAGTCAAATGAAAATGATAACGTATATGAACGCCAGATTTATATCCAATCGGGAAATAATGAAGGTATAATAAAGGAAATTCCTGAAGTGCCAGGGTACAATCAGGTAGATAACGATTGCGGACCTGTGTCAGCTAGCAAGGTACTGGCATATTGGGACGATCATCCTTATAACGGAGTAACCTATTGGAATCTTGTTGACCACGGGGACTCAGATACAGGTGACGTATCACCTGTTGAAGAGCATCCTGAAAATACGGGACTCGTTGCTGACTTGCGGCGAGCGGCTGGATGGACACATAATGGAGGAATCTCTGACCTGAGCCTTAAAAATGGGATTCTCAGTGTTTGTAATGACAGCACGTATGGCAATAACCTTAATTTTACGGTTTACAGAGACGATCAATCAGATTATTCAATTATAAAATCAGAAATTGATAACAGCAGACCACTGCTCTATGCTGTTCAGGACCACCCCATCTATGAAGACCACTTTGTTACAGTAATAGGTTATAGAGACTCACCAACGTACAAAATGGTAAGAGTAAAAGATAACTGGGTAGGCAATCTAGTGCAGGAAATTGACTGGACGGAATCTAATACATCAATTATCAGAATGACTCCGGGGGGAACTCCCTCGGATAACTATGAGAATGATGATTCATTGGCGCAGGCAAAAGAGATTTATCCTGATGATCCATATAAATTTCGACAAACGCACAATTTTTATAAGTCAGGGGATGTTGACTACGTTAAGTTTGCAGCACAGGTTCAGCGTAGGTATATAATAGAAACTAAAAATCCCGGAAATCAAAGCCATCCCTCTATTCAATTATTAGATAGTGGTGGCAATATAATAGCTACCGACAATTCAAGAATTCTCTGGGACTGTCAGAACTCATCTAATTCACCTTTGTACGTAAAGTTTCAGGATACTAATAACTCTTCAGGAGCGCAGACTAACTACGATGTTGAAGTCAGTTGGGAGCCTATTGAGCAATCACAATCACCACAAATTTACGTGACACCTTCGAGCTTGACTTTCAACGCATTAGTTAATGACAGTAATCCCGCACCACAAAAAATAAACATCAAAAATACTGGTTCTGATATACTTAACTGGACTATAAATGATGATGCAACATGGCTTTCCTGCACACCAATAGGTGGTTCCTGCACAAACGAAACAGACGAAGTTACTGTATCGGTTAATACCACAGGCTTAACGTCTGGGACTTATAAAGCCAACATTACGGTTAATGCTGTCGGTGCTTCTAATAATCCACAGACAGTTAAAGTTACGCTCAATATAGACAGTTCCACACCAGTGAATTTGTCTATAATGGCTGTGGCAGGACTTAACGGAATTATTACACCATCAGGTAATATACAGTTAGCTTATGGGAGCAGTCAGACATTCTCGATCACTCCAAACACAGGCTATCACATTGAGGGCGTGAGTGTGGATGGGGCATCTGTGGGTGCAGTGAAGACGTACACGTTTACAAACGTGACGTCAAACCATACAATAAGCGCAACCTTTGAAATAGACTCCTACACACTAACAGCCGTAGCAGGAGCTAATGGAAGCATATCACCATCAGGTACGTTGAAGGTCGCTTATGGTGGTAATCAAACGTTTTCCATTATCCTGAACACTGGCTATCACATTACAAACGTGATCGTGGATGGTGCATCCGTTGGTGCCGTGACTACGTACACGTTCACGAATGTGAGATCAGATCATACAATAAGCGTAACATTCGAGATAAACACTTACACCTTAACAGCCACGGCAGGACCCAACGGTAGCATATCACCATCTGGCACATTGAGAGTGACTTATGGAGGAAGTCAGACGTTTTCGATCACCCCGAACACCGGCTACCACATCTCTGATGTGAGAGTGGATGGTGTTGTATCTGTGGGTACTGTGGCGGCGTATACATTCACGAACGTAACAGCCAATCATACGATAAACGCAACATTTGAGATAGATACCTATACCTTGACAGCTACAATTGGACCCAATGGAAGCATATCGCCATTGGGTAAGGTAAAGGTAAATCATGGGTCTAACCAAACATTCTCGATCATTCCAGCTACAGGCTATCACGTTATAGATGTAAGTGTGGATGGGGCATCTGTTGGAACAGTAACAACATACACGTTCACAAACGTAACAGCCAACCATACGATAAGCACAACATTTGATATTAATACCTACGTCCTGACAGCAATGGCAGGGGTTAATGGAAATATATCACCATCAGACAAAATAAAGGTAAATCATGGGTCTAACCAGACGTTTTCGATCACTCCAGATACAGGCTATCATATTGCAGGTGTTAGTGTAGACGGTGTATCCGTTGGAGCAGTAGCAACGTACACGTTTACAAACGTGGCATCCGATCATACGATAAGCACAGCCTTTGAGATAAACACCTATATCCTGACAGCTAAGGCAGGTGCTAATGGCAACATATCACCATCAGAAAAGGTAAATCATGGAGATAGCCACACTTTCTCAATTACCACTGATACAGGCTATCATATTGTTGATGTAAATGTGGATGGCGCATCTGTTGGAACCATTACAGAATACACATTCACAAACGTAACAGCCAACCATACTATAGATGCAGTCTTTGGGATAGACACTTACGTTTTGACAGCCACGGCAGAAGATAATGGAAGTATATCACCATCAGGTAAAGTCACGGTAAATTATGGTTCCAATCAGACGTACAAAATTAATCCCAATATTGGTTATCACATTGCAGACGTGAGTGTGGATGGAGTATCCGTTGGTGCATTGACAGAATATTCATTCACAAATGTGACGTCAGAACATGCTATAAGTGTAACCTTTGAGATAAACACTTACACTTTGACAGCCACAGCCGGTGCTAATGGCAACATATCACCATCAGAAAAGGTAAATCATGGAGATAACCACACTTTCTCAATTACCACGAATACAGGCTATCACATTGCTGATGTAAAAGTTAATGGCGTATTTGTTGGAATAGTTACAGAATATACATTTAAGAACGTAACAGCTAACCATACAATAAGCGTAGATTTTGAAATAGATACCTACACCCTGACAGCCACAGCAGGATCCAATGTTAGCATATCTCCGTCGGATAAGGTAAAGGTGAATCATGGTTCAAACCAGACATTCCTGATCACTCCGAACACAGGCTATCACGTTGTAGATGTAATTGTTGATAGTGCATCTGTTGGTGCTGTAACATCATACACGTTTACGAATGTGACATCCGAGCATACGATAGCGGCAATCTCTGAGATAAACAGTTATACTCTGACAGCCACAGCAGGAGATAATGGAAATATATCCCCATCTGGTACGTTGAAAGTAAAATATGGCAGTAATATAGTATTTTCAATAATACCCGATAAAGGAGCAAAGCTGGTAGATCTGGTTGTTGATGGTAAGTCAATTGGACCAATAATCTCTTATATGTTCACGTTTATATCAGCCGATCATACAATTTCCACAGTATTCCGTCCTGCTTACGTTAAGGGTGATGTAAACGGTGATGGAGTTCTGGGGATAGATGATGCTATATTAATACTAAAAATGTTAGTGAAATTAATAGAGCCAACACCGCAACAAGCAATTGTGGCTGATTTGAATAATGATGGAGAGATTAAGCTAGATGATGCAATAATCATTCTACAAAAGGTTGATGGATTTGGAGCTCCCGACAAAGATGCGTATTTAACTTTTAACGGAGATGTTTGTGTTACGTTAGGGGAAGTATATGGTTCCGCAGGTAAAAGTATTATAGTACCGTTAGAGATTGACAATGCTAACGTTCTGTCAGGAGGTAAAGTCTGCATTTCTTATGATAGTTCGGTTCTCCATGCAGTTGACGTATTATCTGATTCAGGTGTATTAATGGCAAGCAATGCCAATGGTTCAGGGATACTGCATATTGCCTTTGCAAATGCGGATATGCTAAGAGGTAAGATAATAGCCAGAATAAAGTTCGATGTTATTAATGATAGTACGTCACCAATAGCGTTCAAAAATGTTGAGCTATACAAGCCAGATGCGTCTCCAGTAAGTTCAAAAGTAGTAGATGGTAAGTTCAAATCATGGTCAACACCTCCAGAGCACAGTTTTCTTTTACAGAACTATCCCAATCCATTTAATCCTGAAACATGGATACCTTATCAATTGAAAGAGGACAGCGAAGTCACGATCCGCATTTACAATGTAACTGGTGAGTTGATCCGTGAGTTCAGATTAGGGCATAAGCCTGTCGGTTTGTACGTAAGTCAGGATCGTGCTGTACATTGGGATGGAACCAATAACGCAGGAGATCGTGTATCCAGTGGAGTTTACTTCTACAACATTCAAGCAGGCAGTTACAGTTCCACAAAGAAGATGATAGTCGTCCAGTAGTATCAAAGGATGGTATAATACCAGTTTCCATATTTTATTGCATAGGAAATTATATTTTTTTGCTCACTATTTGAAAGAAAAACGCATTTCCTACATTCTGGATTTTTGTTGACTTTATAGATGACATTTTGTAAAATGTCATTGTTTCGGGTTTATGAAGTAGGCAGCGAAAGCTGTCAGATTTTAATTAGTGCCGTTAGTGAAGTAGTAAAATATGGTTCTTTGGGATTTAATGGAAGAATAGAAATTGCAATGTAGAGGAAGGTCAATAAAAAATGATTTTGGCAAACAGCAATTTGCTGCCGGCTAACTTGTTTGATCCGGTCAGAATAATTGGTTATATTCTTTTCGGCGGAATTGGATTCGTTGCATTTAGTTATGGTAAGAAAAGCGCACTTTTCCGACCTATGATTATCGGATTAGCTTTAATGCTCTATCCCTATTTCGTGCCGGGAACTCTGGGCATTTATCTTATTGGAATTGTTCTCACTGCTGCATTGTATTTCTGGCGAGAGAAAGAATGAAAGTGCCAAGCATAATTTATTAACAGTTATTTAGGATAGAATTTTGGACTACAAAATTTAACAAAACCAGATTAAATTAGAGGCAGATATATTATAAACGCAGTGCCTTTAGAACTGTAATATTCAGCATCAGCATGAACTCCAGAATGATGTCTGGGAAATTCCCTATTGATGAATTTGTCACTTTTTTTATAGCATAAACAAAACCACAAACTGTGCCACTGGCAGCTTGCCTGCCAGTGATAATATACTATGATTTTTGGAAATTGATATAATGAGGTTTGCGATGATGAAAAAGCGATGGTTTGTTTTGGGGTCAGGTTTAATAGCAGGATTGGCTCTGACCTTGGTGGTGCTTTGCACCAATACTCTATCAATGAAGTTTACCTTTGACGAAACGATGGACGGCTGGGTGCCAATTCCTCCTCCGACAGGAACAGAATTAACTCTATCACTGACAGATAACCCGATAGACGTTAAGGCTGGGAAACATTCACTAATGGCACATTATAGTATCAAGCAGCGCAAACTGTCAGGGGTGGCTCATCCTGTCAACGGGCTGGTCGGAACGGGAGTGCGCTTTTGGCTTAAAACAGATACTTCCACAATGATCGTGTTAGGATTAGTGGAACGTGATAATTCGGGTTATACGAATGTTGTGCGAACACTTCCCGGTGAATGGTTGCTTGTAGAAACGCCTTTCAGCGCATTTAACCTTAGCGAGGATTCAAAAGACGAAAATGGACGGATGGATTTAGATCAGGTCGGCACAATTCTCATAATTGACGCTGGCGGATTCCTGCCCGGAGCGGAAGGAGAACGAACACTTTGGGTAGATGAATACGAATTGGCTGATGACATTAAGTCGGATGACACTCAAACGTCAAAAAAATCATATACTCCACTGCTCAATACAGGCTATCCGTCAAACTCCGGCGCGCGGGCTACTGTTGGCGTGACCTATCGTCCGGGCAAATTTGGGTTTGGTATGCTGACTGACTCACCCGGGGAATTGGTAGCGGTTCCTATTATAAAGCAAAAATCGGAAAAAGAAGGCGGAAATGGCGAATGGCGCTGGGATCAGGGAACGATTGAAATGTGGTTATCTCCACAGTTTGACATGTCAATGCCAGGGGCGCATGACTTCGCTGGATTGCTGACGATGCAGTATGAGCCGTTTATCGCAGGATTTAGTGGTAGTTTGTTGATCATATATACAAATACACATCAAATTGCGTTTTTAATGAACGCTAATATGAAAAATATACTCGCAACATCCCCGTTGAAGTGGAATAAAGGGGAATGGCATCACCTTGCTGTCTCGTGGGGTGAACTTGGAATGAGGTTTTATGTGGATGGTAAATTGGTAAGTAAGAATAAATACACCAGCGGTCCCGGCACATTGATAGCAGATGTCGTGGTCGGTAATCATGCTTGGACGCTTATGTCTGGTAAGTTTGCAAATACAGTTATAGATGAATTGCGACTGTCAGACAAGCAAAGGACAGACGAGGAAATAACTGCATCAGCTAAAGCGACAGCGCCATTAGTACCGGACAGCAATACATTGGCTTTGGAACATTTTGACGGACAACCTTTGCCACCTATCACCTTACAGGCAGGCAATATACCGTTCCATTCAATTTCTGCCGAAAAACCAGTGAGATTGACAGCGTTTGTGCCGGGAGGGGTTGCTGGCGCACACCTCGTTTGCACAGTTTCTACGCCAAGCATGGCAATCGTGAGTAGCGATACAGTTCAGTTAGATCAGCAGACGATTAAGTCCGAAAATATCCCTAGCATTATTTTGTCACTCAAACCAATCCAAACGCCCGGCTTTTATAACGTCGCATTTAGACTTGAAAAAGGTAATGAGGTCATCAACGAAGGCACTGATCGGTTCCGTATTCTTCCTGAATCGGAGGATCAAAAAGGCAAAAACTTGGATTCTACTTTACTCTTCGGCGCTTCCAGTTGCTATATTGATCCACAGGATCGTGAAGAATTTTTTCGCAATGCTTCTGTGGTCGGCGTTCGCTCACTCAGGCTACCTTTTGAATGGGCGGAAATTGAGCCGAAAAACAACGATTTCGTTTGGGATAAATATGACCGCATCGTTGGATGGGCGGATAAGTATGGCGTTGAGCTTATACCAACCTTTATCTGGGAAAACCCACAGCCAAAATGGGCAGGTCGTGGGAAGGCGAAAAAAGGAACGGAAGAAGAACGTTATCCTCCAGAGGATATGAAAAAATGGGATGATTTTGTGTATCAGACAGTAAATCGCTATAAGGATCGGGTTCATTGGTGGATCCCTGCAAATGAGCCGAACCTGTCGAAATACTGGCATCCCAAGCCAGATGCGGAAGCATACGTAAAGCTACTCAAAGTGACTCAGGAGGCGGTTCGGCGTGCGGATCCAAAGGCAAAGATACTAGGATGTAACGTAGCAGGCATGGATTTGCTCTTTCTGTAATCGTTAAAAAATAGTCTGAACGTATTTTCTTTTGTGTTTTCACCAAAATAGACATTGGTATCCAACATTGGTTATAATAGAGTTGGCAAAAACAACTAACTCTAACCAGTGAGGATACCA
>Ga0315274_10016875_pt1 | contig 10309 bp, 7 predicted proteins | sample YL17G02_20_MG_FD_203700 | JGI IMG/M metagenome (GOLD analysis project Ga0315274, IMG submission 203700) | Sediment microbial communities from Yellowstone Lake, YNP, Wyoming, USA - YL17G02_20 | ecosystem: Environmental > Aquatic > Freshwater > Lake > Sediment | place: USA: Wyoming | collected... | reverse complement strand
AGGCAAAAGACAATAACCACAGCATTGGCAGCGGCATGCAGCAGGCGCTTGCTTATGCTGAGATGCTGGACATCCCGTTTGTCTTCAGTTCCAATGGCGACGGGTTTCTCAGGCATGACAGAACCGGCTTGTATGAACAGATGGAACAAGAACTCTCACTCGATGAGTTTCCCAAACCCGATGAGCTATGGCAAACGTATCTGAGGTGGAAAGGGTTTGATCAGAAAAAAGAGCAGGTCGTTACCCAGAATTACTATATCGAAGATCCCGATAAACTCCCCCGCTACTACCAGCAGACTGCAATCAACCGTGCAGTCGAAGCGATTGTAAAAGGACAGAACCGGATCCTGCTCGTGATGGCAACGGGAACGGGAAAGACCTATACCGCGTTCCAGATCATCTGGCGGCTGTGGAAAGCCGGGATTAAAAAACGGATTTTATTTTTAGCCGACCGTAATAACCTCATTGACCAGACGATAACGAACGATTTCAAACCGTTTAAATCGGCGATGACCAAGATCACGGATCGCCATGTGGACAAGAGTTACGAGATCTATCTCTCGCTCTATCAGGCGGTGACCGGGATTGAAGAATGGAAAAATATCTACAGGCAGTTCTCGCCGGACTTTTTTGACCTGATCGTTGTCGATGAATGCCACCGCGGGAGTGCTGCAGAGGATGCACTCTGGCACGAAATTCTCACCTATTTCTCATCGGCAACCCATATCGGACTGACGGCAACACCGAAGGAAACGAAGTACATATCGAATATCAATTATTTTGGTACACCGGTTTTTGTATATTCGCTCAAGCAGGGAATCGAGGACGGATTTTTAGCCCCGTACCGCGTCATCCGTTACGATCTCGATAAAGACCTGACCGGATGGCACCCTGATAAGGATCAGCGGGACAAGTACGGCACGCTGATTGATCAGCGGACCTACAACCAGAAAGATTTCGATCGGATACTGGTACTTGAACGACGGAACGAGCTTGTTGCACAGAAAATATCAGAGTTTTTAAAAAGTACTGACCGGTATGCGAAAAGCATTGTTTTCTGCGAGGATATTGCTCATGCTGAACGGATGCGCCAGTGGCTTGTCAATGAGAATGCAGATCTGGTACAGGAATCCAACCGGTACATTGTCAGAATCACCGGTGATAGTCCTGAAGGCAAGGCTGAGCTTGGTAATTTCATCATGCCTGACAGCACGTATCCCGTGATTACTACTACATCAAAACTGATGGGGACGGGAGTGGATGCGCAAACCTGCAAGCTGATTGTGATCGACAAACGGATTGGGTCAATATCCGAGTTCAAGCAGATTATCGGGCGCGGAACCCGGATCAATGAAGAGTACAAGAAGTATTATTTCACCATTATGGACTTCAAGAAGGCAACCGAGCATTTCCTTGACCCTGAGTTTGATGGAGAACCTCTGGATGGCGGGCAATTTAAACCTGAACCAAAGACAGGACGGGAAAAAACCCGGGACCCCGGTCCGGGTATACAACGTTATTTTGTAGATAATGTTCCGGTTGATGTGGTTGCCGAACGTGTGCAGTACTATGGTGCCGATGGGAACCTGATTACGGAATCACTCCATGATTATACCCGTAAGAACGTGATCCGGCAGTACGCGACTCTGGATGCCTTCCTGAATTCATGGACAAAGGCAGAGCAGAAAACGGTCATCTTAAAGGAGCTGGAGGAACGCGGGGTTTTCTTTGATGCGCTGGAAGACGAGGTAGGCAAAGGGTTCGATCCCTTTGACCTCATCTGTCATGTGGTCTTCGGGCAACCACCGCTCTCCCGCAGGGACCGGGCTGCAAAAGTGAAAAAGACCAGCTACTTTACCAAATATGGGGAACAGGCAAAGAGAGTGCTTGATGCCCTTCTGGAGAAATATTCCGATGGGGGGATTGCCGATATCGAGAGTATGGAAGTGCTTCGGGTGGATCCCTTCATTCAGATCGGCACACCTATGGAGATTGTGAACACTATTTTTGGTGGGAAGGACAACTATCTTGCTGCTGTCCGGCGGCTGGAGAATTGCCTCTACGCTGCCGAATGCTGAACAATACCTGTGAATAGTCGGAGGAATCTTTCATGTCCATAAGTACTACCATCAAAACGATCCAGGACATCATGCGCAAAGACCGCGGCGTTGATGGTGATGCCCAGCGGATCAGCCAGCTCGGGTGGATGCTCTTTTTAAAAATATTTGATGACCGGGAGAAGGAGTATGAACTGATCCGGAAAGATTACCGTTCGCCAATACCTGCGCAGCTGCGGTGGCGGAACTGGGCGGTGAATCCTGAAGGGATCACGGGCGATGAGCTCCTCAGGTTTATTGACACGGATCTGTTCCCGACCTTAAAAGAACTGCCCCCCGATTCGGGATCCAATGGTTCCGGTATTCTTATCCGGCGGGTATTCGAGGACTCTTACAACTACATGAAGATCGGGACGTTAATCCGGCAAGTGATTAACAAGATCAACGAGATCGATTTCAATAAAAAACAGGACCAGCATCTTTTCGGCGAGATCTATGAGAAGATCTTAAAAGACCTCCAGAGTGCCGGGAACGCCGGGGAATATTACACACCGCGAGCGGTAACGCAATTTATGGTGGACATGGTGGACCCGAAACTTGGTGAGATCATCCTTGACCCTGCGTGCGGGACGGGCGGATTTCTTACGTGCTCGATCGAGAACATCCGCACGGCACAGGTGAAGACGGTCGAGGACGAACGCCTGCTCCAGAAATCCATCCACGGGATCGAGAAGAAGCCGATGCCGCACCTGCTCTGCGTTACGAATATGATGCTGCACGGGATCGATGTCCCGATCCAGATCCGGCATGACAACACGCTTGCCCGCCCGCTCCGGGATTACAGTTCCAAAGACCGGGTAGACGTCATCGTGACGAACCCGCCGTTTGGCGGGATGGAGGAGGACGGGATTGAGAGCAACTTCCCGTCAATGTACCAGACGCGTGAGACTGCCGACCTGTTCCTTGTGCTGCTTACACACATCCTCAAAGATGGCGGAAGGGCAGCGATTGTACTGCCGGACGGCACGCTCTTTGGTGAGGGTGTGAAGACCCGAATCAAGGAGAAACTCCTGACGGAGTGCAACCTCCATACCATCGTGCGGCTCCCGAACGGCGTCTTCGCCCCATACACCGGCATCAAGACGAACCTGCTCTTCTTCGAGAAAGGCAAGCCGACAAAAGAGATCTGGTACTACGAGCACACCTATCCGGAAGGTGTTAAATCGTATAACAAAACGAAGCCGATCCGTATTGAGGAGTTTGAGCCCGAGAAGGCGTGGTGGACGAACCGCACCGAGAACGATCATGCATGGCGGGTGCCAGTGGAGCAGGTGATCGCGAACGGGTACAACCTCGACATCAAGAACCCGAACGTGGTGCCGGACGATCTTGGCGATCCTGCGGAACTGCTCCACGAGTACGAGCGGATCCGGGCGGAGGCGGCAGCAACCCGCGAGGCGCTGAAGCGGGAACTGATGGTATCGCTTGGTGAAAAGAAATACTCCATTGAGGAATGAGGATGGCTGAAGACCTGCTTGCGGTTTTACACGATTTGATAAGACTCCGCACGGAAACGGAGTGGGTTGAGTTCAAAGAAGCAGGTACCACTTTTGATTTTGAGCAGATCGGGCGATATGTTTCCGCCCTGAGCAATGAGGCTAACCTCGCTGACAAACCGGAGGGCTGGTTAATTTTTGGTGTAACCGACAAACCTCCCAGAAAAATTGTAGGTTCGCATTTTAATGAGGCACCCCCGGGCCTTGACAGACTGAAACAGAAAATTTCATTGCAGACAAATCACGGGTTGACGTTTGCTTCAATACACGAACTTCACACTCCTGATGGACGGGTAGTGATGTTCAGGATTCCTCCGGCAACCCGTGGAATCCCCACAGAATGGAAGGGACGGGTTTATGGCAGGGTTCATGAATCGCTTGAACTACTCACTCTTGATGAGATCCAGCGAATCCGGGATCAGGGTGCGACATTAGACTGGTCTTCCCAAATTTGTGAAAAGGCAACGATCAACGATCTTGATCTGGCAGCTATTACATTTGCCCGGCAGGAATTCAAGAAAAAATTTCCCAATCTTGCACAAGAAATCGATCGTTGGGATGATGCAGAATTTCTCAACCGGGCAAAACTCTGTATTGATGGAAAGATCACAAACGCAGCAATAATTTTATTGGGCAAGAGCGAATCGGAGCATCATCTATCTCCTGCGACACCTCGGATAACATGGGTTCTAAAAGATGAATCGGGGGGCGTAAAGGATTATGCACATTTCGGAGCGCCATTGATCCTTGCGGTCAATGGGGTGTTTAGTAAAATCAGAAACCTGACATACCGGCACATCTCGGATGAGACATTGTTTCCTCTAGAGATTAGCCAGTACGATCCGTGGGTAATCCGTGAAACCCTGCATAATTGTATCGCTCACCAAGATTATTCCCTAGGGGCAAGAATTTCGGTTGTTGAGCGATCTGACTCCCTTCTTTTTACCAACCGTGGCGAGTTCATTCCAGGATCAATTGAGTCTCTTCTTGCTCATGATGCTCCTCCCGATATATACCGGAATCCGTTCCTTGCACGAGCTATGGTGAACCTGAACATGATTGATACGGTCGGAAGTGGCATCCGACGTATGTTCCAGCATCAAAGAGAGCGCAACTTCCCTCTCCCGGATTACGATCTGAGTGAGGAGGGCATAGTCAGTGTAAAAATCACCGGTAAAGTAATAGATCCAAAATATACCCGGATGCTGATCAAGCGAAAAGATCTGGATATGCTTGATGTGATTGCTCTCGATAAAGTGCAGAAAGGTTACTCAATCTCCAAAGATGAATTTCACTCACTTAAATCGAAGAAACTTATCGAAGGCCGGCGTCCACGCCTTTACGTTTCAGAACGGATAGCTGCAGAAACTGATACCCGCGCCGAGTATATCCGAAAGCGCTCATTTGACAAGCAGCATTTTAAGGACATGGTCATCGAGTATCTTAAAAGATTCGACGAGGCTAATAGGGAGACTATTGAAGATCTGCTATTGGACAAAGTGTCAGATGCGCTTTCTGAAGAGCAGAAACATTTATTCGTTAAAAATCTGCTTCAGGATATGCGAAAGGAGGGAACGATCCAAACAACAGGCAGCAGAACCTTTGGAGCGAAATGGATACTCACTCAGCCTCTGAAAAAGGCCTCAAAATGATGTTTTTAATTATGTTGGATAAGAGTTGGAAAAATTTATTCTGCGCAAAAGCCTTGAAATCGAAAAAAATGTGTGTCTGTGCGTGCGATCATACGCGTGTTGGATAATTGTTGGATAAATGAAGGTCGTTTAGACAATGAGCACTTTCCCTGACCCAGATTCGAAAAACCCCGAGAACCTCATCTTCCAGTATTTCGCCACGCTCGCCACTGCACCGGAGGGTATTGCCCGGCTGCGGGAACTAATTTTACAGCTAGCGGTGCAGGGGAATCTTGGGACGCAGGATCCGAACGATGAACCGGTGAGTTTACTGTTTGCGAAGATCAAAAAAGAGAGAGAGAAATTAATCAAAGAAGGGAGAGCCAAACCAGAGAAATCTCTTGAACCAATCAATCACGATAACACATCGTACGATATTCCGAAAGAGTGGCGACTCACAAAATTTGGAGACATTATCCAAAGAATATCGAATGGGTATTCTGGAACACAAATAAAAGGTTCATCCGGGATTCCACTCACTCGAATTGAAACCATTTCTTACGGTTATATCGATAGAACACGGCTTGGGATTGTCCAAGAAGTATCTGATAATGATATACAATATTACAAACTTGAAGAAGGAGATATTCTTTTCAGCCATATTAACAGCGATAAACATTTAGGAAAGACGGCTGTTTTTCGAGAGCCAGATTTGATTTTACACGGAACAAATTTATTGTTAATACGACTTTTTAAAAAACAGATTTCTTTTGAATATGTCGATTTGTTTTTAAAATATTTGCGTTCGATAGGCTATTTCATCTCAATTGCTCAACACGCAATTCACCAATCTTCAATTAATCAAACAAAAGTAAAAGAAATTGTTATAGCAATCCCTCCTCTCGCCGAACAGCACCGCATCGTCGCCAAAGTCGACCGGCTGATGGCGCTCTGCGATGAGCTCGAAGCCCGGCAGCAGCAGGAGCGAGCGGGTTGCCTCAAACTCGGCACCGCGAGCCTTGCGGGATTGCAGAACACAGACAGTCTGGAGGAGTTGGCCCAGCGGTGGGCTCAGGTGTGCGATGCGTTCGATCTGATTTTGGATTGCTCGGAGAATGTCGCAGTGCTCCGGCAGACGATTTTGCAGCTAGCAGTACAGGGGCGGCTGGTGCGACAGGAGCCGGGGGATGAGCCGGCAAAGAAACTGGTGGAGAGAATCAGGAGAGAGAAAGAGCGGTTGGTGAAAGAGGGAAAAATCAGAGTCGATAAAGTTTCAGAGCCTGTAGATGGTGATGAAACACCATTTACAATACCTGAAGGATGGTTGTGGGTTCGACTCGGATCAGTATTAATTAAAGTACAGGATGGGGTGCATAATTCGCCGGTCAACGTAGCAAATGGAGATTTCATGTATGTTACGGCAAAAAATATCAAACCGGATGGAATTCAACTCTCAAATGTCACCTATATTTCAGCAAAAGAGCACGAAGAGTGTTATAAACGCTGTAATGCGGAATTTGGTGATGTTTTATTAATAAAAGACGGAGCAACGACAGGAATTGCGACGATCAATAATTTACACCAACCCTTTAGTATGCTCTCCAGTGTGGCATTATTGAAGCCCCCTAAGGAAATCATTAACAAATATTTACTATATGTTTTACGTTCCCCATTTTTTTACACATTTTTACGGGAAGATATGTCGGGCTGTGCCATAACACGTGTAACATTAATAAAACTTAATCGATTCATAATCCCCCTCCCCCCGCTCGCGGAGCAGCACCGCATCGTCGCGAAGGTTGATGCGCTGATGGCGTTGTGCGATGAACTGGAGGCGCGGCTGAAGGAGCGGGCGAGGGTGCAGGAAAGGTTGGCGGGGGCGGTTGTGAAGGGGATTGTTGCATGAATGAGACCAATAAAGCCGCCAATGAGTGGCTATCACATGAAGATGAAAGCTGCCGCCAAGACCGGTTGGCTCGTCTGATGTGGATTGCCGATAAAATGCCCGAAGTGGATTATTTACTCTTCCATGGTTTAATGTCTAATTACCTGTTTGAAGAAGCACGCTATTGCTTTGTTTATGGACAATTCTTAGCAACGATTGTTCTGGGTCTCGCATTTATTGAACAATCCTTAGCTGCCCTATTTTATGCTACTGGAAGAAATGATCTTGAACGAGTAAATATTACGACATTACTTATGGTGGCATTTGAAAATAATTGGATTACTGAAACTGAATTAAACAATTTAGAACATGCACGAAAAATACGGAATCCAATAACTCATTTTCGTAGACCAGGATATAATGATACAGTCGAATGGCGATCTGTTAATAATAATGATCTTCCGTCTTCTATCATTGAGGAAGATGCCTACCACGTTATGGAAACCATTTTTCATTTGATGGGGACAAATTTACTTTGTTTGACGGTTTCTGAAGAATAATTATTTTCAAAGCTATGGAAAAAAATTCTTACCCCCCCTTTTCGCTGAGCAGCACTGTATCGTCGCCAAGGTCGATGTGGTGATGGCGCTGTGCGATTTTCTGGTCACAATAACATTGTATTTTGAATCTGAGTTTTAATAAAAAAATCAAGATCGTTGATGAAAAAAACCGAAATGAAAATTGGATGAGGAGAGGAGAAATGTAATTTAATTATCTCTGCCACATTTTGTACATTTATATTGTATATAATCCCCTAAAGGTGCATTACAATAATGACAATATTTCACTACAGATGCATAAGATTTCTTTTTTTGATAAATTATGTAAGCTAATCCTGTAGCATTAATCAATAAATAAATGTAAAGAAGATCTACAACGTAGGGAATTGGAATATTTTGAAGCTGAATAACATGCCAATACTGAGCTGCTAATAAAAAAATAACAAAAACAAAAGTATATTCACCAGTTTTTTTAAGGAGAGTAAGAAAAAAATCCTGCATTTATTAATTCCACCTTAAAACAGTATGGCAATAAGGACAAACGGGGACACCAGAGTTTATAGGCCTATAACACTCTGGGCATTTAGGTTTGGAAAGCCCCTCTAATATTGCTGCCAATGCAATTCCACCTAATATGCCTAAACCAATAGCAACTAAAGCTTCCCCAAAATCAGATTCACGTGCCACAAAGGATGATGACAATAACAGATATTAAATTTATTGAAATTTTTAATGTTTTTTTAATCTATTCAATGTCATAAAAAAATGACGCATCGTGGCTCTTGTCTCCCGCGAATTATGTCATCAAGTGTCACGTATAACAATAATTGCCGCACCTCCCCACCACCTCCGTCAAAATCTCCCCGTAAAACCGGAATTCCGTAAAAAATTGCCGCGCTCTGTTTTGCCGGTTGCAGTCCCGTCCAATCCGACCCTCATCCGGGCGCAATACGGGCTCCGATTCCCCTGTCTGGGACCAAATAACTTCCGGATTTTCGCGCTGACCACAGGATATATAAACAGGCCGGATCAACCCAAGGTCAATACAATGATCCGCGAGCTCATAGAACAACTGAAAACCTGGGCGAAACGGACTGCGGCAGCCCTCAAAGAACGGCTCACCGCCGCAGTCCGCAGCATAAAGCCCATGCCATCAGTCGTCTCCTGTGCAAGAGCATTCATTGTAGCACCAGAAGGAAATGCATTGAATGCGGGGAAGCGGTACAGATTGACGAGCGGCCACGCCCCGATCTTTTCGCTCTTTACATTTTTTGGTGATCGTTAGATAACGCCGGGTTCCGGTGTCGGGTTCTGACTGATGGTTATTTTCCTGTAGGTTACCTGCCGACTGGCGATGTGTAACCGTGTACGGGACGATAGCCCGGGCTCTACCGCCGGATCATCCCGGAACCGGCGTTTTTGAATTTTGAATTGACGAGCACCTGCGCTCGATAAGAATCGTTTGCAGGATACCTGGGATGCAGGTTAACCATCACATCAGGAGGAATAGGCAATGACAGTAGACTTTACAATTCAGAGAGGAGAACCAGAAGAAACGAAAGCAATCCCGGCCGGTGCATTCTGCGCCGGTCGGACAGAGACGGAAAAGGCACCAGCTGCCACGCAGGAGAAGAAGAAGTTCCCGCGCCGGCGCACGGTGAAGGGGAAAAAGCGCCGGAAGGGCCACCGCTATAAGAAAAATCCCGGAGGAAGGGCGGTGACCGGCAAGCGTGACGGCCAGCACGTCCCGCGGGGTGTATACGAAGCAATGGATATCCTGAGAAAAGGAGGGTACATTGTCGGTAAGATCATCGATCCCGAATCGGCGTTTGATATCATGGGATGGAGCTACCGGGGCTCAATACTCGTCACGGTCGTCAGGCCAAAAGAGTCCGTCGCAAATGCCCATGATGTCAGGGAATTGTACGATACTAAGATCAAAAAGATCCAGCCGTACTGCCGGTCGGATGCAGACAACATCCAGTTCTGGGTATTCTCCAGGGAGAACGGGCTGATCCGCTACCGGGTCTTCGACTGGGGCATTTGCAACGAGGAGAAGATGCTGAAATCGATGCAAAAGCAGCATGTAACACAGTCGGATAATCAAATTGCCGCTTCAGAACCTGCGAATCGACGAGCGCGAAACTCTCCCTGCCCGGACGAGCCAACCGGGAACGCAGGAGCCCCGGTTGATACCCCCCTTCAAGCGGCTATAACCTCCTAAGCCCTATACTGGTATGTCAAAGGGCGCCCCGAGACAGCGAAGAATTCTAACGAATTCTTCTCGTCCTCGTGGTTCTGCAGAACCACTACGGACAAAACAGAAAGAAAAAAAGGAGGAAACAAAACATGGCAGACTTCACACAGAACACAACTGTGAAAAGTGCGGTTCGCAACCTTGCGAGCCCCATAACCGATGTGGCAGCATTCAATGCAATGATCCAGTCGGTCATCCTGAACAATCCGTTCGGGTGTGTATCGTATATGAACTCGGGCGTCAACCACCCGCCCGTAGAAAAAAGCAGGGAGTCCTACACGGCCAAGTTCGTGTACCAGGACACCACCAGCGCAAAGCGGATCGGCTCCGGGTCGGAGACCTACAGCACGATCAGCGGCTTCA
>Ga0315274_10016874_pt1 | contig 10310 bp, 25 predicted proteins | sample YL17G02_20_MG_FD_203700 | JGI IMG/M metagenome (GOLD analysis project Ga0315274, IMG submission 203700) | Sediment microbial communities from Yellowstone Lake, YNP, Wyoming, USA - YL17G02_20 | ecosystem: Environmental > Aquatic > Freshwater > Lake > Sediment | place: USA: Wyoming | collected... | reverse complement strand
GGGTTTAAAGCAAGTAAATCACAACCATATATAGAGTTTAAACAAGAAGAAATTAACTCTTTAAAAGTAAAGAGCAATAAAGAAGTTGTTATAGAGAAATTTATTGATGGTAGTAGCATAGATAGTTTGATGATGGAAAAGTCATATTACGCACTACCGAATGAGGACTTTGGAAAGAAACCATATTTCTTATTGAAAGAAGTGTTAAGTTTAACAAGTAAAGTGGGTATAGGCACTATAACTTTAAGAAATAGAGAAAGTTTATGTTTGATAAGAGCATATAGAAATGCTATTGTTGTATCACTATTGAGTTATCCTAATGAGATAATTGATATAGATGAGTTATTTAATGAAAAGGGTGTTTCAGTAGAACAAGTTGGGGGTAAAGAGTTGGAATTATCACAATTATTGATAGAAAAACTTACAGATAATATAGCAGATTTGAAAGAGTTTAAAGATACTTTTACAGAAAAATTAGAAGAAATGATAGAATTAAGAAGTTTGGGTAAACCAATTCCTATTGTAGCAGTAGCAGAAGAAGTAAAGGAAACTACCAATATGCTTAAAGCATTAGAAGAAAGTTTGAAGAAAATTGAAGTTGGACAGAAGTGAACTATGTGGGCAGAACAAATCTATTCAGATAGAACATTTAAGATGGGTGATGATGAAGAAGAAACAGAAGAAGAAAATGGTGGCGAAGAAAATGAATATTAAACCTATGTTATGCGATAAATTGAGAATAGAAGAAGTAGATAGTTTAAATGAGAATGATTATTTTAGCCAAGTCAAAATAGATGGAAACCGAGCAATATTTGTTATAGATTTTACAAGTGGTGTTTTCAAAATATTGAATAGAGATGGAAAGGATAAGAAAGATGTTTTCAAAGAGTTTAATTTGGATAAATTGAGAGATTATATAGACGCTGATAATTGTATTTTAGATGGTGAGATTTATTCTGATAAGTTTGGTTTTGACTATGTTCAAGAAAGAAGTCATTTGTCTAATCAGTTTTCAATAAGAATGTTATCTGAAACCAAGCCATTATGTTTCAATATATTTGATATAATTAATTTGAATGGTATTGATTTAACAAATTATCCTATTGAACAAAGAATGGCGAGATTATCCGAAGTGGTGATAGATAGTAGTTTGATAAAAAGAATTGATTATAATATTGGAAACATTAAAAATGAGTTTAAAAGAGCATTAGATAATGGTTTTGAGGGTTTAATCCTAAAAAGAATTGGTAGTCCTTATGAATTTAAAAGAAGTAGCAGTTGGTTAAAGTTAAAACCAAAATTGGATATGACTTGTGTTGTATTGGGGTGGAATGAGAAGAAAAAAGGCAGTTATGGTAGTATGAAAACCGATAAATGTGATGTTGGTTTGCTTAATTTTACTAATAAAAAGGAATATGATGAATTGGTATCAAATGTTGGGTTAGGTAGTTTTAAAGTGGAGATAGAATATCAAACAACTACAAAAGATGGAAAACCAAGATTTCCGATTTTTAAGAGGTGGGTAGTATGAAAGTGGAAAAACTACGACAAATGCTAAAAGATAGTGTTAGAAATGGAGATATAGATGAACAAGATGTCGTTTGGTTAATAGATAGTTGGTGTCCAAGTGGTAATCTTTATGATATTGCTTGGAAAACTCTTGATGGTTTAAATGATGATGATGTGTTGGAAGTAGCAGAATGTTGGAATATAGAATATGAAATAACACCAAAACAAGAGAAATTAACCAAAACAAGAGGGAAAAATGCCTAAAATAATGCCTTATCAATTACAAGTCCAAATTCTCAAAAAGATGATAGGAGAGGGTAATGATGTGGTAGATGTGGAAGGAGAAATTGATAAGAGTTTGAGTTTAAGTGAAAATATTAATGCTTTTAAGAGTAAAGGGTTTATAAAAGAGAAATTGGAAGAAACACACCAAAAGGACTACGCACAAAGCATAACCATAAATCATTTGGAAGAAAGATTACAAGAGGAATTAGAGTGTTTAAAACTAACTGATATTGCTTCTGATACATTCTACGAGAATTTGAACAATTCAATAGATTTGCTGATGTCTAATAAAAGTTTCTCACTATTGATGGTAGCAGGTAGAGGTGGAACAGGAAAGACAACAAAAGGTAGAGAAATATTGGCGAGAAAGGAGATAAATTTTGCTTATAGAAGTGGACATATTACACCTTTGGAATTATTTAGGATACTACACGAGAATTATAATAAACAAGTTGTAATTTTTGATGATAGCCAACCAATTTTAGAAAACAAAAGTTCAATATCCTTACTATTACAGGCGTGTGATACAAGAGATGTAAGAGAAGTTATGTGGAACACAAGTAAGGATTTGGATATATCTAAAAGGTTTGAATTTGAGGGTAAAATAATAATCATTACCAACCAAGAGTTTGAGGAGATTTATGAGCCCTTATCAACAAGAAGTATAAAATGTGAAGTGGATTTTGATAATTTGACTATGATGAAGATAATCAATAGTTTATGTAAATTGGAAGAAACTGAAAAAGAGATGATTATGAACTTGTTGAATGAGAATTTTTACAAGATGGAGATGAACTTGCGATTATACAAACTATTGGAGATGATACTGATACATTTAAAGAGTTTAAACAGATTAGATGATTTCAACAAGTTAGCACAGATGTTCTTGGAATTGGAAACCAACCCAAAATTGAAATATGTGTATGATTGTTTGAAACAAACTACTGATATAAGAAAACAAATGAGTATGTTTTTGGACAAGTTTGGGTGTAATAAAAGAACTTGGTATAATTATAAGGAAAGAGTTGTGAATATGATAGGTGAACTTAATGAAAGAGTTTAAAATTAATTATACGAACTTTAGTGTGTTCAAAAAGTGCAAAGGTGTGAAATACCAAAATGGGCAAAATTCCACACAGGAAAAATCTCTAATTGCCTTAAAAAGCCCTATTTTGTCAGTTATTTTGAGAAAAATGTTCAAAAAAATAATGTGGGTGGGGAGCACTACACTATGAGTAATGTTAAAGTCAAAGTCAATAAGTATTGTTTTAGATGTAATTCTCAATTATTTAAGACAGATGTTAGAGGTTATCCTTATGTTTGCTATAAGTGTGATGAGAATATGTATAATTTTGAAAGGAGAGGATTAAAATGAAAATGTTAAACACTAAAAAAGAATTGAAAACATATTTACAGATAGAGATTGAAAACTTTATTCTGTATTTTACAAGTGATACTACTGAAAGAAACAATATGATTGAGTGTTTGGAGAATTATATGAAAGAGGTGTGGGATTAAAATGGGTTTTGACTTTAAATGTGGTTGTAGAAGAAGTGGAAATAATTATTTCTTATGCCAAAGGCACGAAAATATGTTAGAATGTGAGGAAACAGAAAGAACAGAATGTCCAAATTGTCATAAAGAATTAGATGAAAGAGAAATAGATTGGGAAAATGGAAATTGTAGATTTTGTATAGAAGAACAAAAGGAAAAATGTATCTGTAATAGAGGTATTCACGATAGGTATAACACAGATTGTGCGTGTAAATGTCATAAAGAGGATTAAAATGATATTAAAAAGATTTTCAGTAATCTATAATATTTTGAATGTTGGAGATTATTGGATTTGGTTAGAACATCAAAAATTTGAAAGGTATGAAAAGGAGGTTTTAGATTAGAAAATAGAGAAAATAATTTGATTTCCTTCGGAGCGCCGAGTAGATTTCATATTCTCACTTTCTCTATCTAAAATTCTAAATCCACTGATGAAAGAATGTAAGTAGGGTTTCTCACCATTTCCTTACTTATTTTCCATCAAAAAGTGATAAGTATGAACAAAAAAGTTGAAATAGAGATTGAAGCAGGACACACATATACAGGTGGAGATAAAGAGGGAGAAAAATATACAAGTGTTAAGTATGGTGGTAGCACTTATGGTGGTGGTATGCCCTGTGATAATGATTTGGAAATAAAGAGTTCAATAGAACACGCCAAAAAAAACATAATTGAGAATGGAGATACGCCTGTCATTAAGGATTTGAGAATTAAGTTAAGTAATTTTGTTGTTGAAAGTTCGCCAAAATTATCTGAATGTTCGCAGAAAAAGGCAATTATTCAAATAAATGTAAGTGCTGATGGAACTTGGCTTATCACGAGTGATGAAAGTATGATAGGTGTGGGTAGTGGTGCTATTGGAAATAATGGAAAAACTTTAACTATGGAAGAAGGATTAGAGCAGATGGAAAATTGGCTAAAGGAAGATGGTTATACCGAATTTGAGCAAGTGGTTGTATGAAATATAATAATATGAAATATAATAATATTACATTTGTGGGTTGTGTAAGAGGTAATGTTAAATGTGTTTATTGTAAAAAAAAGGCAGGTTCTAAATCTTTAAAAATATTTCGTATTTCAACAGGTAATATGGGTTGGGGTGCGATACTTCCCGCATTTTGTTCTAAAAAACACTTTTTAAAATATATTGGTAAATATTTCTGGTGAAAATGTTAATATGTAAGAATTATAATAATAATTAATGAAGAAGTCAAAGAAAAATAAGATAGAAAGTAAAAGAATCAAAAACAGGATTAAGATTGCTATTTCTAGGGGTAATATAGGTAGACAGTGGGTTAAGATAAAAAAAGGTAGAGGCGTGTAATGAAACTTACGCCAAAAGAGAAAAGAAAGTTGGATAAGGAATGGTCTAAAAAAATAAGATTAGTTGGTAGATGTGATGTATGTTCCTCAACAAAATACCTGAATGCACACCATATTTTAGACAAGAGATTTTATCAGGAATATAGGTTTGAAAAGAAGAATTTAATCTGTCTTTGCGTGAGATGTCATAAATTTTCTAAACTTTCTGCCCATAGAAATCCTGTATGGTTTTCCAAATGGTTGAAAGAGAGCAAACCAGAACAATATAGATGGGTGGAAGAACACCTGTGAGAGATTGTATTAATTGTAGCAGATATGAAAATTGTAGTGAAAGAATTTTGAAAGATGTTTGTGTAAATCATAGTTATTAAGAAAAAGAAAAGAAATTAAAAAATCTTAAATCCTTTACCAGCTACAAGCACATCTTCCTACTCTCGTAGTCAAAGCATTCAGTTGTGTTGATAAACTATCCAAATAAGTTTGGTGATTATCTACTACATATTTTGAAGGAACTTCGTATGTCAATTTTGTTTCAACAGCTTTTACTCTATCTGTCAATGCTGTAACATCCCACTTTGAAGCGTATAAATTAGACAAAACATTATATTGGGATTGTTGATTTGAACTCATTGAACCAATCTGAAGTGTTTGTATTAAAGTCCAAAGAAACAAAATACCTACAAGAATTCCTATTGTTATTTTAAAACCATCTGCCATTTATTTCACCTCCACATTGCTACTTTATTGGTATTTAAAGTTTAAATACAGAAGTAATAACATGGAAACAAACATAGAGCAATTTGATAAAGAATGGAAATATCTAAAAGGTTTGAATCTCAAAGTTGGAGAAAGTATCACAATACCAAAGTCAGAATATATTAAAGGGTGTAGAAAATGAAAAAACACACTATGATATTTTTGTTGATTTGCTTGACAATGCTTTATGTTGCACAACTTTGGTGTATAGATATATCTGTATCTTCTATGATACTGACACAATGTAGTGGTGATAAAATAGTTGTAAGTGGAATATATTTTGAAAATGTAGAACCGAGAATAACATATCATCTTGCATTAATGTTTTTATCAACAATATGGTTGATAGTAAATTCTATTTTAGTATGGAAAATTATCAGGGAAAAGAATGATTGATTCGTTGGAAGAAGCAGGAAACCTTTTTAAGAGTATATTGAAAAGTAATGATTTTCATATTGTATCGGAAAGAATGGGTATTGGGGAATTTATCAAAGCTGAAAAGAATGGAGTGATTTTCAATTATTGTGTGTGTTTTAAGAGAGAATATTATAAGAATTTTCAGTATCATTTTCCTGCTCTTGGAAAGGTAGGTTGGGGACAAATTGCAAATAAGGATTTGCTTAAAGAATGTGAAGAAAGTGATTATGCCTATGTTATTGTGATGCCTGATGAGAAGATATATGTTATTAAAGCAGGATTTTGGTTAGATTATTATGACAAATTTAAGACAGATGTTCCTCATCTTAAAGGTGAGATAGCAATACCGATGAAATTCCTCAAGAAGTTTGAATCATAAAACAATATTAATTTTCTTCTTTGCCAATTCCAATTTGTCGTGGCAATCCCGACACACAACTCTGACTTTCATAGGAAAAAGATAACAATTCTGTCTATATTCTTTATGATGTCTTGTAAGGTTGTCGTTGCTACCACATATTTCACAATACCTGCCACGAACATCAATTTCTTTTCTTGTTCTTTCTCTGACTTTATCCCTTTCTTGTTGTTGTTGTATTGACATCAAATCTATTGACTTTTTGGAACTTTCAAGTCGCTTCTTTATTTTGCTATAAGTCATAACACGCCTTCCAATTCTTTCTTTTTTCGTATCTGTGCATCTTGGAAAGCCATTGCAAAATGTTTTCCATGTCTGTGAAACATATGCCATTGAAGATTTTTTTCGTTGAAAGGTCTGCCTCGTCTTGTAGTTGTTTTGCCACAAATAGGACAGACTCCTTCTCCTTCCTTTCTCAATTTGAATTTTAAAACTTTGATGTCTTCCATAAAATCACTGAAAGAGAACAGGGGGAGTGTCATTTCACTTTAATTTGTTTAACCCCCATTTTGCGTTCTCTATATAGATAAGTAATTTGAAGGATTAAAGAGATGGCATACGACTTACCAATCGTAATATGATAAATGATTCATTGCGTGTTGCTGGTCACAAATCTCCGAAATGTAAATAATGCTCACAAATTGGACAATAAGCATAGCCATTCGGACTATTTTCTTTTGTTATCTGTCTATCGCATACACTACAAATTATATTTGTCATTTCATAACACTTTTTTCAATTCTTCCATCTGATTTTTATCAAGTTGTGCTATACACGCTTTTCTTTTTCCTGCATCAATTCCTATTCCTGTTTCAACTATCGCTAAAAGTAGTCCGTCATCTACGGGTTCTACATGAAGATTTACTAGCCTGTATTCTGTCTGTATTGGTATAATCATTATTCAACCTCATTTAATTGTTTTCTTCTTCTTACAATTATTTCTGGATGATATCCTTCCAAATTTCTAAGACTTTTCATTATTTGTTCAGGTGGTTGTGGTGTTCTCCATATGATTTTATCTTTATCTATTGGAAGTAAAAAAGGAAAGTTCTTTATTCTTGCCATTACTCGTTTTTCCCCAACTCTTGCAACAACTAGAGGAAATCTGAAATTAGGTGCTATTATTTCATCACCGACTTTTATTTCATCCTTCGGCTTCATTATATAGATAAGTGTTCCATAAAGTTTAAAGGGATGTCATACTTGGTCATATATCTGGAGCAGTAAAAATAAATCCAAACTTATCTGTAAATTTTCTCTTTTGATTTTTCTTTGGTTTTTTACTGTTGGTCATTTTGCTTTTCCTTTTTTTTGAACATCTTTTCAACTATTAAACCACCACCAATATACATTCCAATGGCAGTTCCTATTCCTGTGAATATGGAATTTAGAATTATCCTCATTAAATCGTTGCTTAAAATATCCAATATCTTTGCGAATGTTGAGAAAAGTATTACGCCTATTATGTAAAAGATTACCCATTTTCTCCACTCTGGTTTTATCTCCATTTTCTCAGATTCTCCAACATTACATTCTTCAAGAATTTTGTCACACCTATTTTCAAAAATGTGTTATCAGCAGTTTTATGACAACCATCGCATAATGTTACCAAATTTGTCAAATGATTATTGTGATTTCGGGAAAATGGAATAATGTGATGAACATCATTTGCAGGTCTGCCACATTTTCTACATTTAAATTCGTCCCTTTTCAATGTTTTCTTTCGTATGACAAACCATTCTTCGCCATATCTATTCATTAAATCTCTCTTTATTGAACATCAGTTAATTTTTCTTTTGCTAGTTGATTCACTCTTAAAATATCAATTTTCTTTCTGACATCTCTGATTTGGTCAAGAAGATTTTGTGCATCTGCTCTCATTTCAGGATTGTCTTTTGTGGAAGTTTGTAAATCTTCAAGATGATGTTCTAATCTATTGCTATGTTTAGTTGCACATTCTAAACAATAAGTCTTATTCATATAGGTTTCTTCGCCAATATGTAACACCTCCTACGATATTTTTGAAAGTTTTGTCTTTGCTATTTCTTCTTTGAGTTTGTCTATTGATATGCTTCCAACTTTTACATCTTCAACCATTTGTTGTGTCATTGGACAAGCTGTTTTAAGGTCACCAGAAACAAGACCATTTGCGATTTCATCTGCACTCATATTTTCATATTCGTTTGTCATGCATTTAGATTGTTAGGACAAGTATATAAATATTATTCTCTATTTCATCTTATTCGTCTAACATTGAGTTAGCCCAAGAGAAAAAAGTTCTCGGGCGGTAAAAGTTCGCTTTGGTTTAAGTTTATTTCTTATGTATTGTATTTAAGATACTCTAGCACAAGATTTTGCGGCTGAAGCAAATTTCATATGGAATTCTTTATTCATTCTTCCACCGTGACTGCCCTTCATTGCCTTTCCGATACATACATTAAATGCGGAATTCTTTTTCTTAAACCTAACTCCACCTTCACCGACGGATAATGTAAATCCGCTTACTTTTTTGTGACTAACCATTTTAATCAAATGTTAATTGGAATTACTATAACTTAATCCTGTGTCATACGCTTTTTTTGTGTCACTATGCTGTCATACATATAAATCTTAAAGAACAATATCTTCCTATGGGTAACAACGAAAAATCAAGACGAGTTGTAATGCGCTTGAAAAATCCCCTCTATGAATTTCTTTACGAATATGCCCAATATACCAAAAGAACTCTTACAGATGTGATAAGAATTGCCATTGAAGATTATTACCAGAGATTATTTCTAGGAAAACTCACCCCATCAACAAAAAGATTAAGGCAACAATTTCTGGCAAAGTTTGGAACAAAGAAACAGATATTGGAACACCTGAAAAAGAAACCTGTAAAGTTAATCCCCATAGAATAGAATCAATCAAGCCAAGAGATAGTATATGAATACTATGAAGATTATTGTTGTTACAAAAAATAATAGAGTTCTTATGTTTTCCTGTATGCTCAAATCATTTATGAAATACATTGAAGCTATCAGTAACAATAATGTTATCGCCAATCCAATCGGCTTCATCAATGATGCTCCTCTCATCCGAACACACCTCTCAACAATAAAATGAATATGATTAATCCTGCTATTATAGCTATGGCTATCAACCAATTCCAACCAGTTGAATTGTAACATACATTATTTTTTAAATCACAACCGTATGGACAAGCCTTTATTACTTCTATTAACTGATTTTGATAAGTTCCATTCATTTTTATCGTGGTATTGGACAAGCAGTATCCTGTGAGATATTGTGATACATCTGCACTTCCATTATAGAATGGTAATGGTGGTATGCAAGTCGAATTATAAACATATCTGGTTTGTATGTCGCATAAATTTGGAACGCAACTTCTTGTCTGTGTCATATGGGTTGTATTGAAACAGCTTCCATCTGTCCAATTTCCACAAATACAAGATATTAAACTTGTATTGTAAAAGAAAAAAGTTCCAGTTGAATTTTGATTTAAACTTGTATCCTTTGCAGTTATTTTTATTGACCAATTTCCACCTAAAGCTGAAGTTGGATAACACATTGTGAAATTAGTGTAGTTTGTTGCTCCGAAATTCTGCCAAGTTCCATCAGTCCAGCTTTCAAAATTTATTGATGATGAGTTTGTATAATTAGCTAATAATTCATTGTCACTCCATAATGCTGAAATATTTACACAATTTCCTACATTTAACGCAGTATTGTTTGTCACATTTGCTATGAAATTTGTATATGTTGGTGGGGTTGTTGCTCCACCATCTGTGATTGTCCAATTATAAACACCAATCAAGATATTCCTTCCAACAAGACCAGTAGAACTATATTTGGAATTACCACCATTAAAAACAACATTGAGTTTCTCTGTTCTGCTACCCCAACCAATAAGCAATGAATCGTAATTTGGAGTGGATAATGTCACACCTGTAAACATACTACTTGCAGTAGTTATTTTACTGACATTCCATAAACTAAGATTTTGATTAAAAGAAGTTGCACCAGAGAACATTAAAGACATTGAAGT
>Ga0315274_10016870_pt1 | contig 10312 bp, 7 predicted proteins | sample YL17G02_20_MG_FD_203700 | JGI IMG/M metagenome (GOLD analysis project Ga0315274, IMG submission 203700) | Sediment microbial communities from Yellowstone Lake, YNP, Wyoming, USA - YL17G02_20 | ecosystem: Environmental > Aquatic > Freshwater > Lake > Sediment | place: USA: Wyoming | collected... | reverse complement strand
AAGTTTGAGGATTGGTTCAACGTCAAGGTTTACGACAAGGAAGGCAACCTTAAAGAAGATGTGGATCATAAATCACATAACACTATGGGTACTAACGGCATAGCGATGATCATGGATCAGTTGTTAGCCAGCCCAAGTTACGCCAAAGTCACAGATATGGCGTTTGGAACAGGTAGTCCCTCTGGAACTGCTTTAGGTACAGAGGTATTGAGAGTAACGTTCACGTCAAAGACCAGATCGGGCAATATCGTTACTATGGTAGCGACATGTACAGGCGTAGCGGCTATAATAAGCGAAGCGGGGCTGTTCAATCAGCATACGATTGGTGGCGACATGATGTGTTCAGGAACGTGCAACCATACTCTTGCGGTTGATGATTCGCTCGTCATAACGTGGCATATTACGGGTTCATAGGCAGATTGTCAATAAAATAATGAGGAGATGTCAATGCGACTAACTCGTGGAGATATGACGAGAGGGGACGCAAACGTCCCCATACAATGCTATGCAGATGTTGATCTAACTGGTATGGAAATCCGTTTAGAAGTCATCAAACCGTCAGGTGCAACAATGACAAGACCATGTGTCGTAAGTGGTAACTTCGGCACATACTTTACTGCTTTGGATGAGTTTGACGAGGTAGGAAAGCATAACTATTCTTTCTACAACGTCACACTCAACCAGCGAATGATTCCGAGCGGAGAGTTTTATGTCAAAGCACAGCCAGGCGAAGAGGCGCTAGAGTGATTATCTCTGAATATATTTCCAAGTTAGACCAGTGTTTATAGTTGCAATATTGGCTCTGGACGTAGAGAATCTATCGGCAATATCCCGTTGTGTTGCGCCTGTCTTTAACAGCCTTATGATTTCCACGACTTGCTTTTCGGACAGCTTTGCATACTGTCTATGTGCTTTAACTTTATCGTTCGTGTTATCCTGATCCGTGCCGATATATAAATGTGCAGGATTGCAACAAGCTGGATTATTGCACCGATGCAGACACAATAGTCCGTCTGGAATGTTGCCGACACTCAGCGTGTAAGATAATCTGTGGGCTAATGTCATTCGTCCTTTAAAGGACAGTCTACCGTAACCGAGATTATTTCTATAACCGAGCCAGTCCCAACATTCAAAAAAATCGGGGATATTGACTTTAGACCAGAAGCGTTCTTGAAGTGATTTGCATGGATAAGTTCTTGGCATGATATTACTCCTGTTGTAATTCCTGATGTGGTTTTGTCAGCGGGGATAATCAGGTGTTATCCTTTCGGGTAGCTTGCCCTAAGCTGACACCAATAATTATAGCACAAATGACCTAAAAAGTCAATATTGAGGTTGGAAAAATGCAACATAAGGTCTTGAGCAACTCGTGGACCAAAAATCGAAGGGCTGAGGACGAACTGAATAGGAAGTTCAAGGAAATAGTTGAGAGCTTTCAGGGGACGATCCCGCACTTTGAGACGCTAATAGAGGCACAGAAGGCAGATGTTCTGGATGGCGATTTCATTACGGTAACTGATCCCATTGGCTACTTAACCTATCGGAAGATTAACGGTATATTAGTTAAGGGAGTGTGATTATTATGGGATGGGCGGCGGCGGGACAGATAGCGAGTCCACTGCTAAAGATGATATTGACGCAGTTTGCAGGAAATGCCTTAGCAAATGCGTTTGGCAGTGGGGAGACTACATTGTCTAAGTCAGTAGGGCAAACGCAGAGATTAGGTCAACAATACATGCCTGAGTTATACAATCAGGCTATGGGTAAGCCAAGCGCGTATACGAGGGCGGCGGGATCTAACTTAGGTCAAGAGATAAATCGTATGCAACAGAGTTATAGTGCTAGTCAGCAGAGGGCGAATCCCAGCATGATCAGTCCGACAACGCCAGTACGAGAGGGACAGAAAAACTACCAAGAAGCTAAGGTACGGGGCATGGCAGATATAATGGGACAAGCGCAACAGGCGGCGCAGGGACAGTTAATGAACGCATTTCAGGGGTCAAACTACTATCAGCAACAGATAGAGATGGGGCAAAGAAAAGATCAGCAAGACGCTTATGCGGGGCTTGCGGGATTATGGTCAGATTACAAGGGTATGCAGAATGACGCAGAGTTCAAGGAGCAGTTTGGACCCTACATAAGGCAACTATTAGGACTTATCAAGGGATTGTTTGGCGGACAAGAGGCTACGCCACAAGCAACATTCGGCGAGCAGATACAGAAGGGTTGGACTCCGCCAGAGCCATCTCCATACACTTAAAGGGGTGTTTCTTAAATGCCAAATTTTGCGCGGGTAGCTGACATGGTGGGCGGATTACGAGGTGCGATAGCGGACTATCGAAACAATGATCGTCAGGCTATGCAAGACAAGTTGAGCATGGTCAAGCAGTTCATGGACATACATAGCCAAGAGACGAGGGGACAGTTGGAGACTGCGCAGGCGCAGAAAGTGGCAATAGAGGCACAGATGTTACCTTTCACGACTGAACAGGAAATGCGATATAAAAAGGCACAAACAGGTACGAGTATTTCGCAGGGACTAGAAAATACAGCACGTACTGCACAAATTAATATAGACGTTGCCAATGAACAAAGACCTGTATCAGATGATGTGCTTGCTACCTACAGAACGTTACATCCAGATCATGCCGCTGAGTTTGTACAAGGACTGACCGAAGGGCAAGCAAAAATAGTATTTGATCGAATAAACTTAGAAAAACAGATAGAAAGTGAAAAATCCATTGCAGAGAAAAGAAAAGAAGATTTGAAGGAGATACAAGCACAGAATAACGCTTATTTATCTGCCGCAAAGAATCCAAGTATGGTCAAAGTTTTACAGAGTGGCGGGATAGCGCTGACAGGAAAGGAGACTGCCGAAGAATTAAAATTACTATTTAGTTCAGCATTTAAGACTGTTGATGATATGGGACAAGCCCTTATGAGAAATATTCTCATACAGCAATACACGCAAAATATGGGAATTAAGCAAACACAACAAACGGACAGAGAGAGCATGATAAGCAATGTGATGTCTTCTATGAATATAGATCGTGCAACTGCCTCAAATATAATTGATACATATAAGAACCCAGTAGCTGTGACTGCACAGATAGAAAGCATTGAAAAGATTAAAAATGCAAAGTTAGAAGATGACCCTAATGCTAACGTATCGGAAGAAAATGCACAACAAGCAATATTACGGCAAGTACAGAACGCCCTTGTTCCTATGCCAACCCAAAAGGAAAAAAGCATAAACATTACCGATTCTGACTGGTATGCTTTAGGGCAAAATGGTCAGATACAGAAACGTAAAGAGTATGCAAAAAGGGGAATTGGGGAGATTAATCTAGTTCAGGCGTTTCCTGAAGTTGACGAGAAAACAACGACCATAAAGAGCGTTTATAAACCAGTTATAACAATGAAAATAGACGTTAATGGTGCGACCATTAGTGCAACGAGATATAGTTATGACGAAGAAGGCAAGTTTATAGAACAACAAGATATATCCCCTAAAAAGCCTGAAAAGAAATCCACACAACCAACAACAAAGCCAGCGACAACACAACCGACTAGCGCATTGTCGCCACAGAACCAGAAAGCAGTTCAGCAGAACACCATACAGCAAGAACGACAAATTGCCAAACCTACGACTACTCAAAAACCAACAGGAAACAACCCATTATCTGCGTCGACTTGGAATGAGTTTACCGATAGAATCAATACATTCAATTCTTATGTAAGTGCTTATGAATATCTTGTTGCCAATAAATCTGCTATCTTTAAGCGATATGGGGAAAACGCCAAAAAGATTGATAAATTAATTGCTCTTATTAAACCGCTTGCCGATCAAGAAAGAAATGCCAACAGGTAAAAGAGGTTAGGAAATGCCATTAAATTTAGACCTTAATGAATATAGAGTTTCAGAAGAACAGAATAAAAAGACTGGTCTAGGTTTGGATATGTCCCAATTTTACGCTCAACCAAAAGCCATTCCTTCGCAACAAGAAGAACAGAAACTATCAGGACTGCAGTGGTGGGAAAAGAATATATCTGATCCTGTTCTCGGTGCAGTAGAAAAGATGGATAAGCCTATTCTGGAAAAAGCACAAGCCTTCACTGCAAAAGAGCGACAGATATTCCGCCTTGTACCAAAAGCTAAGGATTTGCAGGAAGCAGTCGCAACTAAAAATTATGGCAAGATTAGCAGATGGTATCAGGATGGCAAGATGCTGACAGAAGATCAGATCAGAAGCCAACTAGACCCATTAGAAGCAGAATCACTCATCAATGAACTAAATCGTAAATCCAAAGGCAAACTATTTAGCGATCAAGGTACTGCATATTCAAGGGGGTTATTGGTGCCCGCAGAAGGCAAGTCTTTTATTGGGAAACTTGGTGCAGGTTTCTATAATCTTCTGCAATCGGCTACTTCTCCTGAGCAATTTACTCCGTCAAACGTAGCAATAAACCTTTTTACTATCGGAATTGGTAGTAAACTAGCAGCGCCATTGGTAGAGACTACCCTAAAAAGACAACTAACCAATGTCGTGAAAACAGGGAAAATGACGCCAGAGCAGGCAAAGGATGTGTTAAAGGAGTTCAAGTTGCTCTATTCGAGTCCGCCTGACGAAGTAATAAGGGCGTTAAGACGTCTTGATATTCCAGTTCCTTATAGTAGAATTCCTAAGAGTGGGATAATAAGCAAAACGCCATTCATGGAACAGGAAGTAAAGTCACAGTTCCCCAAAACAGAGCAAAACTTAGAGGAAGCTATACCAAGAACGCCAAAGGAGTTAGTATACAAACAACCTATACATCAGACAGCACAGAAAGCCACTGAGAAGCCCATAGAGACACCGCCAACGGGTCGTGAAACCTATAACGATATACAGGCTAAGTGGCAGAAACAAACAGATCGCATGTTTGATCTTGGATATACAGCAGACCAGATTATGAAGATGACGCTAGATGAGCAAGACCACATTCTGCGTAACGATAAAAAAGCAGGCATAGGGACACCGCAAGAGCAAGGTGCAGTTCCTAAAGAACCTTACGAGATGAGTAAGCAGGAATTTGAGAATTACGATCAAGACCCCTATGCTTTAGGTGTTGATGAAAATGCAGTAGCAAAACAAAACCAATGGTTAGAAGAAAAGAAGCGATTGGTTGGTAAAAGAAGCGGGCAAGAGATATTAAAAACTAGCGAAAAGTATGGTGGAAATGTCGAGCATAGATTTATAATTGAAAATGCGTTAAAGGAAGGCAAGCAAGTTCCCGATAACGTCCTGGCTGATTATCCAGACTTGGCAAAGACTGCGCAGAAAGAGCCGACAAAGCCTGCGGATATGACTAACGCTGAACTTCAAGAGATAGTCAATCAGAGTAAAGACCAGTATGTGCGTAGGAACTTTCCACCTGATATAAGGAAAGTATATGACAATCCTATAAGCAAAGGCAAGATGAATATTAGCTCATATCCCAACGATGATATATTTAATTATCTGATGGACGTAAGGGATATGGTAAGAAAACATGCACCAGATGATGTTGCCAATAATAATTTAGCTACCGAGATGATTGAAGTTGACTTTAAGAATGGTGACTTTGGCAAAGCCTCAAAAAAAGCAGAGAATTTGAAGGGTGTAGTTCACAACAAGATAGGTAGATTGAACCCAACGCAGGAAGCGGAAACCCATAGATACGCTAGAATGGAAGCCGAGAAACGTGGAATACCTATTCCACCTGAACGATATACCGAACTTGGCTTGAAAGTGCCAGAGAAACCTACTGCACCAGAGCCAAAAAAACGAATCATAACAAAAATAGAAAGAGTCCAAGAAAAAACATCTGCACCCTGGAAGGTTTCATATCTTAATGAAAAAGGCGAGATACGTGCTTATAGCGAAACAAGCAAGCAGAAGGCGCAGGCATGGATAGATCAGAAAACGGCTGAAGGAAAATATGAAGTTTCGCCAGATTTTGCGGATTTGTCAAAGGCTACACCAGAGCCAAAGGCAGAGACACCCATACCAGAAGCACCGAAGGTCAGTCCAGAGGAAGTCTCTAATGTAACGATACAAGAGCAAGGATTCCCGACTACCAGAATGAATCCCAATGATATAGATGTTCGTCCGAGTGAAATGCAGTTTAAGCGTATAGATGATATGGCTACTGGAACAAATAAAGAGGAAGCACTATCAGGTCAATGGGACGAACTCAAGGGCGGGCATATTCTTGTTTGGCAACCTAAGGGTGGTGGCAAACCCATTGTAGTCAACGGACATCATAGACTGGAACTTGCAAGGGAAAATAACGTTAAGTCAATCGAGGTTAAGATATTGAAAGAAGATGATCCGTCTGCGCCTAATGGCATTGGGTGGTCTAAGAAAGACGCATTTGCTAAAGGGGCAGAGATAAACATAGCAGAAGGAAGGGGGTCTATATATGACCGAGTTGAAGTCCTCAGAAACGATAGAACAACACTTAGCAAGGATGAGCAGATTGCGAAAAGAAACGGAGTTAGCAAAAGCGCAGGGAAGGCTTACACCATATCTTATGACTCCGAAGATAATACTTTTGACGCCTTCACGTCAAGAGCGATCAACGCAGATCAAGCCGAAATCATAGCGAAAAACGCACCCAATGATTACGATATTCAAGCTATCGGTATTAGATTGGCAAAGACTGGAAAAACAGGTGCAGATTTAGAGAATACCATGCAAGCCTTGAAGATGATAGAGTCTGATACCAAGTTAGTAGGTAAACAACTTGATATGTTTGGCGGGGCGGATAACGAACTATTCAAGCGTGCTGATGATATTGCGGGTATAGTCAAGGGTATCAAGAAGGATATTAGTGACAGGATATTGTCTGTTAAAGGCATACTGAAAAGACCTAAGCAGGCGGGGGAGATGGGTGCGCAACTCAAAGACGCTTACGCTACCGAACAGGAAGTAAAGAGGCTTGAAGCGGAATTGGGTAAATGGGATAAGTGGTATGAGGAATCGCCTGATTCAGAGATAAGACAACGCATAGACAAGGAATTGAAGGATAAGAACCTTGCAGATACATCACAGTTCACTATGGGCTTGGGCGCTAAGGGCGAGGGTAAGGTAGAGCCTCCAGAGGACTTGATTAAAGGCAATAAAAGCGATGAAATACAAATTCCGCCTCCTGATCCAGATGAAGGTACTATATATTTCGGTGCTGGTATTGGTAATGTAAGTCATAGCAAGGGGCAAAGTGGACTACTAAGGGCGTTTAGAGAGATCGGCACTGCCTTTAATCCAACGAAATATGCACCACAAAAAGGATTGGATATACTTAGAACCGATATAGGCAAATATGAAAATGACATATTCAGAGTTCAGCGCACCACCGATAAAATAAGAAAGAAATGGGATACAATACCAGAGTTAGAGCGATATACATGGATGGACGACATGGAGAAAGGTAAGGAAAAAAGCCCGCTAGGTCAATTATATCGCTATCGGTTAGACAATATATACAATGCCATAACGCAGTACAAGAAAATAAACTACATTGAAAACTTTTTCCCTCATTTTTGGGATATGCTCTGGAAAGGCAAAGCGCCTGATCTTGGCGTGATAATGAACGCAAAGAGACCTATGGGTGGACCCAGGGAATTTCTAAAGCACAGAACTTTTGAGTTTATACAGGATGGTGTTAAAGCTGGCGGAAAGTTGATTACCTCTAATCCAGAGGAACTCGTCCAACTAAAAGAGCGCAGTGCTGGTAAATTTGTGCTTGCAAACGAGATACTAGAGGATTCAAAAAGGATCGGCTTGGCTAAATTCGGACATAAATTTGACGTTCCAGATGATTATGCTACTATAAATCAGAATATCGCAAAGGTCTATTTCCCGAAGGATGTCGCTCAGGTGGTTATAGGTGGCAAACCTACTAATAGATTCGTAGAAGCGGGGGAATGGTATTTCCAAAAGGATTTGGCTCGATTAATAGAAAATTATTTTAGCAAAGACTTGATATACGATACTCAGATAGGTAAAGCAATAATGGACGTCAAGAATACCCTTAACGTCTTTCAGCTTGGCTTATCGGCATTTCATGGCACTATGGTTACATTAGACGCTATGACCCAACAATTATCAACAGGGTTTACAAAGATAGTGCCTAAGTTCATGGGCGGTGGTGGCAGACCTCTAAGTGGTTTGGCAGAGATTATGAAAACACCATTTGCACCATTCAAATACGCATATCAAGGACATCAATTTTTCAAAGGAAATCCTAAATATTCTAAATTTGATCCTGCGGTATTTGGGGGTGGGGCAAGACTACAAAGTAGGCAATACTGGAAGAATACCCAATGGGATATGTTTTTGAAGAATTTTAGAGAAAAAAAGTATGGCACTGCCGCTATAAGAGCGCCAATAGGGATAGTTGAGGCAAGTATGCGACCTCTTATGAATTTCTATATTCCACGAATGAAGGTCGGTGCGTTTTTACATCTTTACGGAACTGAACTAGAGAGGCTTGCGCCGAAGATAGCGTCAGGGGAAATATCCGTAGAACAGATAAGGGCTAGTGTGTGGAATAATATTGAAAATAGATTAGGCGAGATAAATTACGATAATATGTTTTTGAATAGAAATATCAAGACAGGATTAATGCTTGGATTCAGGAGTGTTGGATGGAACTTGGGAACTTTAAGAGAATTAGGCGGGGGTATATTTATTGATCCTTTGAAATATGCCAAAGCTACGGTAACAGGCACAAAGCCAAACTTTACCCCGAAAATGGCGTACACTACTGCTCTTTTTACCTTTTTGGCAGGCGCAGGCGCTGTGTATCAGTATTTGCATACAAGGAAAATGCCAAAAAAACTGATAGATTTTTACTATCCGAAAAATGGTGAGAAAGACGCAAATGGTAATGATTACAGGGTTGAATTTCCAACGTACCTAAAAGACATATATCAGGTAAGTCATCATCCAATCCGAACAGTAGCGAATAAATTAGCGCCTCAATTTACTGGCGTGTTGGATTTATTACAAAACAAGGATTTCTTCGGTGATTATATCAGAAACGAGAATGATAATCTGCCCGAACAGGCGAAGCAGGTACGGGATTACCTATTAAAGCAATTTGAACCTTTCTCGGTCCAACAAATACGCCAACAGCGAAAAGGCAAAGCAAAATTACTACAAGAAGTAGAGGCAGTTTTTGGAATGATCAAAGCACCTTCGGATATAATTAAAAGTGACGAACAGAAAGAGATTGAACGATTATATAAAGAGCAAGCAGGAGAAAGGGGCCCAAGAACGCCAGAACAAAAAAAGATTGACGAACTTAAAGCAAAGGCACGATTTGAGATAAAAGAAAAGGGTGTAGATGGAAGTGAAACATATTGGCAATTAGTAAAAATGGGTGTATTCCCATCTGCTAGATCAAGAGAGATGTTTATCAAAAGTGCTAAATTATCAAGTTATGAACGAATGAAGAAAAGTCTTTCTAAGAAAAGAAAACTTGAGTTATTAAAAAATAAAGAAACAGAACCAGCCAAGCCAGCAGAGCAATCGGGCTATAAACCTGAGCAATCTGAATCTATATATCAACCTGAGCAATCTGAATCTATATATCAACCAAGTCGGTGAGGAGGAAAATTTAATGAAACTTATTGTAGGTGCGCAAGCACATAAAAGCAGTGGCGTATCGTCATTTACTGGTGCAACGCCTGTTCCATTAACAAAGATAGGCGCAAGCTCCAGTGTCAACACGACATTTACAGAGACTAGAGTTACAGACGCTTCGGCGTGGACTCTGACAAATGTAGTACAGGGTGACGTGGCTATCAGTTCTGATGGGAAACGCGGCATCGTTGTCTCAACTGGAACCAATATCGTAAATGTAGGTCAATGGCTAGATGAAAGCGGGAACAAACAGACTCCTGCCAACGGAAGCATTGTGGCTATTCATCGGCTAAACTTTGTTCGCAGACTATGGATAAAATCTCCGTCAACGAATGGTGCGGTAGTCTATATCGGTCTTTATGGGTCTGCTGGCGCAACGGACTACCCATTAGCAATAGGGGAAGCGATTGAGATATTGCCCGATGGTGACGCTGAGTGGGTGGACGTAACGAAGATAAACGCACTTGTGGCAAGTGGCACGCAGAGTATAAACTACGGACAGGGATTTCACGTGTAATGTTGAGGGCTTAATAAATGGATGATACCCCGATAACAGATAGGGTTTGCAATGCAAGGATGGAAACTACCCATGAAGCGTTGCAGGCTATAAAAGAGAATACAGAGGAAATAAAAGAATCCTT
>Ga0315274_10016869_pt1 | contig 10312 bp, 15 predicted proteins | sample YL17G02_20_MG_FD_203700 | JGI IMG/M metagenome (GOLD analysis project Ga0315274, IMG submission 203700) | Sediment microbial communities from Yellowstone Lake, YNP, Wyoming, USA - YL17G02_20 | ecosystem: Environmental > Aquatic > Freshwater > Lake > Sediment | place: USA: Wyoming | collected... | reverse complement strand
GGGCGACTTGGCTTTGTCAGTGACAAGAGCAGGTCGTCGTCTGTCAAGACTTGCCGGGTCTTGAGTCTAATTCACGCGGTTTTGGGCATCCCAGCGCGCCTGGAGATTCACGGCGTCTTCGATGTGTTTCTTGATGTTCGGTTGCTTCAGGACGCGGTCGAATAAGCATTTGCAGCCGACGGCGGCGGGGCGGGCAGGAACAGCGTCGAGCGTTCTGGATTTGCGTCACTAGGGCAACATTTCTTCCTAAAGTCTTTTTGAAGTCAACAATTGACAGGCCTTAAGAGAAGATGTGTTTTCGTCTTGGCGATCAACGCAAGAGGGGCTTAGGCTGAAACCATATAAGATCCCAGCATGCTCTGCTTCAAGACGAATAACGATTTAGTTTCAAAAGGTTTCATCATAATTCTCAGCGGTGTCTTATGCCGACAGTAGACGAGATTCGGGGTCTTATAAGGAAACCATATGATCCAATGTTGGACTCGGGTTTGACAAGCAGCAAGGGGATTCACAAATGATTAGCCTTCCGAACATCTGGCTCTACCCAATCAGCGAAGGCGCTGGTTACCGCTTCTCGGCACATGGCAGAAATTGGCCAACCAGCCCTGCGGGATTCGCAAAAATGGTCCGGCATGGCGGGGGTGATGATCGTTGGACGATTCATGCGAACCGCCACCGCGTTGAGCCTGGCGACCACGTGGTGGTCTATGCCTCCAAGAAGCCCACCCGGCCGCCCCTGATAGTCGGTATCGGGGCTCTCACGAGGGCACCGGAGTGGTACGCTCCATGGGGGCGGTACACAATACGGATTCGGTGGGACCGACGGCAGTGCCTCGATCTCGCCGTCTCTCCGATCGATGCCACTCACTTGATGGAGCACCTACCCACGACGAAAGGAGCCGTGATGCGGCTTCCCAACGCGCTGCAGCGCTGGGTCCGCGACAGGCTACGGGTCCGTGAGGGCATGGCTAAGCGACTCTCCAGGCACTTGGTTAAGAGGATCGCAGTGAAGCGGGGCACCTATCGGGCAGTACTTCGCCATGATGCACGCTTGGTTGCGCCCATCCGGGCTCGCCTTGTGAGCGCGGGTTGGGACATTCTGGTAGCATCTACAACTAACCTGCAACTTGAGGCCGACATAGTGGCCGTCAGGGGGGGCCAGTCCCTAATCGTAGAAGCGAAGACCACTCACCAAGGTGACGGACGGCAGGAGATCCGTTACGCTATCGGCCAGCTACTGGATTACGAGTATTTCCTGCTACCCCAGCTGCTGCCGAAGTCGACGACAAAGCCCCACTGCTTAATCCTGCTGGAGCATGCTCCCCGGCCGGAGCTATCCACGTTCGCGGAGAGCAACGGCTTTCTTATTGCATGGTTTTGTGGAAAGACGCTGCGAGCGGGACCTAAAACGTCCGCACTGCTGCGGAAGCTAATCTCGTGAGATAGAGCTGTTGAGTGATGGACCACGGCTCGGAGTCCAACAGGTTGCAGCGGATGGGGCCCTTGCCCCGCCCCTGAAGCTGAGCGTTATCACTTTCAATCCGTAATTTTCAACGCCCCGACATAGTTCCCTTTATTGACTTGTAGGTGTTAGCTTCAAATTTGCGGGGAGGGCGCAATTTTCTCGGGGTAATGAGAAGTACTTCCTGAAAGTGAGATTTGACAAATCTTTTCAAGAGGTGTAGATTTCGACCTTACTAATCCATGGCTAAGCACTTTCTGCATGAACGTCCCCATCCTCCCCCACAACATGAACCAACCTGGCTCCCATTCTTAAAAAATAGCAAGATTAAAGACCTGCCCCCCTGCCCTGCGGTCCGACCTCATTGAATACTTCAATGTTTTTGCGGAATTTTGGCAATCTGTTTTCTAACCCCCATCCTCTTTTTAACTAAATCGCCCCCCTCCCCTTTTGCCTAGAGGGGGGCAAAAAGTGATTTTCTGCACCTAGGGGCGTTTCGTGGGTGACCCTGTCATCGTTAATGATTATTTTCCAAATGCCATGGCATATGTTATTATACTTACGGGCTTATTCGAGAAGAAAGGAAAGTGTCATGCAGCTCAATGAATTATTAATCCAGAAACGGGAGGAGATCCTCCACGTCGCCGCCAAACATGGAGCCCGCAACGTCCGGCTCTTCGGGTCGGTTGCCCGGAGGGAAGCAGACGAAGAGAGTGACATCGATTTCCTTGTTGAAATGGAGCCCGGCCGGAGCCTTCTGGACCATGCGGCCCTCTGGCTTGAATTACAGGAGGTCTTAGGGCGGAAGGTGGATGTGGTCAGCGACCGGGGAATTAAAGCTCGGATTCGGGAACGTGTGCTCCGGGAGGCGGTGCCCCTATGAGAGACCCACGGGAACGTCTTCTGGATATGTTGGAAGCCATCGAAAGAATCGAACGTCACGCCGCTAAAGGGCGTGCCGAGTTTGAATTGGTTTATAACCTGGCTCCCCCGCCCTTCCTACGTCCCCCTGCTCTCAGCCTTCCAATCCAAAATGCTTTACTATTATTGACCTCATTTTTGCGGAATGTCTGGTTCATCCCTACCGGGAAAAGGACCTGGTACTGGCAGCCCGGTATATGGTCCTTTTTCGCAACTTCCCCCATCTTTCTGTCCTTCCCGTTACCGACGAGATCGCCGAGAGAACTGCGATGCTTCGAGCTTATTATGGTCTCAAAACCCCAGATGCCCTCCAACTCGCCACGGCCCTCATTTCCGCCTCCCATGCCTTTTTGACCAACGATGAGCGCATCCTTGAGATTGAAGGAGTTCAAGTTCTTATCTTGGATCGGTATCTAAAGTAGACCGTGGAGGGGGACGTTGGTGCAAAAGCAAATAACGGTCGCCAAGAACCCAGGAAATAATTTGCGTTTGCAGTCGCGGTAGGGACGGCCTTTGCGGGCCGCCCCCCGCACAGATCCGGACATGAGGAACTACCTCATCCGGCTCCTACCTCGGGTTGACGCAGAGGCATTACTGCCTCTCGTACCCGCTTCAGTCCGCTTGACAAGTCTTATCCTGTCACTATGTACAGGACTTGTCGGACTCAAACAGGTTCCCCTCGGTCAGGTCCCTTCCCTCCACCATCTCCGCCGGTCCATGGTCACGCCATGCGTGATTGAAGAACCTTTGTTCGATGGCTTCCCAGGTACTATGGGCCTGTCCGACTGCTCGGCAGCGTTCATACTGGAATTGCGGCCTCCGGCCTTCTCCAGCCGGGCTGGCGACGGACATCCCGCCAGCCACTGCCGAGCTCTCCCGGTTCCCGTACATGGTGCTTGCGCACATGCTGCAGGTCTATGGCTCCGGGGAGCTGAAACCGGCACTCGCACTATCGCACCGGCTTCATGTTGCCTTCCCCACCGTTGGACAAGGTCGGCGCTCCCAAGGGGTGATTTCGGAGATCAATACTGCGCCTGTGCGCCCCTCTGCTAACGCTTCGCCACTCCATCGCTGGTCGTCGACGCATAGCTCGAGGCCAAAGCGGGTCGCTAGCCCTTACTCTGCAAAGGACTTTCACCTCCTACACCATGCCGGTTTTGACCGGCGCTTTCCCAACGTCCCCTCTGACACTAATCTTTTCATTTTTTCCTCCTTTTTTGTTATCTCATTTTTTCGTCCATTTTTCCTCCTATTTACGTTACCACTTCCTATTCTCTGGATTCGTAAACTCTGACCACCCAAAGTGAATCTTGTCAAGTCTGGGTTTGGCGAGAGGGTGCATTCTGCAAAATACATTCTCGTACTCTTTTAGATCCTTGAAAGGACCATGGGTTCCTTCTACTTGAAAACTTTTTTCTTTTAACCCAGAAGTGTAATCTATTACATATAACTTTCCATCTACAAAGAACCCACACTGGTAGTGGGCAAACTTTCCTTTTATTCCTATGTAGATTATCTCTGCTTTATAGTCTGGGTTGATTCTGTTAAGACTATGTTTAGCAAATACAGCTCCATCATTACATACTCCTAATTTTAACTTGAAAGTTTCTTCTGGACTCTGGGTCAAAATGAGTTTTTCTGTACCAATTTTCCCTTGGAGAAACAATGGAATGGTATGGTTCCAGTAGTACTCAAACTTCTTGTCGTCATAAACCAAGTTCTGACTCATCCACTTCGCCACGTCTTTATAATCTTTGCAGGTGGAAAGCCATTCTTCGTATCCATTGTCTGGTACATTAGTCCTATTCATGGCGCAACCAAAAGCTAAGAATACAACTATTAAAAGTATTCCATATTTTTTCATTTTGATTTCCTCCTTTTTTGTTATCTAATTTTCCCGTCTGTTACGCAAAAGACCCATACCTGACAACAAAAAACCCCACCTCTCCTTCAGAAATGGGGTCTATCCAAACTTCCAAACCATGCAACCTCCTGGCTACCCACTCGGGTAATGGTTAAGGGTTGATGGATAAGGGCAGGAATGTCGGCTAGTCGATTCAGGAGGGATTGTATTAAATTAGGTGGGACAAGTCAAGATGCAAATTTTTGCCCTTGAAGCCTTATCCCCTTTCCGATATACTCCCTTTATCCAGCTTTATAATCCAATACCACCAGGGAGGTAAAAATGGCTAAGAAACCCATGACCAAATCTCAGATTGTGACCCATTTTGCAAAGAAATTTGAGCTTACCAAGAAGACTTCCGCCATGATCATCGAAGAAGTGGCAGGGCTGGCAATTGCCGAAACCAAGAAGACAGGATCCTTTACCCTTCCTGGGATTGGGAAACTTGTCCTTGTCAAAAGGAAAGCTCGCATGGGTCGCAATCCAGCTACTGGTGAAGCGATTAAGATTCCGGCGAAGACCGTGGTGAAGATGAGGATCGCGAAGGCCGCTAAGGAGGCTATCGTTCCTCCCAAAAAGTAAGGAAGCAGGTGGTGGTTTTTTATTCTGCTTGGGAAGGATTCTGCTCTAAAAGGAAGTAGCCCTTAAATGGCTAGCTTGGCGTAATCGGTTCCGAAGGGCCAGCGTGGAGCGGTGGAGAACGATTGCTTGAGGGATCTGTTCCGGGATCGGAACTCAGTTTGAACCCACCGAGAGCAGAATCGGTCCTCTAATGAAAAAAAGGAGATAACTTATGAAAAACGTAGAAATGTCTCTTGAAGGGAACATCCCAACAATTAAAGTCGATCTATCGAAGGACTTTGGTCCATCTGCTTCTGGCAAGACAATCATTATTGCTTCAACTGAGGGTAATGTGACCATTCCGGGGCATGAGGAAGCTAAGGTCGGGTTGAACGTTTATCGTAAGAAATGAAAAGGGTTTTTTAATGGAGTCGAAGCACCAAATTCCGACTTATACACTCCCAAGCAGAAATGTTTTCAGACCACTGCTTTGGGCCTAAGATCAAGGTGGCCAAACCTAAGAAAAAATGATCAAGCAACTCGAAAACGAAATACGGGATCTAAAAAGAAAACTGGCCGAGATACAAAAGGAGCAAGCTGTCCTCCGCCTCCAATCCTGCCGGGGAGATTCAGAAATTAGGGGGAAGGACGCGAAATCCTATGAGCTGGATGGGCGAGCAAAAGTCATAAATGAAACCATCCGGGGCATGACAAGAAAACGTCAGCTATTGGGTGAGGGGGACGTTGATTCAAATGCAACTTTTCAGGAAAACGAACGGAGACGTAGCACAAAATTATCAAATTTACTGTTAGGCACATCGGCCATGGCAATGGCGAGGAGAGGAGGAGAAAAGGAGGTAGTTGGCTATATTGGATAACTTCGCAAGGGAACATAATGATCAATTCAAAAATCACTGCCGGAAAAGTTTGGGCTTCTATAAGAATGACATTCTATAAGTCAACCTAGTCAACAACGTCCCCGATGACCCCATTACCGGGTACGTTGGGCGTCGGGTCTCTCAGGTTCTTTTGGGGTGGATTCCGTTTCTCGGCAACGCGATAAATACATCTACAGTCGCTGGCCTTACCGAATTTCTCGGATGGGAAATCCTCGATAAGTTCGATAAAGGGAAATTGGGATAACGCAATACACCCCAGGAGCAGCCGAGCCAAGTATCTGACACAGGAGGCAGGGGATGCTGGACGACTCTGATTTCGATGATGACTTGGAGTCTGCGGATCAGGAGGCGGACGTGGATGACGCTGACAACTCGCAAGAGCCGGATGTCGACCTCCTGGCTGCGGGCAAGGAAACTTTCTATCCTGATGTGGACCGCGATCTTGAGGCTAACGGATACGACGTCTATCCAGAAGACCAGTTGACGCAAGGGACAGGCCAGAACCAGTATGTCAAGCCTGGTGATGGAATTGCGGTCAAGGACGGCAACGCTGTCATTCTAGAAAAGAAAGCACCGGTTGAGGTGGCACCCAATGTGCTGCCCAGCGGGGCTGCACTGAAGAACGATTATCTGCAGGACACGCGAGCTGCGGTGGCGGCCAGGGTTCATGCTGGCGAGGTTGGTGTGGAAGTCGGCAAACACGAGGTCTTTCTCGCCCAGGCCGAATACAACGCCTACAATGTCCATGACGGCATTTGTGGAACAAAAGACGGACGCGACTTCAGCCATGACAATATCCAAGTCGGATATAGCGTGCCCGGTTTCGAAACACGCCATGTGGACCAAGCCTTACAAAACCGTGGTATTGTGGACTTCAATAAAGTTTCTGGGGAAAGGGGAACTTGGACCTACGTGTACGATCTACCATCTGTCCGACCTTCATAAGATTCGAGCCATGGACGAAGCCCCAACAACGCGCTGCTCACCTACAACTTGCCCGCCACGGGCAAGTTGAGGGAGAGCGCGGGCGTTATCGCGCCAAGAAGCTTGGCGTATCTTGCCGGGTGAGAGTCCCGGTCGGGTAAAGGGTTAGCCACCCACCCGTATCGAGTGTTGCGTCCAGTGCGGAGCGGGGCAACCCGCGAACAAAAGCTGGGCGAAGCGTACACAGAGAATCCTGTAGGCCGCAGGGGTGACCGCGCACCCTGAAATGCTGGTACAGCTTCGAAATGAGATTGTTGTGGACGCCGAGGGTTTTAACGTACACCGAAGGCAACCCAAGAGCATCCGGTAAGGTGAGGATGGGAAGGTCCGCCGGAGTCCACAGGCTGTGGCATGCAGGAAGAGATACGACCGAGAACTTGGGAAGCCCCATGGGCTCCTGCCGGTTGGAAAGGTCGTTGTAGGGAATGCAGTTATTGAGGCACGGATGGGGAAACCCGGACACGGGACTATACTGGGACCTAAGCAACGGCAAGGGAAACCGGAGGGAGGCGGAGGATTACGGTCAAAGGGAAAGCCCGCCGGATGCCCCTGGGGTGTCTTATCAGGCATAGTACTCTGAGCGTGGGAAAGCCACGTACATGGGGAAGGACCTGACGGAAGTACGCAGCCCGCAAAGGAAACTTGTGCCGGACAGGTAGGGCCGGAATACTGCAAGCCAACCTCACTGCGGGGAATAGCAAACAAGGCTAAAGCTGTTGGCCTTGCGCGGAAGCGAGTACAACCGAAGAACCGGATGCGGGAAAACTGCATGTCCGGGTCTGTGCGGGGGGCGCCGGGTAACCGGCGTCCCTACCGCGGAGCTGCTAAAATGGAGTGTACGCAATGTCCAAAGAATCGGATGACTATGAACAGTTCACGAAAAAAGTCATAAAGGAACTGGTCGGCGTAACGGTTCACCACCAGAAGGTCTACACAGGTCGTATTTCACAACGTGACATCAAGATTGACGTCTCGTTCAACTACACAATCGCTGGGGCCGACCTCTTATTCCTCGTCGAATGCAAATGCTACAATCACGCGGTCCCAGTCGACGACGTTGAGGAATTCCACTCAAAATTAGATGACATCGGTGCTCACAAAGGCATCATGGTTACCGCTGTGGGTTTTCAAGATGGAACGATTAAAACTGCGAAAGGCCGCGGCATTGCCTTGGCCCTGTTGACTAAAGAACATCAAAAAGGTGAACTGGTATATGTTGTGAATACTGCTGGTCCACTAAAAATTCCGCCATCAAATGAAAGATTCTGGCAGGGTAACTTCCGTGGCCCGCTGGACAATTTTGACAGTGGCTTCCGTTTCGAAAGCATGGGCCAGTTCTTGGGCATGCTGGTAATGGATGCCATGAGTAAAAAAAAGGGCAGCTAACCAAGAGGTGACGGATTATGGATGAACGAAGACACTTTACCACCATAGCCGACGTAGCACGGCAAATTGCTGAGTCTCACCGCCTTTACGACTCAGCCTTTCGCTCTCTCACGGCTTCAACAGCAATGGACGCCGCGCTAAAGGCACTCGCTGAGCACGCGGCTTTTGAAAAAGCGTCGATCGCGTCCATTACATCATCTCTCAGTGAACTGTCCAAACTGGGCACTCTTTTTTCGTCGATACGCGCCCTGACCGAGGCAAACGCGTCCATCAAGTCGATCTTCGAATCGACGCGCTCTATCGATTCTGCGATGCGCTCGGTCCTTGAGCACCAACGACAATGGCAAGAGATGACGAAGAATCTGGGGCTCAGTAGCCAATTGGCGGAGCTCACTCTGAGACGTCACAGAAAAAGAGGGGGACGTTGGTTCAAACGCAAATTATTATTGACAATGGGGATGGGGAGGTATAATTTGGGGTCATGCCGAGACAGCCGAGATTGGATGCGCCTGGGACCTTGCATCACGTGATAGGGCGGGGAATTGAAAGAGGTAAAATTTTCCGGAACCGAGGAGACCGGGAGGATTTCCTGCCTCGTTTAGCTAAGCTTTGTGAGGCGAAGGGGAGAAATGGGGGACGCCCTTTACTTTTTTAGTTTTTTTAGAATTTGATTTGTGATATTTATTCCGCATGCCAAGAAGATCACGAATTGACGCGCCTGGGGCTTTGCACCATATCATCGCTCGGGGGATCGAGAAGAGGAAAATTTTTCAGGATGACTCCGACCGGAATAACTTCCTTGAACGGCTCGGGGAAATCCTTAAGGAGAACAAGACCCCTTTGCAGGCTCAAGGGATAGACATTGCCAAGATTGCCACGCGGGTATCGGAACTGATGGGTGTGGAACCGTGGGGGATTTGGGCGCCGGGCAAAGAACGGAAGCGGGTGAACGCGCGAAGCCTTTTATGTTATTGGGCGGTACGGGATCTTGGCATAAGCATGGCCGAGGTATCGAGGAGACTCGGTCTTTCACCGTCCGGGGTAAGTCAGTCGGTCAAGCGGGGTGAAAAATTGGTCCAGGGTAAGGCCTATAGGCTTACCGATATGTGAAACTGCAAAAGTAAAGGACGTCCCCAATTCCCCCCACGATCAGAGGTAAAGCACTATGAAACTCAATTATGATTTCAGCAAGGCTCGGCGGGGAGCAGTGATTCCTCCCTTGGGCAACAAAGTCAGGATTACCATCCGACTGGACAAGGACATTGTAGAGTGGTTCAAGTCGCGGGTGGAAGAATCGGGCAGGGGAAACTATCAAACCCTACTCAACAATGCCCTCCGTGAGTACATCACGCATCGGGACGAGCCCATCGAAAAGGTCCTTCGACGAGTCGTCCGCGAGGAATTGCACGCTGTCCGCTGAGACAAAGGCGAACCAAGGCATGCACCAGAACGTCGCTGCGCGACGTCTGCTGATGCCCAACGTGTGTGCCAGGCATGGCACAGAACGAGCGAGGTGGAAGTCCTCGTGCCAGGTGATCGCGGAGCCGAAGGCTAGGAGAAGGGCAAGGGCGTCATCGTGAGGTGGGGTCTGAAGGAAGCCCAATCCAAAAGCGCGGGGCGAGGAACAGGAATTCCGCCGAAGGCGGCAGGGTGTGGGAGGAGAGAGGCCGTTTAGCAGGGGTACTATGAAACTAATCAATTCAGACAAAACTATTGCTATTTGGATTGTCACAGCCATTGCTATTGTATTTGGATTGCTGACTATTAAATCCGGTGGACAGGTTTTGTTTGGAGGCAGCATATATCAGAAAGCTGCCGGCAATTATGTTTTATTCGTGGTTTGGTTTAACTTTCTGGCAGGATTTATATATCTGGTTGCAGGAGTAGGCCTTTGGATGCGTCTACGTTGGGCTGTTTGGTTGTCTCTTTTAATAGCTATCGCAACGATTATCGTATTTTCAATCTTGGGAATGCACATACTTAATGGCGGTGGATATGAGAGAAGAACAGTTGCTGCAATGAGTCTGCGTTCTATCGTGTGGATCTCGATTTTTGTATTTTCTTATCGTAAATTACTAATGAGGCCAAAATTGTCTAGACATGGATTTCATCTTTTTTAAATCATCCTGGATTCCGGCTTCCGCCGGAATGACGACAAAGAACCATGCCTTTCTAATGTTCGTCTCTCCGGCGAAA